>ERZ869983.414-NODE-414-length-14319-cov-5.353251_pt1 | contig 14319 bp, 16 predicted proteins | sample MGYA00521106_ERZ869983 | MGnify/ENA primary metagenome ERZ869983 (study PRJEB32232, sample SAMN07284972) | human gut metagenome | biome: human-associated habitat; material: feces | host: Homo sapiens | place: Tanzania | collected 2014-04-05 ...
CTTACGAACCAATACATCCTGCTCTAATGCATCACAATAAAAGTACTCCTTCCATTGATCACTAAAAACTGAACCAACAGCTCCAGCACCCGCTTTAATTAATCCCATATTATTTACCTACCATTCTTCTATTGTTTTTACTTGTATTTCTTTTACTATTGCACTTACTAAAGAATCAAATTCATTTGATTTACTCAACATTTCAATTCTCAGTACACCACTAGACAGATCCAAATAATCCACAAGATACGTACGTTTTATGTAACAGTCATCCTCTTCCTCAACCACACATGCCTTATAAGAAAGTATCTCTACTTCTTTATAGTCCAGATTTTCAAACTCAACATGAACAACCTCATCATAGGACATCGCATTATGTTCAATATAAGGAATCGTATCTACAAATACTACAATATCTGTATTCTCACCTAGAATGCGATACATCACACCTGAAGCAACCATTTTACTTTTATACAAAACAGACTCATCATTCACAAGAAAATACGCATCCACATTCGGAAGAGTGAATGTACAAGCCAATCCCTGCACATTCAACTCTTTTCTTTTGGTATCAAACACAATTATTCAACATCTAAAAGCTCAACAACTTTGAACTCTTTAATAATCGCTTCTGCCAATTCATCTGAAATATCATTATCATCATATTCATTCACTTCAATACGAACGATTCCATTTGGAAGATCTGGATGTTCAATATAATATTCTTTCTTTACGTCATCCTCATCCGATAAATCCGCAACTAAAGCTCTATAGCCACCGACTTTTGTCTCTTTATAGTCAGCTTCCCCATTCAAATCCTTTTCAGCAAGTTCTTCTACAGTATATCCTTCACTCCATTCCGCAAAGGCATCATCTCCTACATAGACTAGAAGAACCGGAAGATAATCATCATTGACTTCATATTTTATACTCGCTAGCGATTCCTCCATATTGTATACAGGCTTTTCTAAACCATTCACCAAATAGAAAGAATCCATGTTCGGCATTGAGAATTTACAAGCTAGACCTTCCATTTCTAATTCTTTTCGATCTGCAAACTTCTGTTCCTCTTTCTTTTCTACCGTTTTGGTATCCTCTTTTTTCGTTGTAGTCCCACCATCGCTACTACCACATGCAACTAAACTTAAACCCATACCAAGCACAAATAGACTTGTTAATAACTTATTATTTTTCATATTATTTTTTCTCCTATTCTTTAATTTCTACCTTTAATTGCTGCAAAGCCGCCAATAATATATCTTCTAATCCTGTCGTATCATCCGAATTATCACGAAGTTTTACAGAACATGACAATATTACATTTTTATCGCCTACTGGATAATTTAACTTATACCTATACGTCGTATCATTGGCACTATTCCAATAATTCGTGTAACTTTTAGAACGATACCCAGAATATTCACCCAATGTATACTCTGTGAATGGCTCTTCTCCTTCACTTAAATGCTCATTATGGAAGACGATAGCATCTTCAAGCGTATCACTTGAATCTGTACATATGTTAACGTAGATTGAACGATCTGGATCTTTTCGACTTAATGTATAACCAATGTTTCCCTTATCTTGTTTACCCTTGATCGTGTCATACTTTTCACTAGGCGTATAGAACGAAGTCAAATCCCTTGGTAAAGTTAATTTTGCACGAGAAGATTCACCAACGATTTCCTTGCTGTTTTCATCCTTCTTCTCTTCTTTAACTTCCTTCTTGACTTCCTCTTTCTTTTCTTCCTTTACCTTTTCGAGCTTCATATTCTTAATGATAGCCTTCGCAAAAGGTTCTAAATCCGAAGTATCCTTTTCTTTATCATTCTTCTGGTTGATTTCAATAGAAACGACCTTATTGATATCTTCGACTGGATAATCTACATAATAGTGAAGTCTAGTATTTTCAACCGTACCCAGATTGATGGTATGACTATACGCATCAAAGCCCTCAAACGTACAAGGCTTATACTTTTTATCCTCGTCATTTTCACCATACATTGAATTCTGCAGATCCGCACTCTTTTCAGCTGAGCTAGACGACAACAATTTAATTTCGGCATTCAACTCATACTTATTCTCTTCATTTAAACACGTATAGATAATGGAACCATTGTCCTTTACCATACTCTCCATTTTACCTACACCCTCTCTAGATGAAGTAAAATAAGGAGATAGATCTTCAGGAACACTCAATTTAGCCGTTCGATCCTGCGTATCTATTCGTTTCTCTTCTTTTTTCTTTTCCGCTACCTTAGCCTCTTCTTTTTTAGTCTCTGGCTTTTCACTTGAACAAGCCACTAAACTAAGTCCCATACCCAAAACTAAGAAGCCAGTTAATAACTTATTCCGATTCATAGTATTATTCTCCTATTAATTCAATTTTTAAATTATGTAACACATCCAGCAACAATGGCTCCAACAAGGAAGTATCGTCATCATATCGTAATTCTTCACGAATGGTTAATACGACATCTTGACCATCCACTAGATAATCAAGCACATAATGATATTCAATCGATTTATCACTTGACACCACATACTTATATCCAGAATATTCACCTACATTACATGGCTCATACATTTTTGATTCATCCTTACAAACCTTCTTGTGAGAAATACTGGCAGCCTCTGCTGAATCCCAGCCATCCGTTCCAATTGAGAAATGAATGGTGAACGTACGATCTTTCGCATACAATGAGTAACCAAGAACATTCGATTGTTCCATATAGCTATATCGAGAAATTTCTCTAGCTGGTGTATGGAAAGAAGTTAAATCCTTAGGTAAAGTAACTCTTACCTTTTTATTCGCATAACTAATAATCGTACTATCCTTTTCTTTTTCTTCCTCAGCTGCCTTAGCCTTTTCTTCTTCCTTCTTCTCTTCTTTTACCTTTTCTTCTTTTTCTTCAGCCACCTTAGTCTCTTCTATTTTCTTTTCTTCTACCTTTTCTTCTGGCTCATTTGATGAACAAGCCACTAAACTAAGTCCCATACCCAAAGCCAAGAAGATAGTTAATAACTTATTCCTTTTCACTTTTATCACCTACTCTTCAATACAAATTTCAACAACGATATTATCCAATACAGCAAGTGTTACCTCATCCAAATCATTGACTCCTTCTTGTTCTACATAGATTTGTAAAACAACATTATCTTCACCAACTGGATAATCAATCAACATCTTATAGTATGTTGTATCCGACGAATCATATACCGTCGTTTTCTTATAACCCGAATATTTACCAATCGTAAATGCCTTATATTGATCTGCTTCATCTTCAAAACCCGCATTCAAGACATCCGCCGTTTCCTTGGCTGCCTTACGATAATCGCAATCAATTGAAATTCGCGTGATATACGTACGATCATCCGAATGTAAATCATATTTAAGGATACGATCACCCTCTAGCTTGCCCGATATATCTAAGCCTTCTTGTTTCGGTGTATAAACCGACAATAAATCTGGCATCGTCATCTTAATGAAATACCCATTCATTTGTGCGACTCCAGTCATTTCACCAATCTCTACCTTTTCTTCTTTTTTAACTTGTGAAACTTCTGGCTTTTCAGCACAAGAAACCAGGCTTAACCCTATACCTAACGCAAGCAAGATCTTAGCTAGCTTACGATTCATAGGCTTACTCACATTTCTTCTTTTCAACTTTTACATTATCCAAAATTGCAGTAATAATAGCCTCTGTATCCGAATCATCCGCTTCATCTTTTAGCTTTTCAACTACAACCTTAATCGTTCCTTTAAAACCATCTCGATCCAAATTGAAATACATATTGTATGTTACATAATCATCATAAGAATAATCCGTAATCTTATTTACACCTGTATAGTTTCCAACCTGATAAGGCTTATAAAGCTTACTCTCATCTTCTTCACCCTTATTGAAGGTTTCAGCCACTTCATCCGCTGTTGCATCTGCATTTGCTTCAATAGCCGCAATCTTTTTCGTATCAGCTTCTTTATTTTCAAAGCTATAGCGAATAAAGGAATCATTGACAATCTCTCCTGTAACCTCTACACCATCAGCTGGCGTATAAATCGTTGTGAAGTCTTGAGGCATTGTGATGATGATCTCATACTTCTTGTTGTAGTTTTTGCTCACCACAAAATCCGTTGTTTTCTCTTCCTTCTTTTCCTCTTTCTTTTCTTCCTTTTTAGCTTCGACAACCTTTGTATCTTCCTTTTTAGGCTCTGGATCATTCGATGAACAAGCAGCTAAACTCAAGCCCATTCCGATTACTAATAAGCTCTTCACAAAGTTTGTGTTCATGACTACTTAACCTCAACTTTCATATTGCCCAAAATAGCTTTCATCGCTACTTCCATATCACTTGTATCTGAATCATTGAATTGTTCTACCGTTACAGACATCACTGCATTTTCAAAATCCAACAACAAGTTATCTTTACATTTGAAACTAGGATTTTCACTTGTAGTCACTTTTCTAAAGCCACTGAAATCACCCACCGTGCTAGGCTTATATTGTTTTGATTCATCATCCTTAAATCCTTCATTAATACGATTCGCATAAGCTTCTGCACTATCAGCACTGATTGGCTTTACATAAATAGCCATTTTAAAATCACCAAATTCATCTTCTAGCGTATATGTGATTTGTTGCTCACTCACTTCTGTTTTTACTTCCAAACCATCTCTACTTGGTGTATAGAATGAAGTAAGCTCAGGAATTGTGACTGTATATGTCTTACTCGAAATTTCTCTTACTAATACAGCATCTGTACTTTCTTCCTTTTTTTCCTCTTTCTTTTCTTCCTTCTTCTCTTCTTTTTTCTCTTCTTTCTTTTCAACAACCTTTGTATCTTCCTTTTTTTCTTCTGGCTTTTCACTTGAACATCCTGTCAATCCAAATACCATACTTAATGCGAATGCACTTACTAATACTTTTTTATTCATATTTATACTCCAATTCTAATTTGTCATATTCAAACAACTGTTTTATTTTCAATTCACTATACATTGGCAATACATAACAATACGATAAGACATCCTGATTATAGTCATCATATCCATATACAAGTCCCTCTTCTTCCATGCCCACACTAAACAATAGGCCTGAATGCGAGTTTTCTTTACCTTGCAACGCATAGACTCCATTCTCTTCAATCTGAAGGGTTATTTCATCGTTTGTATATGTACCTTCCATATTTTTAAATGGCTGATTTCTCAACGCATCAAATAAATCAATCAGCTGATCCTTTTCTGTCAATGCCTGACCAGCACGAAGACTTTTTACTTTATCTAACCCATATAATGGTCCTTGACTACAAACTCGATTAATAGGCAAGCCATCCTCAATCGCAATGACTTCCACCAAACCATTAGTCGTTAACGCAAAACCATAAGTGACACCAGGACCTATTTCATATACATGAACTTGTTTATATTCATTAAAACAACCATGCACCTTATACGTTTTATCCGTTCCACTATAGTAAAGCGATATCTTATTATTCTTTAATGTCAGAGTCATCTGATCAAATGTGGAAGAATCTTCTATCTTATAAGACTTCTTACGATTTGGTCGATACAAAACCATCTTTGTTCCAGAACCATAATTTGTGGCAATAGGAATCAATACATTCAATTTTCCTTTGTGGTAAAACACATCTAGATTTGAAGGCAACAAACCCATTGTTTGAGCTCTTAACTCCTTTACATTGTCAAAATATTCATTGGCATATTCCTGATCAAAAGCCTGTGCAGCCCATACCTTCATATCCTCTTGATTGATTTTATATTTCTTATATAGCTTTTTATTCGAAACACGCTTCTTTGTTTTAAAATCAAAATGATATACTTTATATCTAGGATCATCCGCTTCCACTTCTTCCTTGATGACTAAAGAAACCATTTTCTTGTTCCAGTATTCTTTATAGCTGATACTTGTATCTGGTAATGTATACTTTTCTTCTTTTGCTTCATTTAAAGTATGAATCAAATCCTTGTATTCATTTTTTATGGTCTTATTCAACTTCTTTGCGGATTTTGAATCGCAATGAATACGAGGCAAGGAAATGTCGTACTTACCAACATTTCCCCATGCATCCTTGTATTCTTCATGAATATTGTAGAGATCTGAAATATACACCTCTTCATTGGATTGTGATTTACAACCCGTAAACATTAGGTTAAAACTAAGAAACACAATCGAACAAAGCTTAATCCAAGTCATATCCAGCTAGAGCTTGATCGGCTGCATCCTTAAATTGGGTACGATCTCCAATAATAGTGGCCCCAAACGCATCCACAGTTTCTTTTGCCTTTTCCTCTAAGTTTTCACCATTCTTTTTAGCTTTCGCCAAATCCCACATACTCTTTGTTGCCTTAAATTGAGTTACAGACTTTTTAATTCCACTTCTAAATGAATCATCTAAGCCAAATAATTTATTTAGATAATCCACACATTGATGACATCTTGTTTCATCATCAAATGGAATATAGACATCATTTAAACCTTTTGTATGTACAAAACCTAAGTGAACACACTTTTTATCTTTATCCGAACCACTTGTTCTTGCGGGCATCCTTTCAGTTCTATAAAGCTGAAGATTTTCTAAACGGTATACACACGCATATACTTTTGTATTAAACAAACCTCCACGAGCTTCAGTAACCGCAACCAAGCCTAGACTTGGCGCAATATAAATAGGACCAAAAGACTGCATCTTTTGATTTTTATCACGTGTTTTTTTCAAAGGTTCCATTAAATCTTGCCAAACCTTTGTACCCACCTCAGTTTGATGAATGTGGTCCTTGACATTATCTAAATCAGAATGAACATAGTCGTAATATTTTAATCCCTTTGCACGACAACCCTTTGTACAAATATAATTTCCATCCATTAATTTCTGTGATTGTAAAACATTAATTGTAGCACCACAAATTGCACATGTATTTGCCATATATGATTCCTCCTTTTCTGTGCATTATTATGATTCAAGCGCATCCTTTAATGCGTTTGCCACCTGTAAAGATTCCTGATACTTTTCGTTTGACTGTACCATTACTTCTTTATCCTGCATTTCTGAAATGATCTTGACATCCTCTTTGGTAACCTTCAAAGAAATCATTTTGATGAATGGATGATTCATTTGAATATTTACCTTGAATTGGTACGTAAATTCGTATCTTGCTGGTTTATAGGAACATGTCTTCCCTTTCTTATTTGTGAAATGAAGTTCTCGCTTATTCTCTTCAATTTCTACCAAAACATTTTGAATGTCACTTAAGTCAAAAACATCTGGATTTTCATCACTAAGCTTTGTTGCCCTTGTCACGACAAACCAGTTGTGCTTTCGATCAACCATTACTTTTGGATACTCACCAAACGTTTCAGCTGCCACAAACGCTTTGACTCTTTGTGCATTTTCTTCACGATACGTTAGCTGCTCTTTGATCTGTGTTATTGTTGTGTTTTTGTAGTCTGTAAATAATGGTGACATTTTTTTCTTACAGTCATTGCAGATCGTACCATCTGCACATTTATAACCTTCCATCAATGCCATCTTCTTTTTACACACATCACATTCCTTTTTAGAAAACAACCCCATTTCATTTCCCTCCTTTCTTTATTTGATTGACTTGTTTACTTGTGCTATATTGTATTTAGAAAGCACTTTCAAAACTTATGTAATCAACTTAAATTTTCATTATAGAAAGTATTATAAAATTTACCCCACCCCAAAACTTAAAAAGGGTGGGAACTGCTGTAAATAAAGGGGAAAATCATGAAAAAAGTTATAAAATATTTATTAGTATTTGGCCTAGGCCTATGCAATCTATATGGGTGTTCATCAAAATCTTTACTCGATAAAGATAACCCTGTGACCCTAACAATGTGGCATGTTTATGGAGAGCAAGTCAATTCTCCAATGAATCAATTGATTGCTGAATTCAATGAAACAGAAGGCAAGGACAAGGGCATCATAATTAATGTCACAAAAATAACCAATGCGAGTAAAATTGGTTCTGAGCTAGAAGAAAGTTTATCTAAAGAACCAGGTGCAGATCCCATGCCAGATCTTTATACAGGACATATTCATAATGCCAAACAGGTAGGATTAGATAAGAGTGTTGTGTGGAATGATGTATTTACAGAGAAGGAAATTTCAAATTTTGTCGATGAATTTTTAGATGCTGGAATGCTAGAGGATAAGCTTGTGGATCTTCCATTATCAAAATCAACAATCGTTTTATTTATGAATGGTACGCAATTTGAAAAGTTTTCTAACGATACTGGGGTTTCATTAAATGATTTTGACACTTGGAATCAAACGTTAGATGTAGCCGAAAAATATTATGAATGGTCAAATGGAAAGCCGTTATTATGCTTTGATTATCTATTAAATTCCATTGAATCTTATGCAATCGCATTAGGAACAAAGAATATGTTTACAGAGAATGGCTGGTACAATACGGAGGATCCTGCTTTTAAAGAAGCCTTTAGAACCTTTATGGAACCTCTAATCAAAGGTCATATTTCAGCTTCTGACTTTTATTCAAGCACCCAACTAACAACGGGAGAAACACTTATTGGTGTATCAAGCAGTGCTGCCTATCTATATTTAAATGATATTGTCACATATCCAGATAACACAACAGAACCATTAAATGCGATTGTCTTGCCATATCCAAAGGCCGATCAAAATCACGCTTTAATAACACAAGCAGGAGTGGGATTGTGTTCTTATAAGACAACGGAACAAAAACAAGAAGCTGCCAGTGTATTTGCACATTGGCTTGTTGAGCCAAATCGAAATGTGGACTTTGTGACACAAGGTGGTTATATGCCTGTCACAAAATCAGCTTTTTCTGAATTAAAAGACGCAAAATTTGATGATAAAGAAACTCAATCTTTATATAATGCGCTATATGAAATAAAATCTGACTATACAGTTATCTCAAAAGAAGTTACATATGCCTTGTCTAAAAATGCCTATGCATTTTATGATCAAGTAAGAAGCCATCAACCAGAATGGCAAGCTCGAGCTGCTGCTGGTGAAGATATTGATGAAATTGTAGATGAAGCAATGAGTATTTTAAAAAGTCTTTCTTGAGGTTAGCCTATGCAGTTAAGTTTTAAATCAAAAGAAAGATCCATGAAACGAAAACTTTTCATGTATATGTTCTTTCTAGTGACTACCATCAGTATTACTTTATTAATGGGACTCTTCCTATTTGGAAGACTTGGAACGACCGAACAAGATTTTCATAAAGATCTAACAACACAAAGTGAATACTTCACAAAGAATATGGAAAACTATTGGGATGACTTGGCCTCTATGAATATCACATTGGCTGATAATATGGAAGCTTTATTAGAAACAAACCTAGCGAATCAAGGATTAACCTTTCAACAGCTGCAGGACAATCCCAATGCCATCTATTCTTTAGAAAATGATATAATTCAGCCTTTAGGACAATATCTTGAACGATCGAATTGTTCAGGAGCTTATGTACAGCTAGATACGACAATCAATTCTACTTTGGATAATGCGCAGACACAACGAAGTGGTGTGTATCTTCAAAAAACGACAATGTCCTACTCAAAGGAAGACTTAATTTTATATCGTGGCATCGCTAATATAGGAAAAAAATATGGCATCATGCCACATCGTAAATGGAGACAGGAATTTGATATTACACTTGTACCCGATTATGAAGAATTAAAAAAAGGGAACTTTGATTATTCCCTATCAAATATTATTCAATTGCCATACACAGGTGAAAGAATCGCCCTATTACGTGTTCCTTTAGTTGGAAAGGATGGTACCTTTTATGGTCTTTGTGGTTTTGAAATTTCACAAAGCTGGTTTAAATTTGCGCATACCCAGCCCTCAACTCTCAACCATTTAACGTGTCTTTTGGTGCCAGACTCCGATTCAATCATCACAAATGAAGGCTTTAGTACGGGAAGCCAAAACGGATTCTATTATATGCCAAATGGAGATCTTTCCATTAAGCCTATTGGCAACAACTTATTGAGAATCACAAGTAAGGATCGTAGTTATATTGGTGTTAAGAATACTGTCAAAATTTCTAAGAATCAAACCTATTCGACATATGTTATGATTTTGGATTCTGACTATAATCGAGCCATCGCAAAGAGTAATATAGAATTATTCTTCTTTACCATTGTCCTATTATTATTTGTATTTTTAGGATGCTCCTTCTTTAGTCAAAGATATCTGTCTCCAATTCTAAAGGGACTAGAACAGTTGCGTAAAGACAATAAAAACAGTATGCGCTATGATGTACAAGAAATTGATGACCTTTTGGATTTCTTATCTTCAAAAGACTATGAAGTTGAGAATAAAATGTTGACGCTTGAGCTGGAAATGCAGGAAAATCGCAAGAAGCTACAACTGATTGAAAATGAACATGAAGCCATTCAAAAGGAATATGACAGAGCTAAAAAAGAAGTGGAGCGGTTAACGACAAAACGTATCGATGATATTGATGAGGATGAATATAAACGTTTCTTAGAATGTCTTGCGACTTTAACACGTAAAGAAAAAGAGGTTCTAGAGTTATACGTGAAGGGATATTCCAGCAAGGATATTCTAGATACATTAAGTATTACAGATAATACATTAAAGTATCACAATCGAAATATATATAGTAAGCTTGGTGTAAAATCTAGAAAACAATTATTGATGTATATGACAATTTTGAAGAACAATAAGTCTTAAAACCACAAAAGGAACCGATATGGTTCCTTTTTATTGTACGTAACGCTTTAAATAATTTTCATCTAAAATCAAGATTTTATGATATACCATTGTGATGACATTCTCTTCTCGTAAGCCACGCAAGATACGATTCACACTGTTTCTTGTCGACACGCCACAGAAACCTGCAATATCATCATTTGTGATTTGTAAATCAATAAAAATACCCTTCTTTACTTTTCTTCCAAATAATGGAATCAAACTATATATGAAAGCACAAACGGCTCCATTCTTACCATTCATCGTCATAGTTTGTTGGCGAATAATAGCTTCCTTTAATTTCGTACGATAATATGTATCAACATATTGTTTGAAATCTGAATTGTGCTTTACCTCATTAAAGAACAATTCTCTTGGAACACGATAAAATGTAGCTGTATCACTTTCGATACGAACTCGAAATTGAGATTCGTAAACTCATTGATTTCATCCTTCAATAGTGAAATTACATCAAAATCTTTTATGTAAGTAATATTAAATTCTCGCCCATCACACAAAATAATACTTACTTTGACAATCCCCTCTTTTAATACATACATATCCTCTTGATCATGCCCATCCATCATTAAATATGTATGTTTCTTTTTTGTGATTGAAGGCATATTTTTTTCTTCTAGAAAATGAAAAATGCACTCGCTCATATATAACCCTTCCTTATTCGCGCTTATTATATCACAGTCGCCTAGCCATTTTATGTAACATTTGTTATGATTGACATATGACAATCAATCGTTACAAAAATAATATAACATACTTTGAGTAAACCCGTTCACTTTCAACTAAAAAATACAAACCCTACTAAAATATACAAAGACAAAAGAAAGCGTAGATTCACCTACGCTCTACAAAATATCGATATTTTCTCCAGATAAAGCCTTGTTCATGCTTCGTACTGCACAGAATTTTCCGCACATACTACAAGTATCGCTATGATCTTCTTCTGGCATACGAGATTGACGAATGGCCTTTGCGGTTTCAGGATCTAAAGCACACTCGAATTGTGCATCCCAATCCAAAGCCTTTCTTGCGTCTGCCATCTTGTCATCGATTTCTCTAGCGCCTGGTACCCCTTTGGCAATATCAGCCGCATGGGCCGCAATCTTAGATGCGATAATTCCCTGTTTTGTGTCTTCTACATTTGGAAGTGCTAAATGCTCTGCCGGTGTTACATAACACAAGAATGCAGCACCTGACATAGCGGCAACCGCACCACCAATGGCAGCTGTAATATGATCATATCCAGGGGCAATATCTGTAACGATTGGACCTAGCACATAGAATGGAGCTCCCATACAAATTTGTTGCTGAACCTGCATATTGGCAGCTACTTGGTTTAAAGGTACATGTCCAGGGCCTTCTACAATTACCTGAACATTGTGTTCCCATGCACGTTTTGTAAGTTCACCTAAACGAACCAATTCTTCAATCTGACATACATCTGTCGCATCTGCCAAACATCCTGGACGGCAAGCATCTCCTAAAGAAATTGTCACATCGTATTTTTCACAGATGTCTAAGATTTCATCATAATATTCATAGAATGGGTTTTCCTCACCTGTCATTGACATCCACGCAAATACTAAGCTTCCTCCACGAGAAACAATATTTGTCTTACGTTTGTGTTTTTTGATTTGATCAATTGTTTTTCTAGTGATTCCACAATGTAATGTCACGAAGTCCACACCATCCTTGGCATGTAATTCAACAACATCTAAAAAATCCTTAGCTGTTAAAGTATTTAAATCTCTTTGGTAGTGAATTACACTATCATATACAGGTACTGTTCCAATCATAGCTGGACATTCTGCCGTTAATTTTTGACGGAATGGCTGTGTATTTCCATGACTCGAAAGGTCCATAATGGATTCTGCACCTAAATCTACGGCAGCCATAACCTTCTTCATTTCAATATCATAGTCTTTACAGTCTCTAGATACACCTAGATTGACGTTGATCTTTGTGCGTAACATACTACCAACACCTTCTGGATCTAAAGATTTGTGGTTTTTATTTGCCGGAATAACAACCTTTCCACAAGCTACTAACTCACGTAGAGCTTCTTCTGTCATTTTTTCTTTTTTCGCTACAATCTTCATTTCTGGCGTAATAATTCCTTTACGCGCAGCATCCATTTGTGTGGTATATGTAGCGCCTGTACATACTGTACTTTCATTTGTGTTCATTTTAATTCTCCTTTTCAAATGATTATTTAACGTGGCAAAAAGTGGTGCTCCCATTTTACCACTAAAAAAGTGAGCAGCCAAAATAGGTCTACTCACATCAAAAACAATGTATTTCCCTACGTTGGCATTATCCAAATCAGGTTATAGGTCGAAAGTCATACTTTCCTCTCAGCCTGTCATACAAGCTCCCTTTTTTATTTACATTTAAGTTATACACCAATTTTTTAAGATAGTAAAGACTAAATTACTTTCTGTAAATTGTTGCACTACAGCCATCCTTCTTTTTACTTTGATACATGGCTGAATCTGCTCTATAATACAAATCATCAAAGCTAAGCTCTTCTTTTCCATCAAAAATACATGCTCCCAGACTAATCACGATCTTTTTATCTTCAAGCGCTTCAATTTTGATATTATTTATATTTTCAAACAAACGATTAATAAAAGATTGTGCACATTTTTGTTCCGTTACCCCAGGAATAAACATCGCAAATTCATCCCCACCTAAACGCATCACAACATCCTTATCGCGACATGATTTTTGAAGCGTATTCGCAATCGCAATAATCACTTCATCTCCTACCATATGGCCATAGGTATCATTAATAGCTTTAAACTTATCGCAATCCACTAAGCACATCATGCCACTAACTTTATTATTTAAAACACGCTCAATCATCTTTTCACCACTACCACGATTAGATATACCTGTCATAGTATCGGTTTGTGCCATATATAAAAGCTTATCTTCTCTTTTCTTTTGTTCATCAATACATTCCACACAATATAGTACATGTAACAAATGGCCATCCTCATCATAATCGACTGGAATAAAACGACTTCGACACCAGCCAGAAAGCTTACCATAAAATACATTCTCAATTGATTTTCGATTTTTTAATCTTTCTTCCAAAGTATTTAAATCAATAAAATCAAACTCATATTCTAAATATTCTGGCTTACAAAACTTTTTATAAATTGTACGCATATGCTTCATAAAATTATCTTCAATGTCGTATTTTTCATGTAATGCTTCTCTTCCTAAATATTTCAAAACAACATCATTGATTTTGACAATATGAAATTGATGGGTCTGCACATTAATATAGTGCATTGACATATAGATTTGAGCCAAGGCTGAATAGCCACTTAATTTAGCTACTCTCTTTGTCTTGATCTGTGCATTACGAATTTTTAGAAAGGAAACTACCATCGTCGCAATCATATCTAAGAAAGTCGTTAATCCTAAGTTTTCATTGATTGGTGGATTATCAACGCCAAAGAATTGGTACTACGTCAAGAAAAAGGACTCATAAAATAGATAAATTTTAAATTCTAATGTTTTGAATAATAATTATTCTCA
>ERZ869983.415-NODE-415-length-14292-cov-10.612522_pt1 | contig 14292 bp, 14 predicted proteins | sample MGYA00521106_ERZ869983 | MGnify/ENA primary metagenome ERZ869983 (study PRJEB32232, sample SAMN07284972) | human gut metagenome | biome: human-associated habitat; material: feces | host: Homo sapiens | place: Tanzania | collected 2014-04-05 ...
GAGATGCATTCAAGTCAAAACACGCATCCTCCGTGTCAATCAGCGGAGTGATTGACACGGGAGTGAACAGTAACGTTCTATCTTCCATGCTATTTCAAAAAATCTATAAAGAAACAGCCCAAACTGAATCCACAAGCTTACCTGTGAACTACAGTCCGGGCTTTTCTTATTTATCTTACCACTCGAATTTCTTCTCGAAGTATGCTTTCAGATCTTCAATCTTAACTCTTTCCTGTTCCATTGTGTCACGGTCACGTACTGTAACAGCTCCGTCTTCCTCAGAATCGAAGTCATATGTTACACAGAACGGAGTACCGATCTCGTCCTGACGACGGTAACGTTTTCCGATATTTCCACGATCATCGAACTCACAGTTGTAGTACTTGGATAACTCTGCAAATACTTTCTCTGCGCCTTCGTTCAGTTTCTTGGAAAGTGGAAGCACACCAATCTTAACCGGAGCAAGTGCCGGATGGAAATGAAGTACAGTTCTCATATCCGGTTTCTCTTCTGTTCCGATATTCTCTTCGTCATATGCACTGCAAAGGAATGCAAGTACAACACGGTCAGCACCAAGTGATGGCTCAATAACGTATGGAATGTATTTCTCCTTTGTCTCATCATCAAAGTATGTCATATCCTGTCCGGATACATTCTGATGCTGAGTCAGGTCATAATCTGTACGGTCAGCGATTCCCCACAGCTCGCCCCATCCGAATGGGAAAAGGAACTCTACATCTGTAGTAGCCTTACTGTAGAAGGAAAGCTCTTCCTGATCATGATCACGGTAACGTACTTCCTCATCTTTCAGTCCAAGAGATGACAGCCAGTTCAGGCAGAAGCTCTTCCAATAATCAAACCACTCAAGGTCTGTGTCCGGTTTGCAGAAGAACTCAAGCTCCATCTGCTCGAACTCTCTTGTACGGAATGTAAAGTTACCCGGTGTGATCTCATTACGGAATGATTTACCAATCTGTCCGATACCGAATGGAAGTTTCTTTCTGGATGTACGCTGTACATTCTTGAAGTTTACAAAGATACCCTGTGCTGTCTCAGGACGAAGGTATACTGTGTTCTTCGCATCCTCTGTAACACCCTGGAATGTCTTGAACATCAGGTTGAACTGACGGATATCTGTAAAATCATGCTTTCCACAAGTCGGACATGGAATGTTATTATCCTCGATAAATGCTGCCATCTGCTCCTGTGTCCATCCGTCTACAGAGCTCTCAAGCTCGATTCCATTCTCTGCTGCATAATCTTCAATAATCTTATCTGCACGGAAACGCTCATGACACTGCTTACAGTCCATCAGCGGATCACTGAATCCTCCGAGATGTCCGGAAGCAACCCATGTCTGTGGGTTCATAAGGATTGCACAGTCAACTCCAACGTTGTATGGGTTCTCCTGAATGAACTTCTTCCACCATGCTCTCTTCACATTATTCTTAAGTTCAACACCAAGATTACCATAATCCCATGTGTTGGCAAGTCCACCGTAGATCTCAGAACCCGGATATACGAATCCTCTTGACTTTGCAAGTGCTACGATCTTGTCCATTGTCTTTTCAACCATTGTATGTTCCTCACATTCTTTTTTATCATTTACATTATTTACATAACTTATGCACTCCGGTCGGTCTTTTTTCAGAAGTTATCCACACCCTCCTTTAAAGATATTCCCCTTTGTACATCAATGTTTCCTATTATAACGACTAATGCCTTATTTTTCAAGCTGTTTTAAGTACTTCTCTTTATGTTTCCACTTATATTCATACATAACTTCATCCGCTCTTTGCAGAATCTCATCTGTAGAAACAATATCATGTCTTTCAGTGAGTTCTATGATACCATAACTGAAGCGCTTCGGATAATCACCGGAACCTCCCTGACAGAATGCTTCATGCACCTTTTTGAACTTTTCCTGCATGGTCTCTTGAGAACAGTTCAACAGTGCAACACAGAACTCATCACCGCCAAGACGCACGAACAGGTCTCCCGGCCGGATATTCGCCTTCACCGTCTCAACGAAATGCAGCAGGTAACGATCCCCTTCCTGATGCCCGAAATGATCATTCACATATTTCAAATGATCAAGATCACAGTAACAGAATACCATCTTTTCTCCTGTAGCAAGCATCGTCTCCACCCGTTCATGGAACAGATGACGATTTCCAATCCCTGTAAGCTTGTCTCTGTAAGCCTCTTCTTCAAGCTCCTCTTCCCGTTCTTTCAACTGCTTTGTCATTGTATTAAATGCTTCTGAGAATTCTCCCAGATAAGAAACGCTCTGAGAATAATCCCCTTTCGCCACCTGCTTTGCCTGCCAGGTCAGATGGTTCAGATTCGCATGGATATTCTTCAGATTCTCACAGAGGAAATTATCCCGTCCCGGTGCCTCGATCGACAGATTGCCCTGTGAAAGTTCTGCCGAATAATGCTTCATTTCTTTCACCGCTTTATCCAGATATTGAAGTCCCATTCCAAGTTTCAAAAAAGGTTCATCCAGCTGCTCAATATCCAACTTTGCATTCTCGGAATCATATATAATATCCCTCAGATATTCAAATAATATCTCACAGTTTTTCTCTTCCATAAACTAGATGCCACCTTCTCTTACATCTGCCTGAAAACGGCAGACACGACCTCCTGTTGCCCAGCAGTCCGTTTCCACTGCTACATATTCCTTTCCTGAATATAAAGATAAAATTCCGGAAATAAATCCCTCATCATAATTGCAGACAGTCTCACCAAGCACCGGGAGCCCGGAACAGTCCGCATCTTCTGAAACCGTCAGAATAATCTGTCCGCTCTCCTCGTCTACTGATTCAATACGGAGTACTCCAATCTTCATCTCTGCCATCTTCTTCTGGAGTTCGCCCACAAACTGATCCAGCGGCTGATTCAGATTCAGCATCTTACGTGCAAAAAATTCTCCCGCTTTCCTTCCCGCATTCCGGAAAATCTCAACCTGTTCCGCTCTTCCGTAACGTACCGCAAGCTCGTCTTTTATAGAATATTCCAATAACCGATATACAATTACAGGGAGCTCTCCTCCAAGATTCCCCCTGCTGTTCTCATCATATTCAAGGTAGTCTTCGAAAGAAATTGGTTTCTTTTCCTTTATAAAAATGTTCTCTTCCATCATTTTCTTCCTTTTCTTCCTTCTGCTGCTATTATAATTGCTGTTCACACCAGGTTCGACCAGCAACGCATTACATTCTCACATCTCCGTTTCACACTGGCATGTGACAGGTGATATAACCGTAGTATAACATGATTTTTTTCATGATTCAACAATTGCCTAATGTCTTAAATGTTCTTGAGAATTTTTTAATAATACCCAAAATATCATAGCAGCGTCTGCAGTATCTCCAGCGACTTGAATTCCTTATCTACATACATCTTCATCAGCCGTCCCATCACGCGTCCAAGCTTCTCCAACACTTCCGGCTTCACATTAAATGTGTACAGTTTCTCTATCGTACTGGATTCAATATACTGCATCGTATACAGCGTAGAACTGTCGAGAAACATTCCGTCTCTTACTTCCCCGTCACATTCATTACACACAAGTCCGCCCTTTGCCGCGCTGAACACTGCCGGCCTCGTCCGGTCGCCACATTGCACACACTGGAACACCTGCGGTCCCTGTCCGTTGATCGTCAGCACTTTCAACTCGAAAATGTAACGGATCAACTGATTCGGAAGATGCGGATTCATCAGTGCACGCATTGTCTGATAAAGCAATTTTAAAAGTTCCCGCTCATCATTCCGTTCCCTCGCATAATAATTCGCAACCTCAAGAAAATAGAATCCATAATAAGCTCCTACTACATCTGCTCTCAATTCCGAAAAATAATTGGATACATTTACAGACTGGATTGTATAGGAAGAACGCCCTTCATACATCGTGAATTCACCGAAGGTAAATGGATTTACCGCTCCCACCAATGGACTGTTCGGTCTTCTTGATCCCTTTGCAAAGGCTGAGATCTTCCCCTGTTCTTTTGTAAGTATGACAACTCTGCGGTCGTACTCGCCCACCGGTGCGACAGAAAGCACCATTCCTGTCAAGACAATCTGATTCACGATGAAACTCACCTTCTTTCTGCTATATTTTAGCTTGTTTCTCAGAAATTAATACAACTTGTTCTATTCCTTTGTCCTATTATTGCTACAACATGTCGTTCGTTTCTCCACTTTTTATACTTCACAGACTTGCTTCATTCTCTATCAATATCTATTGAAAACTCACTCTATCTCGATAATTTAATGCAATATAAATCTTTCCACGATTAATTGTGATCGGATTTCCATTATCATCAAGGAACTTTAATCTTGACCATTCATTATTCTCATCCTTCATCCAATGAATTGGCTGTACCGCTCCATTGGAAATATAATATCCGACAGAATCTGCCGAACCATCCCAGTCAATCTGTTTATGTCCCACTTCATCACGAATCGAAATATCCGTTTCCAAAACAAATACATTCGTAAATGCCAACTGTGTATTCTCTCTTGCATCTATCTGTGGACTTCCATTTATCTGCTTCAGATATGTATTAGAAGCTTCATCATATGTAAATGTTGAATTCTGTGCACCAAAATCAATCTGTACGTTCGTACATGCAGACCCTTCCGGTTTAATCTGCTCATTCAATCCATTAAATGGAAATGCCGTATCACGCTTATCCTCCGCTAAATCTGTGCGAAATCCGTTTGCCTGCACATACTCTGCAAACCCCGTTCCATCAAAATATCCTGTATGCTCCAAGGCATATCCTGCGTTCAACTTGTCCTGATCTCGCCCAAACAATCCACCTGTGTTTCTCATTCCTTCAAGACGATCCAGATTCAATGATTCCAAATAATCGGCAATCGTTTCATCAATTCCCCAATTTACATAAAATGCATCAAACCCCAGTGCTAATGCCGGAAAATAATATCTGCAGCTTCGGATCGGACATATCTGCGGCATCGCTGTATAATCCCCATACAATGCCATAAACCTGGTAGCATCTCCCTCTACAGGGATTTCAAATATAAGATCTGCCTGAGCAACACCGTACTGTGGCATTGCTTTCTCTATGTTGTTGACCATAACAGCTACCGGACGCTTACCGATCGCACCGTCCGTTAAATCTGGAATTCCAGTAAGCACATTCTCGTTTGCCGGTATCTCTTCTTCCTTAACCTCTTCCACCACTTCTACCTGCGGTATTTCTATAGTTTTCTTCATCTTTTCTTTAGGCTCTTCCGCTTTCTTTTCACAGCCGATTGTACTGAAAACTAATATAGAAACTAACAATAGACTACAGATTTTTTTCATACTCTTTTTCATAAACAAAATCTCCTCTTTATGACATGCTCACACCATTTTACAAATGCTCCTTCACTTGTTTTAATGGTCATCCCCCAGCATCTAAAAATCTACAACTCTTTCAACAATTCCAACAGCTCTTCCTTACTGAAGCTTCCACTTCCCATTTCTTCTCCACCAATAATCTGGTCAGCAAGAGCCATCTTCTTTTCCTGCAATTTCACAATATTCTCTTCTATTGTTCCCTTGGCAATTAATTTGTAAACAGTTACTACATTCTCCTGGCCGATCCGGTGTGCACGGTCTGTTGCCTGGTTCTGCACCGCAAGATTCCACCACGGATCATAGTGTATTACAATATCTGCTGCTGTGAGATTCAGTCCGGTTCCTCCGGCTTTCAGTGAAATACAGAAAACAGTGGTGACAACAGATCTGACGTAATTTTGTTATCTCTGAGAGTATCACGATCTTCGATGTTTTGAATTCTTCTTCCGTTTGTTTATCGAGTAAAAGCTGCAGTCTTTTTACTTTCCCTCTTTGAAAAAATGTCGTATTAGTTAATTCTTTGATGTATTCTTCTGTGATCATATCTCTCCTGCACTTCCGTTACATATTATTGATATCTCTTGCACTATTTATATTCTTGGCGCTATTACAATACCGCTCTGCCTCAGTATGCTTTGATTCTACCATCTGCCAGATTAAATGGCAAGTTGATGCATTCCTTTACTCTAATCTCTTCTTTTCATCTGCGCTTAATTTATTTTCTCTTCCTTAATTACTCATGCAGTTCCAGCGGCAAACCATTCGGATCATGAAAGCTAGATACACAAAGAAGCGGCAGCCACCAACCTCTCAGTCAGCACCTGCCGCTCTCATCATTCTTTTTTTACTCTTTATCCTCAAAAGCTTCTTTCATCTTATCCATGAATCCTTTTTTCTTGCCCTTTTTCTCTGATTTCTCAGATTTTGTAGCAAGATCATCATGCTGATGAAGTGTATTTCCACTGAGCTCATCGAATTTTCTCAGAGCTTCTTTCGCCTCTGCGCTTAATCTCTCCGGTGTCTGGATCACTAATGTTACATAGTGGTCTCCTCTTACCTGAGCATTTCTAAGGGATGGAACTCCCTTTCCTTTCAGACGTACTTTTGTATCTGTCTTTGTTCCCGGTTTTACTGTGTAGAGAACGTCTCCGTCTACGGTTGGGATCTTCACATCTCCACCGAGTGTAGCCACTGCGAAGGAAATCGCAACAGTTGAGAAGATATGCATATCCTGTCTCTGGAAGATCGGGTGTCTGGATACGTTAACCTCAACGAGGAGATCTCCTCTCGGTCCGCCATTAACTCCCGGTTCTCCTTTTTCACGGATGCGTACGCTCTGTCCGTTATCAATACCTGCCGGAATCGTAACTTTGATCTTCTTTCTGCTGGATGTATATCCTGTACCTGCACATTTCGCACATTTCTCTTTGACAATCTTACCGGAACCACCGCAGTTCGGACATGTCTGTACATTCTGTACGGTTCCAAAGAAGGACTGGGATGTATATACGACCTGACCTTTACCACCGCACTTTGGACATGTCTCCGGTGATGTTCCAGGTTTTGCACCTGTGCCGTGACAGTCTTCACATGGATCTTTCAGCACAAGATCCAGTTCTTTCTCGCATCCGAAGACAGCTTCCTCGAATGTGATGCGAATGCTCTTTCTGATATTCGCCCCTTTCATAGGACCGTTGCTTGCACCGCCTCTTCTGGAGCCGCCGAACATATCTCCGAAAATATCTCCGAAAATATCGCTAAAATCTGCTCCATTGAAGTTAAATCCGCCGCCGAATCCACCTGCTCCGCCGCCGGCACCGCCATCAAATGCAGCGTGGCCGAACTGATCGTACTGACGACGTTTGTCAGCGTCACTCAGAACGGCATAGGCTTCGGAAGCCTCTTTGAACTTTATTTCTGCTTCTTTATCCCCTGGATTCATATCTGGATGGTACTTCTTCGCAAGCTGACGGTATGCTTTCTTGATTGTAGCATCATCTGCATCTTTGCTTACGCCGAGCACCTCATAATAATCTCTCTTTGCCTCTGCCATAACACAAATACTAACCTTTCTGTATCTCTTTCTTAACCTCAAGAAATTCTACGAAGCTACAAAGCTCCGTAGAATTTCTCTTCATGCTTCATTTATCTGATGCCCTGCTGTCTGTTTCTCTTCTGTCTTACCGGCATCTTTTCTATATTTTAGACTTCTTTGTAGTCTCCGTCTACAACATCATCACCCTGGAAACCATCCGGAGCCGGACCAGCTTCTGGTGTAGGACCAGCCTGTGCACCTGCACCTGCTGCAGCACCTGCCTGCTCATACATCTTTGTGAACAGTTTCTGTGCGCTCTCCATCAGTTTTTCCTTAGCAGCTTTGATCTCTGCTACCTGATCTTCTGTTGTATTCTCAGGAGTAGACTTAGCAAGGATATCTTTCAGTGCCTGAACGTCAGCTTCTACAGCTGCTTTCTCTGTAGCATCGACTTTGTCGCCAACCTCTTTGATTGCCTTCTCTGTCTGGAATACCATAGCATCTGCTTCGTTTCTTGTATCGATTGCTTCTTTACGTTTCTTATCCTGAGCCTCGAATTCAGCTGCTTCTTTTACAGCTTTATCGATATCATCATCAGACATATTAGAACCAGCTGTGATTGTAATATGCTGCTCTTTACCTGTTCCAAGATCCTTAGCAGATACATTTACGATACCATTTGCATCGATATCGAATGTAACTTCGATCTGCGGGATTCCACGTGGAGCCGGCGGGATTCCATCGAGTCTGAACTGTCCGAGGGACTTGTTGTCTCTTGCGAACTGTCTCTCACCCTGTACAACGTTGATGTCTACAGCTGTCTGGTTGTCTGCTGCTGTTGAGAAGATCTGGCTCTTCTTTGTCGGGATTGTTGTATTTCTCTCGATCAGTCTTGTAGCTACACCACCCATTGTCTCGATAGACAGTGACAGTGGAGTTACATCAAGAAGAAGGATGTCTCCTGCGCCTGCATCTCCTGCAAGTTTACCACCCTGTACGGAAGCACCAAGTGCTACACACTCGTCTGGGTTAAGGGATTTACTAGGCTCTTTGCCTGTCAGTCTCTTAACTTCTTCCTGAACAGCCGGGATACGTGTTGATCCACCAACGAGAAGTACCTGTCCAAGCTCGGAAGCTGTGATTCCTGCATCAGAAAGTGCACGTCTTACCGGTTCCTGAGTCTTTTCTACGAGGTCTCTTGTCAGCTCGTCGAATTTAGCTCTTGTAAGGTTCATATCGAAATGCTTCGGTCCTTCAGCTGTTGCTGTGATGAACGGAAGGTTGATGTTTGTTGTTGTTGCGCTTGAAAGTTCTTTCTTAGCTTTCTCTGCAGCTTCTCTTAATCTCTGAAGAGCCATCTTATCTGTAGAAAGATCTACGCCTTCTTTTGCCTTGAAGTCTGCAAGCATGTAATCTGTGATCTTCTGGTCGAAGTCATCTCCACCAAGTCTGTTGTTACCAGCTGTTGAAAGTACTTCGATAACTCCATCACCGATCTCGATAACGGATACATCGAATGTACCACCACCAAGGTCGTAAACCATGATCTTCTGCTCTTTCTCGTTGTCAAGACCATAAGCAAGTGCAGCTGCTGTAGGCTCGTTGATGATACGTTTTACATCAAGTCCTGCGATCTTACCTGCATCTTTTGTAGCCTGACGCTGAGCATCGTTGAAGTAAGCCGGAACTGTGATAACAGCTTCTGTTACTTTCTCACCAAGGTATCCTTCTGCATCAGCTTTCAGTTTCTGAAGGATCATTGCAGAAATCTCCTGTGGAGAATATTTCTTGTCATCAATATCTACTTTATAATCTGTTCCCATCTCTCTTTTGATTGATGAGATTGTTCTTGCTGCGTTTGTTACAGCCTGACGTTTTGCAGGCTCACCTACAAGACGCTCTCCTGTCTTTGTAAATGCTACAACAGACGGTGTTGTTCTTGCGCCTTCTGTATTCGCGATAACTGTTGGCTGTCCACCTTCCATAACGGCTACACAGCTGTTTGTTGTACCAAGGTCAATACCAATAATTTTTCCCATGATAAATTTCCTCCTCTATTTAATCTCTGAATTTTGTTAAAATCAAATTAGTTTGCTACTTTTACCATGCTGTGTCTTACAACGCTTTCACGGTACATGTAACCTTTCTGGAATTCTTCTGCGATGATGTTCTCACCGAACTCCTCATCTTCCACATGCATCACTGCGTTGTGGAAATCCGGATTGAATTTCTGACCAACTGCCTCGATCGGTTTTACTCCGACGGATTCCAGTGTAGTCATAAGCTGTTTGTAGATCTTCTCCATTCCTTCTACGAACGGAGCATTCTTCTCTTCCTCCGGTACGGAATCAAGTCCGCGCTCGAAGTTATCTACAACCGGAAGAATCTTTTCTATGATATCTTTCGCTCCGATCTCGTACATCTGGGATTTCTCCTTCTCGGATCTCTTGCGGAAGTTATCAAACTCTGCCATCTGACGAGTAACGCGGTCTGTAAGCTCCTCGATCTTCTCGTCTTTCTTGTCCTTCTTCTCTTTCTTTCCGAAGAACTTTTTCTTACCTTCTGATGCTGCTTCTGAATCTCCTTCAGTCTCAGTTGCTTCTTCTGTTGCTTTTTTCGCTTCAGCCTCAGCTTCCTGGGCATCTTCTGTTGCTGTCTCTTCAGCTTCTGCCTGCTCTTTCGCAGCCTTTGCTTTCGCCTCTTCAACAGCTTCTTTTACCATATCTTCTTTGCTCATGTTCTCTGTCACCAGCTTTCTACCTTCCTATTATTACTCTTTTGGTTCTTTATTATAAATCGCATCCAACTCGCTTTGCAGAGTCTTCAGCGTCTTCATGACATGTTCGTAATCCATTCTCTTCGGACCGATGATTCCGATCGTTCCTTTCATGCCTTCTCCCAACTCATATGTGGCGGTAACAACACTGCAGTCTTTCATGGTCTTAACCGGAGTTTCATCTCCGATGTAAACCTGTATGCCGTTGTTCTCCTCACTTGCCAGTGTCTCTGTCACCAGATCTGCCAGCTGCTGTTTCTCTTCAAATGCACTGATGATCTCCTGTGCGCTCTGCTTATCACTAAGCTCCGGATATTTGAAAATATTCGTTGCGCCGCTTGTGTAGATCTCCATATCGTTATCAACATGAATGATCTCTGCCACCGCATCCAGTACATGACCGACCACCTCACTGTGAATACCAGCCTGTTCTTTCAGTCTGGCGATCAGACCTAATGTGATCTGATCAATGGATAATCCATTCAGTGTCGTGTTCAGAAGCATATTCAGCTTCAACAGGTTCTCATTACTTAAGGTTTCACCAACTTCGATGATCTTATTCTTGATCACATTCCCGCCAAGTACAATAACCGCTACGATCTGTTCTTCATCTACCTGCGACAACTGAATGAACTTCAGTGTGTTCCGACTGTTGACCGGTGCGGAAACCATTGTCGCATAATTGGTGTTCGAAGCAAGAACCTTTGCCGCCTGCTGGAGTACCTTCTCGACCTTATCTGTCTTCTCAAGAAGTGCATCCTCTCGTCTGCTGATCTCCTGCTCCTTGTTCTCCATCAGAAGATCTACATAAAAGCGATATCCCTTATCTGATGGAATTCTTCCTGCCGATGTATGCGGCTGGAAGATGTAACCAAGGTCTTCCAGATCTGCCATCTCATTCCTTATCGTTGCGGAACTTAATTTCAAATCTGTGTATTTCGAAAGGGTTCGTGATCCGACCGGTTCGCCAGTCTCCAGATAATTCTGTATGATGGCTTTCAATATCGTAAGTTTTCTTTCACTTAATTCAGCTTCTACAGACATCTCTGTGTTCCCCTTTCTGTTCATCTTTGTTTGTTATTAGCACTCTTTGTTTTTGAGTGCTAACACCTTACAGATACTAAGATAGCACCTCGATTTCTGTTTGTCAACACTGATTGTTATTTTTATAAGTTTTTTATTTTCTTCTTATTTTATTAATAGGATACATAAAATCCAGGTCAACATGATCTTTACTTGAATCAGTTGACCTGGATTTTGAAACTTGTTATCTATACTATCCCCTGATCTGTCCGTTTCCGAAGATAATATACTTTGTTGTTGTCAGTGCTTCGAGTCCCATCGGGCCTCTTGCATGAAGCTTCTGTGTGCTGATTCCGATCTCAGCACCAAATCCGAATTCGAATCCATCTGTAAATCTCGTTGATGCATTTACATAAACTGCTGCCGCATCGATCTCATCCTGGAATCTCAAAGCGTTGTCGTAATCCTTTGTAATAATAGATTCGGAATGTCCTGTATTATATGTATTGATATGTGTGATTGCCTCATCGATGGAATCAACAATCTTCACAGAAATAATTGCATCCAGGTACTCTGTTCCCCAGTCTTCTTCTGTTGCCGGGATGATCTCTGAACTGATTGCCTGTGCTCTCTCATCTCCACGTATCTCTACTCCATGTTCTTTCAGTCTTGTTACAATCTTCGGCAGAGCTGCCTCTGCAATCTTGGAATGAATCACAAGTGACTCACATGCATTGCACACACCAAGACGCTGTGTCTTCGCATTTTCGATAATGCTAGTTGCCATCTTAATGTCTGCCGTCTCATCAACATATACATGACAGTTTCCTGTTCCCGTCTCGATTACCGGAACCGTACTGTTCGCAACAACATTTGCAATGAGTCCCGCTCCACCTCTTGGGATCAGGACGTCGATCCAGCCATGCATCTTCATCATCTCATTTACAACTTCTCTGCTTGTATCTTCCACAAGAAGGATAAGATCCTGAGATAACTTCTCTTTGCGGAGTCCTTCCTTGATGGCACGGGTAATTGCCTGATTGGAGTGGATTGCATCACTTCCACCACGCAGAATTACCGCATTTCCTGTCTTGAAGCAAAGGCCAAATGCATCTGCTGTCACATTCGGTCTGGACTCGTAGATGATTCCGACAACGCCAAGCGGTACGCGTTTCTTTCCGATACGAAGTCCGTTTGGTCTTGTCTTCATACCAAGCACTTCTCCAATCGGATCATCAAGTGCTGCAATCTGGCGCAGACCTTCTGCCATGTCCTCGATTCTCTTTTCTGTCAGTGCCAGTCGGTCAATCAATGACTGTTTCACGCCCTTCGCTTTCGCCGCTTCGATATCCTTTGCATTCTCCTGTAAAATCAATTCACTCTCTTCTACAAGTTCATTTGCAACCGCAAGAAGCCCTCTGTTCTTCGCCTTCGTTCCAAGCTTTGCCGCCCCACGGGATGCGTTCTTTGCAAGTCTTCCAAGCATCTGCATGTATGTCTCCATTTTATTGCTCCTTTCATCAGCCTGCCGTTAAATATCTCTATCAGTTTCCATTCAGGAATGCCTCGGCATTTCTGCAATCCTGCCAGAGGCTATGTCGAGAGTATACCACATACCTTTTCTTTTTTCTATATTATATAATGTCTTTCATCCAGATATCTCTTAAGAATCCGCCATACTTTTCCTTCGTAAGCATCTTCTGATATCCCTGTTTCATGACATTTGATCTGCTGAAAACATTTTCCGGATGCACCGTACAAAGCAGGTAGCGATATCCCATCTGTCTCAAATCGGCTTCCGCGTGCTGCATCATTTCATATTGTAAATGATGTCCTCGAAACTCCGGCAGTACAGCTGCCGTATCCATCATAGCACAAAGCTTCAGTTCCTCTTCCTTCATTCCAAGATCATATCCCAGATTATCCGGGTGAGTGCCCGGTAAAATTACGAAAAACATGGCTCCTGTCTTGCCCTCTTCATCAACAGCAAGATATAAAAGACCTCGTTCCTCCTTCATCCAGAAATCAAATTCTTCATATGGTTCTGCAACAAACCATTCCGGAATGTTCATTTTCTGGTCTACCTTATTTACAATTTCGTATGCTTCTCGCAAGCGCTCTCTTTCAACGCGAATTATCTTTATCATAGTTCCATCAATCCTGCAAAAAACATTTCATAAGGGTCATCCTCACCTGTAAGTACCGGCGAATTCTCTCCGCCACCATTCGTACTGCGCTTCATTGCGGCATAAAATTCATCTCCTGCCTGCACAATATCCATTGGATAAAGTTCATAACCTGCCTCACGACATACAGAACAGAATGCACCAAGAGGATCTTCTGCATCTCTTGTCTTTATGAACTGTTCTCTTAGTTTATCATCATGTCTTGCTTTGCGCTGTAATTCATCTAAAGCTTCTACTGCATTCATAATATTTTTCTCCTTCTGCTCTGTGTTGCGTGGTATTTGTTTCATCTTTGCTTTACATACTTTTTAACAATGTACTATTGCATTTCTTTTATAATTTTTTCAATAACTTCCACACTTTCCTCTAACTCTTCCGCAATCTGATCCGATGTTTTTTTCTTCTGTAATTTTCTTTGAATTTGTTCCTTAAGCAATTCATCTCTTCCTTGTCGAACTCCATCATCATACATTTCCTGTATTGCCTTACACATATCTACCATCTCCTCCTTCTGCTCTGTTTCTCCTGGTATTTGTTTCATGTTCAAAAATGCTTTCATCGCCTGACTCGTTTCATAATCAACATTCTGAAAAAACTTTTTATTTTCATCAATATAGTGTTTCAATTCTTCCTTACTGTCCCTATATCTTAGCATAGTTAATATCACTTGTAAATCATCCGAAAATTTTTCAACATCTTCCAATCGTTCTGCATCTACAAGATTGATTTTATAATTGGGAAGATATTTCTCCAAAACTTCTTTCTCTTCTTTCGTTCCTTCCAACCGAAACATATCATACAGATCAACAGGTCCATCCCACGGATCTGAACCATAGTAAAAGACTAATGAAATAATCGGTATCAATCGATCCTTTTTCCGAAATCGCGACAAATATTCTCC
>ERZ869983.427-NODE-427-length-14016-cov-11.734988_pt1 | contig 14016 bp, 10 predicted proteins | sample MGYA00521106_ERZ869983 | MGnify/ENA primary metagenome ERZ869983 (study PRJEB32232, sample SAMN07284972) | human gut metagenome | biome: human-associated habitat; material: feces | host: Homo sapiens | place: Tanzania | collected 2014-04-05 ...
ATGACACCATTTGTTGTAAACAGCTTTTATTTCTGTGATCCGGACGGACATACAGATTATGTCCAGTGTAAAGATCCACTTCCGGTAGATGACAGAACACCGGCTGTGAAGTCCTTATGCTTTAGAAATATTCAGGCAGATAACTGCCATGTGGCGGGTGCATTTTTCTATGGACTTCCGGAGCAGAAGATTGATTATCTTGAGATGAAACATGTCAGAGTGAACTATGATGCAGAGGCAAGATCCGGACAGCCGGCAATGATGGACGGAATTCCGGAAGAAATCTGCAGAATGGGAATTTTCGCAAGAAATGTTGACCGACTTGTACTGGAAGATGTAGAGGTAAGCGGTCAGTCAGGAAAAGAAATTGATGCAGATGGAATAAATTCTTGCATAAAGGATGGCATAGAGTTGAAATAACGAGAAATTTGCGTTAAAATCTATCTGTAGCGTCGCTTATGAAAGGTAAAACCATTCATGGATGACAGAAATCAGAAAGAGAGGACACGACGATTAATATATATGATATAGCGAAGCTTTCCGGTGTGTCCATTGCAACTGTGTCCAGAGTGGTCAATGGAAGCCCGAGAGTAAGCGAGAAAACAAAACAGAAAGTGCTGGCTGTAATGGAGGAAAATGATTACACGCCGAATGTCTTCGCAAGAGGACTTGGACTTGGATCAATGAAGACGGTGGGAATTATTTGCCCGGACATTTCAGACAGTTACATGTCGAAAGCGGTTTCCTATCTGGAAGGCCGTTTACATGAATATGGATATGACTGTATCCTTGGATGCAGCGGGTTCAAGCAGAAAGAGAAAGAAAATTATGTAAATCTGTTATTGTCAAAGAAGATAGACACTCTCGTACTTGTAGGTTCCACTTATGCAGGAAAAGGAAAAGACGAGGATGATACAGATTACATCAGAGAAGCCGCAGAACAGACACCGATTTTTATCATCAATGGTAGAGTGTGCGGCAAGAATATTTATTGCGCCTGCGCGGATGATTATCATGCGACTTACGAAGTAACGAAGTCCATGATCCGCAGAGGAAGAGAGAGAATCCTTTTCATGTATGATTCAGATTCTTTCAGTGGACGCCAGAAGATGAAAGGATACGAGGCTGCACTTGCAGACGCAGGATATCCGATCAGAGGCGAGCTGAAATTCCGCACGAAGAATGACATTGAATATACGAAGAATCTGCTCTTAGAGTACAGCAGAACTCTGGAGTTTGACGGAGTACTTGCAACAGACGATGCGATGGCAGTCGGAGCAGTGAAGTATGCGAAAGTAAAAGCCATTTCCGTTCCGGAAGAACTGTCGATCAGCGGATACAATGATTCTATTATGGCTGTCAGCAGCGAACCGGAGCTGACTTCCGTGGACAGTAAGCTTAACGTGCTTTGTAAGACAACCGTAGATCATATGATCAGCCTTCTGGAGAAGCAGGAAGAAATTGAGAAGAATGTGGTTGTGCCGTGCGAGATCGTGAAGCGGTGCACGACAGATTTTTAGAGAGATTAAAGAGAAGAATAAAAAGAGAATTGGCGTAATAGAATACGTGAATTCTCTTTTTTTCTAACCGAATGATTGGAATAGTAAAATAACAAACAAAAACCACAAAATCCTTTATTCCTTTAAAATGTATTGAAAGTTATTATATTTGTATAAGAAAAACAAGTAATTCTGTTAAAAAATATACGGAATGCTTAGAAAAAAGGAAAAGGGAGGAAAAAAGATGCGACAAAACGCACAAAGCAAAAGGTCCGAAAAAAAGGTTAATGCAAACAAAATGTTTCCATATTTATTATTAGGACCGACAGTGATTTTGATTATAGCCTTTATGGTTTATCCAATCTGCAGGGTATTCTATTTAAGTTTTCAAAATTATGATTTAACAAATGTATTTAAAAATGGATTCGTCGGATTAGGTAATTTCAAAAAGCTGTTTACAGAAGATGCATTATTTTGGGATTCAGCGTTAATCACTTTGAAATGGGTTCTTTCACAGGTAATATTTCAGTTACTTCTAGGTATGATAGTTGCCCTGATTCTGAATCAGAACTTCAAAGGAAGAGGTTTGGCTAGAGCAATATCTCTTGTGCCATGGGCAGTATCTGGTGTACTTGTAACAATGCTGTGGACATTGATGTATGACCAAAGTTCTGGATTGATCAACGATCTTCTAATGAAGATGGGATTGATTTCTGAAAAAGTTGCATGGCTGGCAGATAAGAATACATTTTTCCCGGCAGTTATTGTTGCCGAGTTATGGAGAGGAATTCCATTCTTTGCAATTAACTTGCTGGCCGGACTTCAGTCCATACCGGCAGATGTATATGAATCGAGTGCGATTGATGGCTGTGGACCGGTAAAAAATTACTTTTACATCACATTACCATATTTGAAGGAAAGTATTATCTTTGCAACATTACTTCGTGGAATATGGGAATTCAATTCAATCGATATGATCTTCACAATGACAAACGGAGGACCGATGAACAAGACAACGACTCTTCCAATTTACATGATGAAGACAGCTATTATAAAAGGAAATTATGGTTATGGATCTGCAATTGGTGTAGTAACGTTCCTGTTCCTCATGATATTTGCAATTGTGTATATTAGATTAAGCGGATATGGAGGAAATGAAAATGAGTAGACAGACCAAGAAAAAAATAGCACGTGTATTTTATCTCTATATACCGATCATATTAGTAATTACAGCGGTGATGATTCCGTTCCTTTGGGCATTATCTACTTCGTTTAAGACATTGCCGGAATTTACATCAGATACGCTACAATATTTGCCAAAGAAATTCAATTTGGATAATTACTTATATGTGTGGAATAAAAGTGGATTTTCAAAGTATTTCCTGAACAGTCTTTTAGTATCCTGCTGTTCAGTAGTGATTATCATTGTATTGTGTATATGCAATGGATATGCGCTGAGTCGTTACAAGTTCAAAGGAAAAAATTTCGTGACAATCTTACTTCTGGGAACTCAGATGATGCCGGTAATTTTATACTTAGTTCCGTTGTTTTCAGTATTTAAACAGGTACATTTAATTGATAATCTGGCAGCACTGGTAATTTTCAATATTGTACTTCAAACACCATTTAACACGCTGCTTATGAGAAGCTTTGTAAGTGGAATACCAAAAGAAATTGATGAGGCAGCAATGGTTGATGGAGCGGGAAAAGCAACCATCATGTTTAAAATTATTACTCCAATGTTAAAACCAGGAATCGTAGCAGTTAGTGCATTTGCATTCATTGGCTGTTGGAACGAATTTTTAGTATCCTTTACGTTCATTCAGTCACAGAATAAATTTACAATTCCGGTTGGATTGAAATCAATGATTGGAGAATATTCGATCAACTATCCGGCATTGGCAGCGGGAAGTATTATTGCATTGATCCCACCAGTGATTCTGTTTGCGTTTATACAAAAATATTTGATTGCAGGATTAAGTAATGGTGCGGTGAAAGGATAAAGGAGGAAAAGAATGAAAAAGACAAAAAGAGCAATTGCAGGATTAATGGCACTGACAATGACAGCAGGTCTCGCACTCACGGGATGTGGAGACGGGAAAGAAAAGGATTCAACAACTAAAGAAAATGAAGACGGAAGCGTAACAGTTTCTTTCTGGGCGGCATCTGTTACAGAAGAGAGACAACAGTTTTTTGACTGGTTTGCAGACTATGTACATGAGGTATATCCAGATATTACAGTAGATATGTTAGGAGTCCCAGGAGATTTATCAGATTACCGTCAGAAACTGGATGTAGCAATTCAAGCAGGAACAGCACCGGATATTACAAATGATTTCCGTCCGGAACTTGTTACAAATGGTTATTATGAGAATCTGAATGATTATTTTGAAAATTGGGAAGATAAGGATTTAATTAATTCAGAACTCATTGACTCTAATAAAACTTATGACCCAACTGGTGAAGGATTATATGCTCTACCGTACAGTTCACAGACATGGAATATGTGGGTCAGACCGGATTGGCTGAAGGAAGCTGGATTAGAGGTTCCGACTACATGGAATGATTTCTTTACAGATGTAGAAAAGCTTACAGATAAAGAAAATGATAAGTACGGTCTGTGCATTCGTGGTGGTGCGGGAAGTGCTAATACATTGGAAATGTTGATGTATTCTTATTCAGGTATTACAAATTACTTTGATGCAAAAGGAAACTGTACAATTAATGATCCTAAAAATGTAGAATTTGTACAAAAGTACTTAGTGGATTGCTATAATGTATATACAGCACAGGATGACCTTACAAAAGGCTGGGCAGATCTGGCAAATGCATTCCAGTCAGGTAAAGCAGGAATTGTAGTACATAATCTTGGTTCAGCAGCATCTATGGCAGCGGCATTTGAAAATGATTATTCAAAGTTTGAGGCAGCGAAATTCCCTGCATCTGAAAAAGGATATGTTGTGCATCCTGGATTAATGCCTTTAGGATTATCAATGAATTCTCAGTCAGATCATAAAGATGCAGTATGGAAAGTTATGACATTATACTTAAGTAAAGAAGTAAATGAAAAGTATTGTGAATTATACGGAGAAATTCCTGCAAATAAAGAAGCAGCAGAAGCAGATTTCTTTACAGAATCTCCATATATGAGTGTTGGTCTTGATATTGAAAATAATGAAAATGTTAAATTCAACGATACACCATATTATCTTCCAACTTATTCTAATATCCAGTCAGATATGGAAGCAAATATTCAGGCAGTTATGTCCGGTGAGATGACACCACAGGAATTACTGGATACATGGGCAGCAGCATTGGAAGAAGCATATAAAGATTATCAGGAAACAATGAAATAATAGCTTAAAAAAGCTGAAAGAGGGAAGTGCACATATCAGGCAATTCCCTCTTTCGAATAAAAGAGGAAGTAAGAAAAAGGTTTTGAATGAGGTAAGGCTGTGTGAGTGAATCTTGTTAGGCGGGAGGGCAAGCGTGAAAAAGTCAGGTTTTAAAAGTCAGATTTTGTTCTTTCTGACAATAGCAGGAATAATAGGAATCTTAATAATAGGTGGAGCTGTTTATTTTCTGGAAGTTCATCAAGTTAAAAAGAATACATCTTATCTTATTCAAAATGCTACGAAACAAACAGCTAATACGCTAGATGACAAATTGAATCTTATATTTACGCAGTATAATAAAATGATGGATAAATCCAGTTTATGGAGATTAGTTAATCAATCCTATAATGAAAATGAGAAAACTCGTGAATATAACGATATTGTGGAATGTTATCAGGATATGAAGGCATTGTATTCTTCATATCCTGAAGTAATCGATTCCCTTTACTTTGAGTTTGGAGATGGAAACAGTATTCCATTATATAAGGATATGTTTCTTGAACAAAAAGATGTGAAATGGGATGATTTATTTCAAAAAGAGTATGAGGGGAATTTTGGATATTACTGGATCAATCGTCATGAAGAACAAATATTTCGTACGAAAAATCCTCGCTATGTGATTAGTTTGATTCAAAATTTAAAGAACATTAAAGAAGAGAATACTTCATTTATGGTACTAAACTTCAAAAGTACTTATATAGAAAAAATATTAGAGGAGACAAGAATCAGTGAAAATGGTTACATGATGATGATTAGTCAAGATGGACGGCTTGGAGGGGAAGAAAAGGAAGAAAAATATCAATTATCAGATAGCGATATTGAAAAAATTCTCGGAAGAGAAGAACAGAATACGATTTATGAGACAACTGGAGAAAATAATAAGGAAAAATTATTTGTTTATTGTGATACATTAAAAATGAATGGATGGACAATCGTTTCTGTAGTACCAGAGAAAGATCTGTTAAGTTCGATGAAAGAATTTTTACCGGTTTTAATAGGTGTTATAGCAAGCTTGTTTCTTCTGGCAACTATTTTCTTTATGCTGAGTGCAGGGAGAATCACAAAGCCAATAGAGCGATTGACAAATCAAGTAATAGAATTTCAGACAAATCAAGATATTTCTTTTGATGCAGGAGAAAATGCAGGATATGAAGTTCAGATATTATCTACAGGATTAACGGGATTAAAAAACAGAGTAGAAGAGCTTTTGAATCAGGTAAGGAAAGAGCAGGAAGAAAAGACAAAACTTGAATTATTGATCCTGCAGGAACAGATAAAACCGCATTTTTTATATAATACACTTGCATCAATCAAGCAATTGATATCTATGGAAGAAAATGAGAAGGCTGAAAACATGTGCGAAGCATTGTCTCGCTTTTATAGGATTGGATTGAGTGATGGAAAAGATTTTATTACAATTAAAGAAGAGGCAGAGCATGTTGAGAATTATTTGCTTATTCAAAGATATAGATATAATACCAATTTTGAGTATAGCATCAACATATCAGAAAGGATATTAGATGAAAAATTATTAAAATTATCTCTTCAACCGTTAGTGGAGAATGCCATTTATCATGGAATTAAGAAAAAAGAAGAATACGGAATGATTATTATTTCAGGATATGAAAAAGATGATTATATTTATTTGGAAGTGTTTGATGACGGAGCAGGAATGACAAAAGATCAGTTGGCAGAACTGAAGGAAACGGTAAATAAGCGTGAGCTGAATGAGAATACAAAACATTTTGGTCTTAGTAATGTGAATCATAGATTGAAGCTTTATTTTGGAGAAGAGGCAAGGTTAGAGTTTGAGAGTACAGAGGGTATGTATACTCAAGTTACGATGATTTTGCCGAAAGGAGAACATCGTGCTTAGATTAATGATTGTAGATGATGATGAAATCTTAAGAAACGGATTAGTACATAATATTTGTTGGAATGAAAAAAATATTGAAGTGGTCGGTACAGCAAGGAATGGAAAAGAGGCGGTGGAAAAAATACCGATATTAGAACCGAATCTGATTCTATCGGATGTTCAAATGCCTTTTATGGATGGATTAGAATTGGCGGAATATGTATCTAAGGTCTATCCAAATATCAAGTTGATTCTTTTGACAGCATTCGAGATCTTTGAATATGCGCAGCGCGCATTAAAATATGGAGTTACTTCCTATGTTTTAAAATATGAAAGTAATGATAAAATTCTGGATGAAGTGGCAACAGCTGCTGAAAAGTATGTTCGGGAAAGAGAGTCGAGAAGGTTGGTTCAAGAAGGGAAAAGGCAGATGAAATATGAGTTGATCAGAGATCTCTGTTGGAAGGAATTGAATCAAGAAGAAATTCACAAACGAATGCAGTTGTGCGAATGGGCGGAGGACAATGCGGAATATGGAATACTTCTATGTCATGTAAGCAATAATGCGACGGAAAAGACATTAAATTATTTGAATCGAGTAAGAAAAATCAGTGAACAGATTAAAAGGATATTATTGGAGTATGTGCAGGAAGTATATAAGTTTTCCGAGGAACATTATACGATTCTTTTGACAAAACAAGATAAAAATCTTGAATGGAGTACCGTCCTAAATACACTGGAGGAAAAGATTTGTTTTTGGGAGAAAGAAGATCAAATGGAAATTCTTTGCGGAACAGATCAGCCAACGAAAGAGTTAAAAGATATTCATGAAAGATATAGTCATTCCAAAGAAACGCTGGAAAAGGAGATGCTCTTGGTACATTCAGAGAATTCACCGAGAATTATAATATATGGAACATCTCGTCATGGACAAGGGCAAGGGGCAGAAATTATCGAAAGAATAAAAAATACAATTGATCGACATTATAGCGATGAAAAATTATCTTTAAATATGATTGCAGAAGAAGTCTTTTTATCATCAAATTATATTAGTAGTTTGTTTAAAAAACAGGAGCAGATGACAATTAGTGATTATATTATGCAGGTGCGTATTTCAAAGGCTAAAAAATTATTGAGCAGCACAAACTATAAGACCTATGAGATAGCGAATATGGTGGGGTATACGAATTCGCAATATTTCAGTGTTTTGTTTAAAAGAATAACAGGATATTCACCTACGGAATATAAGCAACTTGATTTGAAATAACAGGAGTAAATTATTATGAAAAATGTGAAAAATCCAGTATTAAAAGGATTCAATCCAGACCCATCAATTATAAGGGTAGAAAAAGACTATTATGTAGCAGTATCTACATTCGAATGGTATCCGGGAGTTACTATATACCGTTCAAGAAATCTTGCAGATTGGGAATTTGTTTCTGCACCGTTGACAGAAGAAAAAATGGATTTAAGAGGAATTGATACTGCATGCGGAATTTGGGCTCCTAATTTGACGTATAATAACGGAATGTTTTATTTGCTGTATACAATAGTTTATACGAATCGATCACGGTATAAGGATACACATAACTTTCTTATAACAGCGACAGATATTTGTGGACCTTGGTCTGAACCGGTTTATCTAAACTGTTCAGGATTTGATCCGTCTCTGTTTCATGATGATAATGGGAAAAAATGGGTCGTAAATATGACAATTGATCACAGAATTAATAAAGAAAGATTCAGTGGAATTGATATTCAGGAATACGATGAAGAGAAGAAAAAGCTGATTGGTGATGTCTATAGAATTTTTAAAGGATCTAAGATCCATACTACAGAAGGTCCTAATATGATGAAAAAAGATGGTTACTATTATCTGACTTGTGCAGAAGGAGGAACAGAATTCGGACATTGTGTTACGGTGGCAAGAGCAAGTGAAATTACGGGACCATATACAATAGACCCGGAAAATCCAATGCTTTCTTCAAAAGCAGATTTATCATATCCAATTCAAAGAGCAGGACATGGTCAATTAGTACAAAGTTATGAAGGGGACTGGTATATGGCACATTTGTGTTCACGTCCATTGGATGGTTGTAGTATTCTTGGAAGAGAGACCGCAATCCAAAATATAACCTGGACGCAAGATGGCTGGTATCGTATTGCGACAGGAGGAAAACTTCCAAAACAGGAATTTTTAGCACCAGAGATAGAAGGGAAAAATACTGCATATGCGCATGGAAGAGAGGACTTTGAGAAAGAGGAGATTCCGTGGGAGTTCCTTACATTGAGAGAATCAGCACAGACATGCGGAATTAATACTTTACAGAGACCTGGATGGCTTAGAATTCATGGAGGAAATTCTTTATCATCAAAGTATAAACAAGCTGTTTTAGCTAGAAGATTGCAGGATGATAGCTGCGAGTGTACAACAAAGATGCAGTTTAATCCAAAACGGTATCAGCACATGGCAGGGCTTGTATGTTATTACAATTATGATAATTATCATTATTTAAGAGTTACACGGGATGAAGAATTAGGTACATGTATTTGCGTGACATCTGTCAATAACAGAGAAATTACAGAATCTGAATACGTAAAACTATCAGAAGATGTCGAATGTTATTATCTGAAAGCTGTGATCAAGGGAGTGGATTTGGAGTTTTTAATGTCTTATGATAATAAGACATTTATGAAAATTGGTGAAACATTGGACATGAGAATATTATCCGATGAACATGTGGAAGGAAATGGGTTTACAGGAGCTATGGTTGGTATGTGCTGTCAGGATCTGCAAGGAGATGGATGCTATGCGGATTTTGATTGGTTTGAATATAAGAAAAAAGAAGAATAAAAAGAAATTGTAGTGACGAATTCATGAAGGAAAATCAGGAGTGCATTAAAAAACATTCCTGATTTTTTGTTTAATCTTATTTGATTAGAAGGGGATGGGAATCGGGGGTGATGGGGCGAGATGCATGTTTTGCCCCGGATATCTATAGATTAATGAGGAAAATCATGATAAGATAGAGGCACATGAAACGGACTGTATAGAAAAATGGAGGTCGTCAGAAGTATGGGAGGTTATCTGAATCCAGGAAGTGATCTTTTTGAAATGGCTTTGAGATCACAGATATTTGTTGATAAAAGCGGACTGATAGAGAAAACAAATCGCTGTGTACGAACATTACAGAGATATATTTGCGTGAGCAGACCAAGAAGATTCGGAAAATCTATGGGTGTTGATATGCTTGCAGCTTATTATGATAGAAGTGTAGATACAAAGGAGTTGTTTCAAGAATTAAAAATCGGCAGCACGAAAGAATATGAAAAACATTTGAATCAATATGATGTTTTGAAAATAAATATGCAGGAATTCCTTAGTGCAACCGAAAATATAGATCAGATGCTTCGTATGTTAAATGATTACCTCCTTTTTGACCTGAAAGAACAGTATGGACAGGTACGATTCCGTGATGAAAACAATCTGGTTCAGGTAATGAAAGATGTTTATAGTTATACAAAACATCCTTTTGTAATATTAATTGATGAGTGGGACTGCCTGTTTCGAGAATATCAGCAAGATCAGGAAGCGCAGAAAAAATATCTGGATTTTTTAAGATTCTGGTTGAAAGATAAAGAGTATGTGGCGTTGGCTTATATGACAGGAATTCTTCCAATCAAAAAATATGGTTCTCATTCTGCTCTTAATATGTTTACAGAATATTCCATGACAGATCCAGGTGATCTGGCAGAGTACTTTGGTTTTACAGAAACAGAAGTTGAAATTTTATGTAAAAAATATGAAATGAGTTTCGAAGAAGCAAGTGCGTGGTACAATGGGTATCATTTGATTTCGCATGAAGAGGGAGTACGAAAAGTTTATTCCATGTATAGTCCGAAATCTGTAGTAGAAGCCATGCAGAAGAGAAAGTTCGGAACATATTGGAATCAGACAGAGACGTACGAAGCTCTCAAAGTATATATTCAGATGAACATGGATGGGTTAAAAGATACCATTATTGAAATGCTTGCAGGAGAAAGAGCACGAATTAATACAGGAACATTCAGCAATGATATGACAACATTTGCAACAAAAGATGATGTATTGACCTTGTTGGTACACTTGGGATATCTGACCTATGATAATGAGAAAGAAACAGTTGAAATCCCAAATAGAGAAGTGTCTCAGGAATATGTAAATGCAATCAGTACAATGGATTGGACAGAAGTAATTAAGCTGTGCAGTTAGTCTGGCATTTTACTTTGCAAGAGAATATTATACTATTATTAGAGAAATGCCAGGTGGTAGAGGATTTTCAGATATTTGTATGATACCAAGAAAAATTCATTTCGATAAACCAGCTGTTGTGATTGAATTGAAGTGGGATAAAAGTGCAGAAGGTGCGATAGAGCAGATTAAAAATAAAGAATATATAGATGCGCTGAAAGACTACCAGGGAGATTTGCTTTTGGTGGGTATCAATTACGATAAAAAGACGAAAAAACATAGCTGTATTATTGAAAAATGGAATCTGTAAGATTGCATGAATAAAAAGGAAACACATTGATTAAATGGAGTATGTAATGGGAAAGGATCCCTCTGAATGAAAAGAAAAGTAGCAATCGGAATACAAGATTTTTCTAAAATAAAAGAACGAAATGCTTTTTATATTGATAAGACCGAGTTTATCAGGGAATGGTGGGAATCGGGAGATGACGTAACTCTGATTACAAGACCACGCCGCTTTGGAAAGACATTGACGATGAGCATGGTAGAACAATTCTTTTCTATTGATGTTCAGAATACAGAAGAACTGTTTCAAGATACAGCAATAAAACAAGCAGAAGAAGTGTGGAAGTTAAAAGGAAGTTATCCGGTGATCTCACTCACTTTTTCGGATGTGAAAGAAACAGATGGAGAGAAAGCGAAAAGAAGAATAGCAGGACTGATTGCAGAAATATATAACCGTTTTGCATACCTGACAGAGAAGGGGATTATGACTCCGGCAGAAAAGGATTATTTTTGGAATATCGCATTCCAGAAAGAAACGGAAGAAATTGTTGTATCTCTGCGAAGACTTTCTGAATTCCTCTATCGATATTACGGAAAGAAAGTCCTGATTCTTCTGGATGAATATGACACACCGTTGCAGGAAGCCTATGTGGACGATTACTGGGACGAACTTACATTATTCATCCGTGGGCTTTTTAATGCTTCATTCAAAAGCAATCCATATCTGGAAAAGGCAATCCTTACAGGAATTACCCGTGTGAGTAAAGAGTCTGTCTTTTCTGATCTGAACAATCTTAAGGTTATTACAACAACATCGAATGAATATGCAGACAGCTTTGGCTTTACAGAAAAAGAAGTTTTTGCAGCATTGGATGAATACGGAAAGAGTGACAAGAAAGCAGTTGTAAAAGAATGGTATGATGGTTTTACATTTGGAGATTGTGTAGATATTTATAATCCATGGTCGATCATTAATTACCTTGATACTGGAAAACTGGGAGCATATTGGGCTAACACCAGTTCCAACAGTCTGATTGATAAGTTAGTGCGAAGTGGAAATGTATCGGTAAAAGAAGATTTTGAGACTCTATTACAAGGAAAGAATCTGGTGAAGCAGATTGATGAACAGATTGTATATGATCAGCTTTATACAAAAGAGGATGCGATCTGGAGTCTGCTTCTCGCAAGTGGATATCTAAAAATAGAAAAAACAGAATTCGATGAGAGAACAGGAAAACTTGATTATTATCTCCGTTTGACAAATAAAGAAGTGCGAATTATGTTCCTACGGATGATCCGTGACTGGTTTGCAAATTATGATTGCGGATATAATGAATTTATTCAGGCATTACTCAGTAATGATTTAGAGGCAATGAATGTATATATGAACAGAGTGGCGTTAAATACATTCAGCTTTTTCGATAGCGGAAAAAGACCGTCTGCGGAAAGCGAACCGGAGAGATTTTATCATGGGTTTGTTCTTGGATTGTTAGTTGAACTGGAAGATCGTTACTATATCTCATCCAATCGAGAAAGCGGATTTGGAAGATATGATGTAATATTGGAACCGAGGGACAAGAATGAGAATGCATATATTATAGAATTCAAGGTTTACGATCCGGAAAAAGAGAAGACACTGGAAGATTCAGTAAAGAATGCTTTAGCTCAGATAGAAGAGAAGAAGTATGCAACAGAGCTGATAAAACGTGGGATTCGGGCGGAAAATATCAGAAGATATGGATTTGCTTTTTGCGGGAAGAAAGTGCTGATCGGTATAGAAAAAGGAAAGGACTACAACCAACATGTTATACGATGAGATTATGAAGATAGTAACACTGGCAGGGGAACTGATGCTTCAGGCACAGGATGAGGAACTGACAGTTTTTGATAAAGAAGGAACTGCAAACTTTGTGACAAAGCATGACAAGGAGATTCAGTTTTATCTGATCCAGAACCTGCGTCAGCTTATACCGGAAGCGACATTCCTTGCAGAGGAAGACGGGATGCAGCAGGAACTTGGAGACGGCTATTGCTTCATTATAGACCCGATTGACGGAACGACGAACTTCATCTTTGATTATAAGCACAGCTGTATCTCAGTCGGTCTGACGAAGTTTGGAAGAATGCTGTTTGGCTGTGTTTATAATCCTTATACAAGAGAAATGTATTCCGCTGTGAAGGGCGAAGGGGCCAAGCTGAACGGAAAAGAGATTCATTGTTCTGATAAAGGGCTTGCAGACAATCTGGTCGCATTCGGAACAGCACGTTATCAGACGGAAGATACAGACAGAATCTTTGACCATGCGAAGAAGCTGTATCTGAACAGCCTTGGAATCCGTGCCGGTGGTTCCGCAGCACTTGATATCTGCCGCGTGGCATCCGGTGCGAACGGAGTATATCTTGAGCTGATGCTGTATCCGTGGGATTATGCGGCGGCATCACTGATCGTGATGGAAGCAGGAGGATTTATCTCAACAGCAGAAGGCGGAATGATCACGTTGGATCAGCCGTGTTCGATACTGGCAGCAGGACGACAGTGCTGGAAGGAAGCAAGCCAGCTGTTGAGTGAATAATCGGAAGAATGGAATAGATAGAGGAAAAAATAGAAGGGAACTGAATTCATATGTTTACGCATGAGATGATAAAATCTTTTAATCAGTTGGAGATGGATGTATATAATTACATCATCAGCAATGAAGAGAAAGTAGTATATATGAAAGTACGTGAACTGGCAGAGGAGGTTCATGTTTC
>ERZ869983.432-NODE-432-length-13958-cov-6.558821_pt1 | contig 13958 bp, 15 predicted proteins | sample MGYA00521106_ERZ869983 | MGnify/ENA primary metagenome ERZ869983 (study PRJEB32232, sample SAMN07284972) | human gut metagenome | biome: human-associated habitat; material: feces | host: Homo sapiens | place: Tanzania | collected 2014-04-05 ...
ATTCGGTATAGCGGAGGCGGCTGTCAATTCGACATAATTTTCTTGTGATACTTTACCGTACATGAGCATTAGGAATAGGAATGTATCTTTGTGTGGTAGTTGTTACTTGCACAGGTATTATTGTTTCAAAAATCAGTTCCAAGCCAAATGAAGATACTCCTGAAGAAAAAGAAGAATGACCAATTCCAGTTTGTCGAAGCTGTCCAAATACGGATTGGGCGAAGATTGTTCAGCAGTCACAGGTTTCTAACCCTGTGGCTGCCGTATATTTTCACGATATAAAAATTTATTCCTAAACCATCATAAATCGATCTATACCGATAATATATCAAATAAATGACCACATATTACTCCAATAGCATATCCGATGATATCCCACAATTTCAATATTATACAGCTTACAGCAAGAACAAACACTGCTATTCCAAAATTTTGCCACTGTTGCAACAGCAAAGCAATCAGTGCACACATCATGAAAATTGCATTAACCAGAACCGCTGCCAGATAATGTATTTTCGATAAGATACTGACTGCAAAAGATAAAGCAATCAAAATCACCATCACTGGCAATACAATCAATTTTGCAAATATTTTTAACATTTTATGCGTCCTCCTCTTTTCTGACTTATTTCCCAGATGCTGATTGAACAGCCAATTATTATTTATCATTTGCGGCATACTGCGGTAGATCATGATTTACTTCTGCCTGATAATAGCCACTGATGGTGCTCGGTGCATTAAACAATGCCGCCAACAGATATTTTTTGATATTGTATATCTTCGAGGTATTCTTTCTCATGCAGTCCATCGCATATTCCACATGGAACATATTCAGTTTCAGAAATTTGCTTCTGACCAGTTCCGCCGGATACTCACTGGATGCAACAACGATGGACTTATTCTTGCAAAGAACAGTTTCCAAAATCAGATCAAAGATACCTGTCAACAGTTCCCTGTCATAAGGGTACCGCTCTAAGAGAATGTCCAGTTCAATATTCTCTTTGATTATTTCCGAATATGCCGCCACATCGAATCCCATCCCATCATTTTCCGATATGATATGATTAGATTCAGTATTACTTAACTCAGTATTATTTATATTATTCTTATTAGTGTGTAATTTTTTCACTTCTGGATGTGTAAATTCTTCACTTCTGGACATGACGTTTTTACACTTCAAGACATGTAAATTCTTCACTTCTGAAATAACTGATTTTTCTCCAGAAGTGTAATTATTACACTTCTGAACATCCTGAATCATAAACTGTTTCAGATAGATCATGGTTGGTTTTCCCTGCCCCTGGCGCTTCTTTTCAATGAGCCCGATTCCAGCTTCTATATCCAATTCTTTCATTATGGAGATGGCTTTTTTATTACTGCATCCCAAAGCATCCATGATATCTTCCAGCGAATAATATATGTAGGCACGTCCTTCTGTATCAAACCACTGGTTTTTCATAGATAAGGACATACGATCCAGCATAAGACCATAGAGCACCTTTGCCTCCACTGATATCTTCTTAAAATACTCCTCCGTAAACAGAAGTTTCGGTATTTTATAAAATGAATACTGATCCGCTTCCCGTCCATAGAAATAGGACAGCTTTATTCTGTCTTCCATTCGTCTCTCCTTCTTATTCCAGAAGTGCTTTTTTTACACTTCTGGAATATGTTCTCTTTATTGAATTGCTTTCTGTGCTTCACTCCACTGTTCCAATAATTGTATGATCACGGTTTCCCTATCCTTTGCCGAATAGTGAGATGGAAAATATTTATCCAGCTTCTTTTCTGAGAATGATACTTTAGCTGCCGTGTTCTTCTTTGGAAGTGCATCGTTCATTATTGAAATAACACTCATCTGGTTTGCATTAGATATATTGGGATAATTTTTTAAAGCAGTTATCTGAACTGGTTTGATAAATCCATTATCTTTGATATATTCAAATACCCACTTTTGTATCTGTTCTTCTAAATAAGATAAATCTACTGCTGGAACAAACTGAATTTTACCCTGATCAACCAATTCCAAAATTTGAGGGATCAAATAAGTTAATCTCACATAATTTCTGACTTGCCTTCCTTTTAATCCGACCATATCACCGACGATATCTGCTGTCTTTGTTCCTGACTTGTGGCAATGATTGCCACAAGTTCCATCTATATCAATTCTTGCTCCCTGTCTCCTCATGGCATCCATCTTCATCTTTAAACTAAAAGCTCTCTCACTCGGAAGAATCTCTTCCCTCTGAATATTGGCATCCACCATTTTTATAATGGCTTCATCATCGGACATTTCCTTTACAATAGCAGGTATTTTTTGCAAGCCAGCAATTCCGGCCGCATGTAATCTGCGGTGACCAGATATCATTTCATAATCACCATTCTGATCCGGTCTTACAATTACTGGATTCAGAATGCCATTCTCCCGGATGCTATCTACCAGCATATCCATTCTTTCATCATCCAGAACTTTAAACGGATGATTCGGAAATGCATGGATTCTTACAATTTCTATTTCCTGAGTCCCGGAAATCTCCGGCACTCCCAATAATTGATCTACTGACTGCAACTTAATTTTTCCTGCAACTCTGTTCGCCATCATCTATGCCTCCTACAAAACTTCTTCGGTTAATCCCTTATATGCACATGCCACTTTCCCTTTAGGATCATAGGAATAGATACTTTTTCCTTCCACACTGACTTCCGCTGCTCTGACTGACATTGGAATTTCCGAACCAAATACCTTGATAGATGCGGAATATGTATCATACACCATCAATGAAATATCCCTTGCATAGTTTGTCCTGTAATCCACCATAGTCAGTAAGATTCCCTCTATTTGGAGTTTTGGATTCAGCTGTTTCTTCACCCTGCCGATTGTTTTAATCAGCTGCTGTAATCCTTTCACTGGAAGGTAGGCTGCCTGTACTGGAATCAGCACTGAATCTGCACATGCCAATGCATTGATTGTCATCATTCCAAGAGAAGGCATACAGTCTATAAGGATGAAATCATAAAACTCTCTCAGCTTATCTACTAATGACCGGAGTATCAGTTCCCTGCTCATGGCATTTACCAGAGATACCTCGATAGCTGATAATTCGATGTTAGCTGGGATCAGATCCACACCCTCTCCATGATGAAGAATCGTTTTTTCCATATTCAGTTTTTCATCATTCACAACGTTCAGCATCAATGTAGCCAGCGAATACTCCATCTCATCCGGTTCCTCATATCCTAAGCTGATTGTAAGGCTTCCCTGTGGATCAGCATCAATCAGCAACACCTTTTTTCCTTCCTGTGCCAGTCCTATTCCCAGATTCACGCATGATACCGTTTTACCAACTCCACCTTTTTGATTTGATACTGCAATTACTCTACACATATGTTTTTCCTCCCGTTATTCAAATGTCATATTGATTTTTAATAGTGTCAGTATTTCTCTTTTCATCTGTTCAGCAGTGTAATAGGATGGGAAATACCTGTATAACTGCTCATTTTTGAAAACCACTCGGTCAATATCTTTCTGTTTGATCTCGCTTAAAAGCTCCTCTATTTTCTCCTGACTAAAATCCCCGACTTCTTGTAATTTTTTAATTCTGATTGCCTGAGAAAGATTTGGTGTTCCCAATGTACTCTCCATTGCATCCAGCACAGTCTTCTGATTCTTTTCAGTTAATGATGCCAGTTCCACAGCTATCGTAAATCCCATTGTTTCGTCATCCACTTTTTCAAGCAACTCTGGAATCAGTTTGGTAAGTTTCAAATATCTCTGCACCTGCTTAGGACTGTCCCCACATTCTTCGCTTATGACCTCCACACTCTTTTTACCGGTCAGATAGTCAATCTGGCTACATTTTCTTCTACCGGCCTTTCTCTTGAGCACATCATATTTCATCTTATAGGCAAATGCTTTTTCACTCGGTGAGATCCGCTCCCTCTGTAAATTGGCATCTACCATTGAAATAATGGCATCCTCTTCAAGCATGTATCTGATAATGACCGGAACCTTCGTATATTTCAGTTGCTGTGCTGCATACTTTCTTCTGTGACCTGAAATGATTTCATAAAATCCTTCCGGCCTCGGTCTCACAATCAGAGGATTAAGAATCCCATATTTCTTGATGGATTCCTGTAATTCTTTCATCTGACTGTCTGCCTGTACCTTGAATGGATGATTTTTAAAGTCCCTGAGCCGTTCAATCTCTATCTCAACGACTTTCTCATCTGGATCTCTTTGATCTTCTTTTCGTACTTCCATGTAATCCTCCTTTTCTTCTGGACAAAAAATGCCCAGACTAGACTTGTTACATCTAATCTGAGCATCTATCTTTCTCAGGTCTGAATCGTACAGACAAGAAAACCAAATTTACATCCATTGACAACCCTTTTTCTTTCCTACACCATATGCCACACATCCGGGTGGAAAAATAATTCTTTCAAATGGGTGGCAAAATCTTATTTTGGGTGGATGAAATCCTTCTGTTTTTTCAATTTCGGGTGGAAATTTCCACCCAAGACATGAAAAAAGCAGCAATGACTTTTTCAATCATTACTGCTTAAAATGAGCGTCTCCTATAGGAATCGAACCTACAATAGAGTCTTAGGAGGACCCCGTTATATCCATTTAACTAAGGAGACAAATGCCGTATTTCCGGGCTTTTTCGACCCTTTGGCTCCGGCTGCCATCATTTATAACTCTAACACTTTCGTGATGAATTATCTCTTTCTTATCTCTTCTGATTTTTCAGATTTCGCTTCCTTAAGTGACCCTCAAACGCTACCCTTTTTCTTCAAAAGGGTTCCGCCATGGTTCTACCTTAGGAGGCGAGTGCTCTATCCAGCTGAGCTATGACGACACATACCGCAAACCCTTGATTTTACTGGGTTTCTGGAATTTTTCCCTTCGGCAATATATAAGATTATCAACTCTTTTTCGAGCTGTCGATCTACAGATTTTTTTGCTAATAAAGCATAATAACTGACACATACAAATGATTTTATACTAACCAATTCAAAAAGTCAACCCTGGCATGGCTTTTTGAACGCTTTATCCTTGTCAGAGCAATGGGGATAAAATAAAAAAGGACATCCTATCTATTGAATTTTTTATTTTAAGATGAATTACCAACTCCCATGCGGTACATAGTTTCTATGGAAGTGGTATCTGGGTGGCGGCGGTCCGCCGCCTGCCGGGGCTGTTCATGCAGCCGCTATTCCTTTTACGGAAATACTTAAGGGATTCAGTTCGTGGAATCCTGACACTTCAGGTGATACAAGGAATGAAAAATCTGTTATACCGTTCCAGGCATCAGGTATGGCTTTACGCATGATGTTGGCTGCACCATTGCAGTCGGAATTTATTATCATACCGTTTGAACATTTATATCTGCCACGCTTCAGACGATTACCGGAAAATACAGCTTTGTCGTCATCTATGCCATATGTAGGGATGTAGTCCATCGCTGTTATGTCAGCCTTTGAGGTATAAGACTCTTCCTGTATGATGATCTTTATGCCAGCATAAGCTGCTTTGTAAATGATCATCTGTTTGAGCAGCCCTATAGGCATTGAGACAAAGTTCTGGTTGTTCTGTGAATCCATGTCACTGTTCTGTTTCCAGTTTTTGTTTTCGCCGAGGATGAGAGTTCCGGCGCGATGCTCTATACAGTAGTTGATGACCGCGCGGCTAATCTTATGGCACTGATCTTTTATAAAATCAGCATGGCGTCTGCTCAGAGAAGTCAGGTACTTTGAGCTGGCATGCATGTGCTCATGGCCTTTTGTGATGATGCCGACAGCTTTTGCCCTCTGTTTATGAAACCACTGGCAGTCAGCAAGAACAGCTCCGCCCTTGTACAGCATTGATGAACCATCATTGCATACGATAGTTGCGAAGTTGCTCACACCGAAGTCTATGGCACATATGTTAGGCATGTCGGCACTATTTGCGACAGGAGCTCCACACTCAAATGTAAGGCACAGGATATATCTTCCATAGTAAGGTTTGATCTTGACTTCCTTGAGAACGGAATCTTTCTCTATGTTTGAAAGATGTAAACGGCCTTTTGTACGTGGAAGTTTTAAATCAGCACCACGATCTGTAAGATATAAAACTGCATCCTGATTCGTGATGGCATATGTAATGACATCACTCTTCTGATAGCGTGGCATCTGTGGCTTTCCAAGGAACTTTGATGGATCCTGCTTATAAGCTTTGAGAGATTTCAGCCAGTTTGAGAAATCTGTTACAGCATGTTTCACAACAGCCTGTGCACTCTGCGACGGAAGTCCGGCAAAGAAATCGGGATTGTGTGTAACACGCATCAGTTTTTCAAGATGACAGTACGAAATGACCTTCTTCACCTTGATGGAAGGATATGTCTGCTGCAGGAGATCTACCTCTGCAAAGACTTCTTTTTCATTGTCGGTGCGTGAGTTTTTATCCCAGCCTGTGAAGATCTGTCTGATACGAAAGAGTGCAGCATTATACAACAGCTTTGCTTTGCGGGCGTTGCTGTCGCAGTAATCATATATTAAGTTGTCTGGTGCTATCTGGCACTGCATTACTCTGTATGACATATAGCTGTACTCCTTTCGTAATTCTTGAAAACATTGATTTTCTTTTGATATAATTATACCAAACATACATTTGGATGTAAAGGAGAATCGACTATTATGAAAAAGAAAAACGGATGCAATTACTATACAAACAGACACAGTTGCTTTTTACTACAGTACCATATAGTTCTTGTAACAAAATACAGACACCCAGTACTTACAGGAAATGTAAAAACTGCTGTATATGAGCGAATTAATTACGTAGCAGAAAACCGCGGTTTCAATATTCTCGAGTTAAATAGCGAACCGAATCATGTACACCTGCTTATTGAGGCAGACCCGCAGACTCCACCTGCCGAACTTGTAAACGTAATAAAAACCCAGACTTCTCGCAAAGCACGAAAACTATACGGTGATACATTACTTAAAAAGTATGATTGGAAACCATATTTTTGGTCTGACAGTTATTTTATTGCAACAGTAAGTGAAAATACATTGGATGTTGTCAAAAACTATATTAAAAATCAGGGAATAAAATAAAACAGCCATTCACCCACGCCTATGCAAGTATTATAGACGTGGTACTCTGGCTGATCTGATAGATAAAACCACCGGCTCAAGCATCGCTCTTTCCTTGGCTCTGCGTCCTACATCTGAAAATTCTAACGGTTCTCTTAAAAGAACAGCGGAAGGAGTACTGTTTAATCCCTCCTCATTCTCAATTACTAACGGTTTTTCAATTTTCGTGTTATAGACTCCTACTACGCTGTTATTTGTACCAAAGTCAATTCCAATCGTTTTCGCTGCGTATTCTTCAAACATCGTCAGTCTCCTCCTGTATATTTATATCCTGCCACTATTTCTTTTAACAAAATCTTTCCATGATATTCATAACCATTTCTAATTGATTTTGCAATTCTGGCATGTTTCTCTTCTTCCTCTGTCTCCACAATATCAATTACTTCATGAATTTTTGAATCAAAAGCAGAATTTTCCTTTGTTGTATGAATTTTAACCCCCATCTCTTCGAAAATAGAGTCAAGCCGTTTAAAAATCAGATGACTCTGTTCTTCCTGTTCATTTGCAGTCAGATAAGAGGCTACATCTTCTCTCCATAAGGCAAGCTCTCTTAAAAACTTTTCAAAGTCTTCCCCTTCTCTCTGCTTCGCATTTAAAAGTCCGATAAATTCCTGCAATATTTCACTCTGACTTTCGATTCTACGATTCTGGGAGTCTATTTTTTCATTCATTTTCTTTAACAGATTTTCCATCTGACGATACTGGATTCTTTTATTCATCTTCATCCTCCTCGGTGTTGTCAAACTTATTAAAATGTTCCATATATTCATCCTGGTTTGCTTTTACTAATTTATCTCTTTTAGATTTCTTTAAAGGGATTTTCATTGTATTCAAATACTCATCCATCACAACTCTTTCGTAATATTTCACTTTTCTCTGTTCTTCTTCCATTTTGCTCGATAAAAACTTCATTACTTTTGCCATATCATAAGGTGCTGGCAGTAAACCATCTTCTTTCCACATCAAACTATAATACTCATCTTGATGATACTCGTAAGCAAATAATAATAACTTTGCAAAACACTGTGTTTTACCATCTTCTGGCTTTCCAATCAAAGAAACCGCAATGGAATATCCAAATAATCTTTCTCTTAATTCATTCTGAAACTCAAACCATTCATCCTCTTTGTCCTGATAATAATTGCGAATTTTAGAGAATAAAAAACTTGGATTTGTGCCGTTTTCAAGATACTCCCAACATTCTTCTGCAAATTCTTCTGGTTTTTTATCCTGTTTATTATCTGATTCTCTGGTTTTAATTTCTGTTTTCTCCTGACCAGATAATTTATATTCAAAAGTTTTTGCTTGTAAAGAAGTCTGAATCATTCCTTTCTCTCTTAAGAGATTCCAAATTTTCGGAAAATAAATTTTCAGCATGTTTTCAGCAGCTGTACATTTTTTCTCAGGGTTTCTATAAATTTCCCATAGATTTTCATACAGCGTAAGCAAAATTTTTTCTGTCACTCCTAATACATCTTCTCCAGCTTCTTTTATAATCTGATAAGTAAACTCATAAATTTCCTTTCGCTCTTTCCAATCCAATCCTAAAACCGTCTTTACGGTTCCTGGAATCCACATAGATTCCCATTTCTTTTCTCCGTTTTTATATTCCGTTTTTCCTCCAATTAAAATTTGTGCGTTCGACTGAAGGCATGTTCCATTACTGATAGTATAAAGATGTTCCTGAAGCTCATAAGGCAGGATCTGATAGTACTTAAGCTGTACTTTTCTTCGTTCCGGCTCTGAGCCTTCAAATTTCAAATAAACGGATTCTTCCGGATGTTTTGCCAGATAAAATGCCATTTTAAAAAGTTCTAATCGAGTTTCTGTATTTACCTTTTCAAGTAAATCCTCTTCCTTCCACTGTTCAAACCATTTTACATCTCTCTCAAAGTTTTCGTTTGGAAGTCTTTTTAAATTTTCTTTAAATTCTTTCTCATAAAAGACCATTCCGTTTACTGCCGGCAGACGAAAAATTATGTTCTTAAATTCCTCAATATTCATTAAAAAGCCGTGCATTGTCACATGTGCTCTTCCATCAAAATAATTTCCATTAACTTTCTTTCCCTGCATAACCACCATATTTTTATTTCCAATTGGATAGATTAACAATGCTTTTTCTGGACTGTCCACTTCAATTTCAAGACATTCTTTTTCAATTTTTTCCAGATATTCGATTGGAAATCCAGGACTGTAGCGTAAAACACCAAGTCCCTTTCCACTTTTTGCATTTCTGCCTCCAATAAAGTAATACATACATTTTCCTCCTGAGTCCTATCTTACCGTTTTCCTAAACTTCTTTTTTAAGACTTCCTTTAAACTGTCAAAATCAAATAATCCATCTACATCTGTTTCATCTGACTCTTCATCTTCTTCATAATCTCTTTTGGTTTCTTTTTTAGATTCTTCCTTTTTTTCTGTTGCTGTCGGATAAAGACCTGAATCATTCAATAAATACATAATTGGTTCTTCGATAAACTGAGGATTGTACTCATATTTCCATTCCACTCCATCTGATTCACTAATTCGAACCGGTTCACTGCCAATGGATGCTAATAAACCATAAACCAGTTTGTCTTCTCCGATATAACGGCGGATTGTATTGTAAAAGTCCGGGCAGTCCTGACTTAAATACTCCTTGATTGCGACCTGCTTCTTATTGAACTCTTTTAAGTTGAAACCATTCTTGTGAACCAGTTTTGTATATCTTTTGCCATCCCAGGAAAGCGACTTCTGGCAAATGCCTGCCAGTTTTTCATTCTGTTCTAAAAGCAAATCTGCTCTGGTAATTGCAACAAAAATTTTATAATCCTGACCCGCCTTTTTAATTTTCACTTTCGGAAGAAGCTGGTCTAAAATTTCATGGTACTTTGCAACTTCTTTTCCGAGCAATTCATTTGAATCAATCATAAAAATAATGTAAGAAGCATTTAAAATAGAAGAATTCCAATCCATATTGATACATTCTTCTCCGGAGATGTCATCATATTTTAATAAAATATTACGTTTTGGAGCAGAAATCATATAATAATTCGCCGGATAAATACTGTTTACCTTTGTTCCTTCCGGCAGTACCTGCTCATAAATAAAGGCTCTGCGCTCTTCATCCTGTTTTCTTTTTAGTAAATCGATTGCCGGAAAATCATCATAGATTGCTGTATCGGTTCCCGATGCAATCAAATCAAAATATGGCAGGTCTGTCATCTGGAGACGCAGGCAGGTTTTTCCTGAGGACATACGACCAACTGCAACGACCTGTTGCACCGGCACACAACCTGCATGAATCGGAAGAATTTTATCGGTGCCGGCTTTTACTTTTATCGGTGCAAATTTCTGTCTGCCGTCTTTTAATTTCTTTTTTAATGCAATTGGAAATTCCGCATCCAAATCTTCATACACTGCTTCAATTCCATTTTTTCCGATCAGCTCGATGCTCAAATACTTATTTTCAATTACCTGACTTTCTTCTAATTCCCAGTCTTCGGAGAGTGTTTCTACTCCATTTCTCAGCTCTTCATTGGTAAATAAAATTTCATTTTTTTTCAACTCTACGCCGTCTACTTCAAACGGAATATAATCTACCTCGTCGCTAATTTTTAATTTTTCAAACATAACCGTTCCTCCTCTTTCTTTCGTACGTTTTTCATACGTTTTCGGAAGTTATTCTTCCGCAACTAATCGATTAACGATTTCTTTCGCAATCAGTCCGGCATTGACACTGCTTCCCCCGTTAATATGATTTAAACATACCGTAATCGAATATGGCTTATTTTCATTCAAAATGCCTCCTGTTACGAGTAACGTCTGTGTTTTTCCGTCTCCTTCTTCACCGGTACCAGTTTTAAATGCCATCTCAACTCCATCAACTGCAAAGTCACGTCCTGTTCCTTCTTTTATGACTTTCACCATCATGTTTTTGATGCTGTCTGCCACCTCTTCAGTACACATCTGTCTTGTAACTGCCTGTGTTTTTGTTTTCATTGCTTCTCCTCGTTTATCACTTGACTTCAGAATGAAATGAGGTTCTGCCAGGACACCTTTATTTAAGATTGCGTTTGTATACATGTTTAATCCAATCGTGGTTACGGATGCCTGTCCCTGACCAATGCATCCGTAGACCAGGTCGTAAGCATTTTCACTTTCACCCATAAAGGTATTATCATTAAATTTAAATGAGCCAAAATGCATCACATCGTCAAATCCGAATTTTTTTAGATTTTCTCTTAAAATTTCTTCCGGAACCTGCTGCGCCAGAGCGATAAAATAACCATTACAGCTCTGTGCCATTGCCGACTCCATTGTTGTCAAAGTTCCATGTACATTTCCACCTGAACAGTGAACAGAAACCGTTTCTTTTCCCTCTGTGTCTAATGTAAAGGTATTGTTGCCTTTGCAGGTATAACTGAAATTCACAAGATTTGCATCGTATTCTAATGCCGATGCTGCAATTGCCAGTTTCATAGTACTTGCCGGATGAAATTTTCTTGAAAATACGGTTTCTGAAGAGTCTCCTCCCAGACATACCGCAGCCTCAACCTCACCGGTTTTAAAATTGCTTACCATAACAGAGCTGTCCATATAGCCATTTTTAATCAACAGATCTTCAATAAAATTTTGTAAGTCTGCGTCAATCGTAAGCTTTACATTTCCACCAACTCGTCTCTGATTTGGATGAAACAAAGATTTTTCATCCATTCTTGAATCGGATTCACCCAAAAGTTCCGGTGCCATCCCAAGAATGGTCATGCGGACATTTCCGGTTTCCACTGCCTTTATATAATCTGTTCCTCCAATTAAACGCTCCAGAGAATTACTCTTTTTATCACTCATCCAGCTAAGTTTTCCTGGTTCACTGCCAGACATCAATACATTATCCTTTTTGTCATAAATAGTACCTGGCAGATACACTTCTGAAAGACTCAGCAAAGAACTGTCTAATTCCTGTTCTGACATTGTCGTTTTTGCATCTGCTTCCAGATAACGTTTTCCCAAAACAACAGCCAGAACAAGCATCATTACAAGTGCCACTTTAAACAAACGCCATACCTGATTAATGTAACTTTGAAGTTTTTCTTTTTTTCTGAACATTTCTTTTTTCTCCTTTTTCCATAAAACCAAGCTCCACAGCTATGTAACTTACAAACATTGCATTTAAACATAACCCTCTTGATGCCAGAGGAAGGCTCACTCCTGCACTGATAAATCCTCCTGTATTAGACCCAATATGAAGCAAAAGAATCGTACCGGTTACAATAATGCTTCCTAACGTCCAAAATTCTTCCATTGTATCTAAAGTTCGGATGGTTGTCATCCATCTTACAAGCAAAACTCCTGCTGCAATGACCAGTATTCCCATTAAAATTCCGTAATCATAAAGGATTCGTGTCAATGCATGATCCGTATCACAAGTCGTTTTAAAAATAATTGATAAGTTCCCAGGGCCAAGGCCCCACCAGGCACTGCGCTGAATATTTTTCAAAAAATAAACAATACTTTCAGTTTTTCCAATCAGTGCTTCGTCGGTTACTGCTTTCGGTAAATCAAGCCATACTTCCAGTCGCACTCTGATATGAGAAACAAACCTGCATGCCAAAAATGCTGTTCCAAGACAGAGCCCGATGTAAGCCATTCGGATTTTTAAATCCGGAATCGAATACCAGAAAAACGCTGTTCCAAGCAGAGCAATTAAGATCAATAAATTAAATTCATTGCACATTGCTATGAGCGGAAAGAGAGCTACGGTATAACATAAGAAACCGACATTTTTGGAAGAAAGACTCCCAACCTTTCCTCCAAGATATCCTCTGCTGTGCCCTTTCAAAAACCAGCAGATAGCAGTTTGATAAAGCAGAACAACCAGCGGTAAAATCAAAATTCCAAAGACCTTAATGTGTGCTCCGTTTACCGGATTACAAAACAGTGCGCCGATTAATGCCAAAGGTGCAGAAAGCATAGCCAGAAAGCCCATATTCTTTGACTGATACCATTCAGTATAACAAGTCAGGAAATAAACACCTGTAAAAATCAAAATCAAATACTTTAAATCGTTCGCAAAAACTCTGCAGTTTGATGCACAATAGGAAACGGCTGCTCCGATATTCAATAAAAACAACATGATGTAAATTCCCTGTCGTTTCTTTCGATTCTTTTCCCAGATAATACTGATTACGAGTTCTACTGCTAACAGCATTGTAACTACCCATACATAAGCCAGGCTTTCATCTAATGATTTCTTATTGCTGAATACGGTCCAGAAAAGCAATGAAAAAGAACTGATAAAATAAACTAATTTTTCAAGCATTAATCTTCCTCCCTTTTCAAATCAAGTTTAATTCCATCCATAAAAAGTGTTGTATTTCGTGTGATATGTTTCTGTATGGAAGCGTTCTCTTTTAAAACAGTCCCTTCCATTTCAACTTCTCCCTTTAAAACAGTCAATAAAATTTTGTTTTTTGATTCTATATTCAAATAAAGCTTTACTTTACTCTTACATCCGTAAATTCTGATATCGTTAAACCACCCTGTTCCAAGTCGATAAATACCAGGCTGAAGTGAAAGTTCAGATACCATATCTTTATTTTTTAAAAAGCGTTTCATTCTTCCGATTCGCTTAATTTTCAGACTCCATACTCCTGAAACTTTATAAACTGTTTTCTGCATTGTCGCACTTTCATAACAAATGAAAATCAAAAAACAGATGACCGTTATCATTTCTAATGTGATGTTTGTGATTCTCACTTCGCTTGCCTCCTTCCTTTTATAAGAAATCCTCGCAGATCGTTTTTAAATTCATAAGACAAAGTTCCCTATGAATTTAA
>ERZ869983.433-NODE-433-length-13920-cov-9.511450_pt1 | contig 13920 bp, 10 predicted proteins | sample MGYA00521106_ERZ869983 | MGnify/ENA primary metagenome ERZ869983 (study PRJEB32232, sample SAMN07284972) | human gut metagenome | biome: human-associated habitat; material: feces | host: Homo sapiens | place: Tanzania | collected 2014-04-05 ...
TTGCCTAAGAAGACATGCAATTATTCCTGTATCTACTGTCAGTTAGGAAGAACCGATAAAATGACAAATAAACGTCAGGAATTTTATAAAACAGAAGATATCATAGCGGAATTTAAACAGTATCTCAAAGATTCTGATAAATTTGATATTGTAACGGTTGTTGGAGAAGGGGAACCTACTTTGGCGTCAAATCTTGGTGAATTAGTAGTTGCTCTGAAAGCATTAACAGATAAGCCAGTCGCAGTGATCACAAATGGTGCGTTGCTTTCTGATCCACAAGTCAGAGAAGAATTATGTCACGCTGATATGGTATTGCCATCTCTGGATGCTTACAATCAGGAAATTTCCAAGAAGATCGACCGACCTTATGGAACGATCAAATTTGAAGAAGAGTTTGAAGGTCTCAAAAAGTTTACTCATATGTACGAAGGAGAGCTTTGGTTAGAGATCATGTTAGTTGATGGGATCAACGATGATGAACAGTCTATTCTCGAATTTAAGAAGTTATTAAAGGAATTAAAATACGATAGACTATACCTAAATACACCAGTCCGTCCGCCAGCAGAAGCAGATGTGAATGTTGTATCTGAAGAACACATGAGATATGCTGTAGAGACACTTGGTGGTATTTCTATCGAGATGATGAGTTCAGGAGCATTTTTCAGTGAAATCGAAGATGACTATGAAGCAGTCAAATCCATTATTGGAAGACATCCGATGAATCAGTTTGAAGTCCGTGGATTTTTAGAAAGCAGAGATGTGAAAGATCCAGAAGTAATGATGGAGCAGATGAAACAAGATGAAGCGATCCATGTGATCGATTACAAAGGAATCCTGACATTCCGTTTAAAATAGTAAAATGATCGGATCACAAAAAGGAGAAACAAAATGAAGCACAGTGTAAAAAGAGTGGCAGCGATCCACGATCTCTCAGGTTTTGGAAGAGCTTCCCTAACAGCGATCATTCCCATCCTTTCATCCATGGGAGTGCAGGTCTGTCCATTGCCGACAGCGATTCTTTCGAATCATACAGGTGGATTTGATACATTTAGTTTTGTAGACTTTACAGATCATATGCAGGACTATATCGATCATTGGAAAGAGTTAAATATTGATTTTGACTGTATTTATTCTGGATTCTTAGGATCTGAACGTCAGATTGAGATCGTTTCCGGATTTATTGATGATTTTGGAACAGAGGATAATATGGTCGTGATCGATCCAGTCCTTGGAGATAATGGAAACTTGTATTCAACGATGGATCAGGGATTAGTTGAAGGAATGAAACGTCTGGTAACAAAAGCTGACATTATCACACCCAATTTTACAGAAGTAAGTCTTTTATTAGGAGAAGAATACAAACAGACAACAAGCGATGAAGAGATTAAAGAATGGGTGAAACGTCTGTCAGATATGGGACCGGATATTGTCGTTGTGACAAGCGTTCCAGATAAAGAAAAAGATAAAGATTCCAATGTTATCGCATATGATCGAAGCTGTGATACTTATTGGAAGATAAAATGCCGTTACATTCCAACATTCTACCCGGGAACAGGAGATGCTTATACTTCTGTTATGATCGGAAGTCTGTTAGACGGAGACAGTCTGCCAATCGCACTGGATAAGGGTGTACAGTTTATCACGCAGGCGATCAAGGCAAGTTATGGATTTGACTATCCAAACAGAGAAGGAGTACTGCTTGAGAGAGTATTGGAAGTATTAAAAATGCCGGTAGTTTTAGGTGGATATGAGATGATCTGATATCGAAAGACTAAAAAGGAGGTGTCTGACATGTTTCATTTACTAGACCCAGATAAATGGGAACGACAGAAACATTTTGAATATTATATGCAGATGATACCATGTGGTTATACCGTCACAGTACGTTTAGATGTGGAAAATCTGTATCAGCAGGTCAAAAAATGTGGATTAAAATTTTATCCAGCATTTATTTATTGTGCAGGAAAAGTCGTCAATGAGAAGAAAGAATTTAAAATGGGAGTCGATCAGGAAGGAAGACCTGGATACTTCGATGTGATGCATCCAAACTTTACGATCTTCCATCAAGATGACCATACATTTTCAGACATCTGGTCTTATTATGATGATGATTTTCAGACATGCTATCAAAATATTATAAATGATATGGAAACATACAAAGATGTCAAAGGACCCAAAGGAAAAGAAGGGCAGCCGCCAAACTTCTTCTGTATCTCTTGTGTGCCATGGATGGATTTCACAGGCTACAGCACATGGGTGCTAACTGGAAGACCAAATCTATTTCCGATCATTACATTTGGAAAATATGTGGAAGAAGAGGGCAGAAGAAAGCTGTCTGCTGCTTTGACGATATCTCATGCATCCGCAGATGGGTATCATGCTAGTATGTTCTTTGAAAGACTGCAGGAAGTATTAGATGAGTTTGTAATTAATGAGGTAGAAGGATGTGTTTATAAAACTACTTTCCTTGCAAAAATCCAGCCGAAGTAGAAGCGGACAACTTCTCCAACATTGATGAAATTTCCTCCTCAGACTCCTTAAAACCACCCGTGATCCACTGTCGGATTACAGCCATGCATCCGCTCACAATATAAATATGCAAAGAAGACAAAGCCTCCGCATCGTAATCAGGCCGGCGGCTCTGCCACATTGGCATGGTCCAGCGCTGGGTGGCAAGCAGAAGTTTATTCTGAAATCCTGGATCACCATGATCCGAAAACAGAAGTCTCACCAGCTGTTTATGCTCACTGATATAAAAGATAATAGAATTCATCAATTGAGAAATCGAATTTTCCTTCTCAAACTGGATCATATCTTCTTCCAGTGTATTTAAAATCTCATCTTCAATCGACTCCAGAAGATTCATCGGACTGGAATAATAAGTATAGAATGTACTGCGGTTAATATCCGATTTCTCACACAGGCGGGAAACGGATATTTTTTGTATTGGCTGTTCTTTTAATAAATAAAGCAGGCTCTCTCTGAGGGCACGTTTCGTCTTCAAAATACGACGATCAGTTTTCTTCTCTACCATATCAAAAACTCCTTTAAAATCATATAAAAAAGATAATCTACAAAACAATAAAAAATGTTTGATAACCATCAAAAACACTATTTTGGTGGTTGTTGTATACACATACATTTATTATAATATACATATGGATGAAAAACAACAGTTGTATGATAAAAGGAGGCACAAACATGAACCGGCAAGATTTTTATGATGGAAAATTATTTGATGCATATCGTTATATGGGTGCGCACAAAGACGGTGACAAGATCCGTTTTGTAACTTACGCACCAAGAGCCTCCAGGATATCGATCATTGGGGAGTTTAATGACTGGAATGAAGAATTTATGGAGCAAGATGCACAAAGTGGTTTCTTTTTATTTTACTCCGATAAAGCCAAAGAAGGACAGATGTACAAATACTGCATCTATGGGCCAGATGGAAATCGGCAGGAACATTGTGATCCTTATGGATTTGAAATGGAACTAAGACCAGGAGCATGTTCGATCATCAGAGATATCACAACATACAAATTTAACGACAGATCATGGGTGCAGATGAGAAGTGTCGGAATGGAAGATGCCATCAATATCTATGAGATGCATATGGGTTCATGGAGAATGAACAACAAAGATGAGAATGGCTGGTATCAGTATGATGAGATTGCCAAGATGCTCGTTCCATATCTAAAACAAAATAACTATACCCATGTAGAATTAATGCCACTGTCAGAACATCCATTTGATGGATCATGGGGATACCAAAACACTGGATTTTTTGCACCAACGAAACGTTATGGAACCCCAGATAAATTAATGAAATTTGTTGATATGATGCATCAGGCAGGGATTGGAGTCATTATGGATTTTGTGCCAGTTCATTTTGCAGTAGATGGATATGGACTGAAATTATATGATGGAACTCCATTATATGAATACGATAATAAAGATACTGGAGAGAGTGAATGGGGAAGTTGTAACTTTATCCATTCCAGGAGAGAAGTTCAGTGCTTCTTGCAATCAGCGGCCAACTATTGGCTGGAAGAGTATCATTTTGATGGGATCCGTATGGATGCAGTGAGCCGCCTGATCTACTGGCAGGGAGATGAAAGCAGAGGAGTCAATGATACAGCGATCGACTTCTTAAAAGCATTCAATTTAGGGTTAAAACAACGTCATCCAACCGCCATGCTGATCGCAGAAGATTCCACTGCGTATCCAGGTGTGACAGAACCTGTATGGAAAGGTGGGTTAGGATTTGATTACAAATGGGATTTAGGATGGATGCACGATACTCTGGAATATTTTCAGACTGGACCAGAATATCGAAGTCGTGATTATCACAAACTAACATTCTCTATGGTGTATTTCTGGAATGAACGTTATATGCTAGAATATTGTCATGATGAAGTTGTACATGGCAAGGCAACGATCTTACAGAAGATGTATGGGGATTATGAAGATAAATTTCCACAGGCAAGGGCTATGTATATGTATATGATGATCCATCCAGGAAAGAAATTAAACTTTATGGGGAATGAATTTGGACAGATCAGGGAATGGAGCGAAGCACAGGAACAAGATTGGATGATCTTAAAATATCCGATTCATGATGCCTTCCATAAATATATGATCAAATTAAATGACATTTACAAGAAGGAAAAAGCTTTCCATTATGATTATCATAGAGAAAACTTTGAATGGCTGGACTGCCATCAGGAAGAGCGATGCATCTATGCGATCGGAAGAAAAACGGCAGATCACATGATCGTTGGAATCTTTAATTTCTCTGACAAAGAACAGAAAGATTATAAATTAACGATCGAAGGACACTATACGAGAAGAACATTGTTACATACTGAATGGGAACAGTATGGTGGAACGATGAAGAAACGTAAAGAAAATATTCATCTAAAGAAAAAAAGAAAAGACAGTGAGCTTACGATCACACTTCCAAGATACAGTGGAGTTTTATTAAAACTAACGAAGAAAGAATAAGGCAGAAACTTTGAATAAAAGGAGATAATATCATGAAAATATACGATTTAGTAATCATAGGTTCCGGACCAGCTGGAATGTCTGCAGCAATCTATGCACAGAGAGCAATGCTTGATTTTGTTGTGATCGAGAAAGAATATATGCCAGGAGGCCAAGTTGTACAGACTTATGAAGTTGATAATTATCCTGGAATTCCAAAGACAAATGGAATGGATCTTGGATTAAAATTTTCAGAGCATGCGAAAGAACTTGGTGCTAAAAGTATTACAGCAGAAGTTAAAGAAATTCATGCAGACGAAGAGATCAAAGAGATCGTTCTTAAGAATGGAGATACATTAAAAACAAGGACGATCATTCTTGCAACCGGGGCGGTTCATCAGACTTTGGGAATAGAAGGAGAAGAAAAATTAAAGGGAATGGGAGTATCCTATTGTGCAACATGTGATGGAGCATTTTTCAGAAATAAGGTAACAGCAGTTGTTGGTGGTGGAAATGTTGCATTGGAAGATGCAATATTCTTAAGCCGTATGTGTGAAAAAGTTTATCTGATCCATCGAAGAGATGAATTTCGTGGTGCAAAGATTCTTCAGGATGAAGTAAAGAAGAACGACAAGATTGAAATCTTATGGAACACGATCGTGACAAAAATCGATGGAGATGAGGTTGTGGAGAGACTCCATATACAAGATGTAGATAACCATGTGGATAAGTTACTAGATGTTGATGGAATTTTTATTGCAGTGGGGACAAAACCAGCTTCCGAGCTTTTATCTGGAAAGTTATCAACAGATGAAAAAGGATATATTATCGCAGGAGAAGACGGCATTACAAATATTCCGGGTATCTTCGCCGCAGGAGATGGAAGAAGCAAAAATCTTCGTCAGGTGGTGACGGCTGTGTCAGATGGTGCCAATTGTGTGTATTCAGTCGAGCGATATCTCCAAAATGCCTAATTTTCAGACAATTTAAGCTATTTTTATATAGTGACTCATAAATTAAAAATCAACCGCTTTTTGTCGATTTGTGCTAGTTGTATAACAAAAAGCAGGTTGATTTTTTTATGGAAAAATTACACACATATTGCTAACAAAATACCCACAAAGTTATCAACATACAGAAATGGCATATTTTAGCCAAAAATGAGTTACCCACAGAGTTATCCACATTATCCACATCCACAATTCGACAAATAATAACTGTGGATAACTTCGAAAAGAAACATATGTTTTGTTCACTATTTATAAAAAGATTTTGTTTTCTTAATCAGAATTATATGTTATAATGAATTCATACAAAAAAGGTAAAGGAGATGGGAGCCATGAAATTCATTATTAGTGGAAAGAACATTGAAGTTACAGAAGGTATCAAAGCAGCAATTGAAGAGAAACTCGGACGTCTCGACAAATATTTAGTAGACGATACGATCGTGAATGTAACTTTAAGTGTTCAGAAGGGAAGACAGAAGATAGAAGTTACCATTCCTATGAAAGGGCACATTATCCGTGCTGAAGAAGGCAGTGAAGACATGTATGTATCTATTGACCTGGTAGTAGATGTGATCGAACGCCAGATCCGCAGATATAAAACAAGACTTATGAATCAGAAATATGATGGAACAAGCTTCAAACAGGAATTTATGGAGCAGGAAGATGATGTGGAAGATGATGAGATCAGAATCATCCGAAGCAAGAAGTTTGCTATCAAACCAATGGATGTAGAAGAAGCTTGTGTACAGATGGAATTATTAGGACATGATTTCTTTGTATTCCGCAATGCTGATACATTTGAAGTCAATGTTGTATATAAGAGAAAAGGAAATACATACGGACTGATCGAACCTGAATTTTAGAAGATCGGAAGATGGAGGAGATCCTTAGAGATAAGGATCTCCTTTTTCATGCCCAGAATGATAAAAAGTTTATACTTAATTGAGAATTTTTACAATTAGTTAACTTGCACCTTATAATGTTAAGTGTTACAATAGCAAAGACTATATAATAGATATAAGTCTACCCTGAGGATATATATGAAGAATCAGGGATAGAACAATCATAAAAAGAAACTTAGGAGATTATTTATGGGTTTATTTGATAAAGTATTTGGTTCTCACAGTGATAAGGAACTAAAGCGAATCAGCAAGACAGTTGACAAGATCGAAGCACTCGATGAGTCCATGCAGAAATTGTCAGATGAGGAACTAAGACATAAGACCGTTGAATTTAAAGAAAGACTTGCAAATGGAGAGACATTAGATGATCTGTTACCAGAAGCATATGCAACAGTAAGAGAAGCCAGCAGCCGTGCAATCGGATTAAAACATTATCGTGTACAGCTGATCGGTGGTATCATCCTGCATCAGGGACGTATCGCAGAGATGAGAACTGGTGAAGGTAAGACTTTAGTATCCACGTTACCTGCATATTTAAATGCGCTGGAAGAAAAGGGCGTTCATATCGTAACAGTCAACGATTATCTGGCAACTCGAGATGCCGAGTGGATGGGAAAAGTTCATAATTTTCTTGGATTAACTGTTGGTGTTGTTACAAATGATATGGAGAATGATGAACGTCGTGAAGCATATAACTGTGATATTACTTATATTACAAACAATGAATTAGGATTTGACTACTTAAGAGATAACATGGTCATCGAGAAAGAAGATCTGGTACAGAGAGATCTTCACTATGCGATCGTCGATGAGGTCGATTCCGTACTGATTGATGAGGCAAGAACACCACTGATCATTTCTGGTGAGAGTGGTAAGTCTACAGAATTATACCGTGCATGTGATATCTTAGCCCGCCAGATGGAACGAGGAAGTTCTGATGGTGAGTTATCTAAGATGGATATCTTAATGAATGAGGATATTGAAGAAGATGGAGATTTCCTTGTTAATGAAAAAGATAAACAGATCATGCTGACAGCAGATGGGGTGAAGAAGGTCGAGAAATTCTTCCATATCGAGAACCTTGCAGATCCAGAGAATCTTGCGATCCAGCACAATATCATCTTAGCACTGCGTGCACATAACTTAATGTTTAAAGATAAAGACTATGTAGTAAAAGATGATGAAGTGTTGATCGTCGATGAATTTACAGGACGTATCATGCCAGGAAGACGTTATTCTGACGGTCTGCATCAGGCAATCGAAGCGAAGGAAAATGTAAAGGTCAAGAGAGAATCTAAGACTCTTGCAACGATCACGTTCCAGAACTTCTTCAATAAATATGACAAGAAAGCAGGTATGACAGGTACTGCACTTACAGAGGAACAGGAATTTAGAGAGATTTATGGAATGGACGTTGTTGTGATCCCAACAAACAAGCCAGTTCAGAGAATCGATCATGATGATGCGATTTATAAGACAAAACGTGAGAAGATGAATGCTGTTGTCGAAGATATCATTGAATCTCATGCAAAAGGACAGCCAGTCTTAGTTGGTACGATCACGATTGAGATGTCTGAAGAATTAAGTGCAATGCTTAAGAAACGTGGAATCAAACATAACGTACTGAATGCGAAATTCCACGAGAAAGAAGCAGAGATCATCTCTCATGCAGGTGAGATCGGTGCAGTAACGATCGCTACGAACATGGCTGGTCGTGGTACTGACATCGTGCTGGAAGATGGTGTTGCAGAACTTGGCGGATTAAAGATCATCGGTACAGAACGTCACGAATCCAGACGTATCGATAACCAGTTACGTGGTCGTGCCGGACGTCAGGGAGATCCAGGTGAATCTAAGTTCTATTTATCACTGGAAGATGATCTGATGAGATTGTTCGGATCTGAAAGAATGATCAGTGTATACAATGCACTGGGAATTCCAGAAGGAGAAGAGATCCAGCATAAGACAATCAGCAAGACGATCGAGAAAGCACAGAAGAAGATTGAGAATAACAACTTTGGTATTCGTAAGAATCTGTTAGATTACGATAGAGTCAATAATGAACAGAGAGAAGTTATGTACAAAGAACGCCGCCGTGTTCTTGACGGAGATGACATGAAAGAATCTGTTTTAGGTATGATGAAAGAAACAGTTGCAAATCATGTATATCAGGTGATCAGTGATGAGCTTCCACCAGAAGAGTGGGATCTGGCAGCACTGAATGCAGAGTTGCTTCCAATTGTACCACTGAATAAGATCGTGTTAACAGATGCAGAGAAATCTTCTGGTAAAGTTGATGATCTGGTAGCAAGATTACAGGAAGAAACAGTTGCATTATATGAACAGAAAGAAAAAGAATTCGAAGACTTTGATCTTCGTGAGATTGAACGTATCATCTTACTGAAAGTCATCGACCGCAAATGGATGGATCATATTGATGACATGGATCAGTTAAGAGAAGGAATCGGTCTTCAGGCATATGGACAGAGAGATCCAGTTGTTGAATACCGCATGGCTGGATTTGAGATGTTCAATGATATGACAAAGGCAATTCAGGAAGAGACAACAGGCGCATTGTTCCACGTACAAGTTGAGCAGAAGATCGAGAGAGAAGAAGCTCCAAAGATCACTGGAACAAACAAAGATGCAGAAGTTGAGAAGAAGCCTTATGTAAGAAAAGGAGCAAAAGTCGGCAGAAACGATCCTTGCCCATGTGGAAGTGGTAAGAAGTACAAGAACTGCTGCGGAAGGAACAAATAAGGAGTTTTTTATCAATGATTGAAGCAGAACAATTAAAATATAAATTAAACTCTTTTCAGGAACCACTAGAAGATCTTAGTGGTTCCCTTGCGTTAGAAGCAAAAAAAGAGAGAATTGATCAATTAGAACTGAATATGGAAGAACCAGGATTCTGGGATAATGTTGAGGAATCCCAGAATGTTATGAAAGAAGTCAAAAGCCTGAAAGGTGTCGTGGAAGAATATGATGATCTGAAAACAAAATATGAAGATATCGAGACTTTGATCGATATCGCAGAAGAAGACGAAGATGCAGATCTGATTGAAGAAGCCACTGCTTTGATGGATGAATTTGAAAAAACATATGAAGAATTACGCATTTCAACACTGTTAACAGGTGAATATGATAAGGATGATGCAATTCTTACACTACATGCTGGGGCAGGTGGAACAGAGTCTTGCGACTGGGCAGGAATGTTATACCGTATGTTTACAAGATGGGCAGGAAAGAAAGGTTATGGAACAGAAGTTCTTGATTATCTTGATGGGGATGAAGCAGGGATCAAATCTGTCACTGTGAAGATCACGGGTATGAACGCTTATGGATATTTACGATCTGAAAAAGGTGTTCACCGTCTTGTCCGAATTTCGCCATTCAATGCAGCAGGAAAACGACAGACATCGTTTGCATCCTGTGATGTAATGCCAGATATCAAAGATGATATAGAAGTTGAGATTGCAGATGAAGATATCCGAATCGACACATATCGTGCAAGTGGAGCTGGTGGACAGCATATCAACAAAACAGATTCCGCAATCCGTATTACGCATTTACCAACAGGAATCGTTGTACAGTGCCAGAATGAGCGGTCACAACACAAGAACAAAGATCAGGCAATGAAGATGTTAAAGACAAAACTGTATCTGTTAAAACAGCAGCAGCATTTGGAAAAATTATCAGATATCCGAGGTGATGTTGGGGATAATGGATGGGGAAATCAGATCAGATCCTATGTCCTGCAGCCTTATACAATGGTAAAAGACCACAGAACAAACTTTGAAAGTGGAAATCCAAGCGCTGTATTAGACGGGGATCTGGATGGATTTATGAATGCTTATCTTGCATGGGATAACAACGGTAAGAAGGAAGAAAATTAAACAGAAAACATCCGGTCAGATCATGTATTTATTTTAAAACCAAATTTTCTATTGCATCATAAAAATATCTGTGGTAGTATTTTGTGCAAAGACAACTGTACACCACAGGAAAACAAAAGGAACCAGACATGAAAGAAACCAACTATTATGTAATTAAAAAGAAAGCAGTTCCAGAAGTGTTGTTAAAGGTGTTAGAGGTCCAGAAACTGTTAGATTCCAAGAAAGCGGTTTCTGTATTAGAAGCTACAGAGATGGTAGGTATCAGTCGAAGTTCTTATTACAAGTATAAAGATGATATTTTTCCATTTTACGCTGGTAAGAAAGGACGAAGCATCACATTTGTGATCGAAGTTGATGATCAGCCAGGCGTTATGGCCTCGATCCTTAATATTTTTGCACTTTATAAGGCAAATATCCTGACGATCCATCAGAGTATCCCGATCAATGGAAAGGGACTCTTAACCGTCAGTGTTGATATCGAAGACAGTGAGACAGATGTCTCGGCAATGATCCAAGATGTCGAGAAGACAGAAGATGTATCTTATGTAAAAGTAATAGCAATGGAATAGATGTATAAATAAATATACATGACACATTTTTGGAGGACAGAATGAAATACGTTATCGTTTTAGGAGATGGAATGGCCGATGAGCCAATCGAAGCAGCAGGTGGGAAGACACCACTTCAGTTAGCAGACAAACCAGTGATGGATGAGATGGCGAAAGTTTCTGAACAGGGAATCGCTTATACAGTACCATCTAATTTACCAGCAGGAAGTGATGTAGCCAATCTTTCTATGTTAGGATATGATCCACAGGTTTATTATTCTGGAAGATCACCACTTGAAGCATTAAGCATCGGTGTCGATATGAAAGATACAGATATCGCACTTAGATGTAACGTTGTAACCGTATCTGAAGACGAAGATTATGAAGATAAGACGATCATCGATCACAGTGCAGGAGAGATCACTTCAGAAGAAGCAGCGATCCTGATCGAAGCTGTGAGAAAAGAATTAGAAGATGATGAATATAAATTTTATCCAGGAGTCAGTTACCGCCATTTAACGATCTGGGATCACGGAGAAGTGATCGAACTTGTACCACCACATGACGTTCTGGGACAGAAGATCGGGCAGTATCTTCCAAAGCAGGAGAAGCTAAAAGAGATGATGGAAAAGAGTTTTGATATCTTAAATCATCATCCGATCAATGAATCAAGAGCCAAGAAAGGCCTAAATAAAGCAAACAGCATTTGGTTCTGGGGAGCAGGAACGAAACCAGCACTGGACGATTTTAAAGAGAAGACTGGAATGAACGGAGCTATGGTATCTGCCGTCGATCTGCTAAAAGGAATCGCAGTCGGAGCGAACATGAGAAATCTTGATGTAGAGGGCGCTAATGGCGGTCTTGACACGAATTATCATGGAAAGGCAATGGCAGCAGTTGAAGCACTACTTGAAAAAAATGACGATTTCGCTTATATTCATGTAGAGGCACCTGATGAGATGGGTCATCAGGGAAGTCTTGAGAATAAGATCAAAGCAATCGAACATCTTGATAAAGAAGTTGTAAAGGTTGTCAAAGAAGAACTAGAGAAAGCTGGAGAGGATTTCAGAATTCTGATCGGACCGGATCATCCGACACCAATTGCGATCCGTACCCATTCCAAAGAACCGATACCATTTATGATCTACGACAGCACGAAAGATTATAAAGGTCAGGAAGAGTACAGCGAAGAAGCAGCGAGAGAGACAGGAATTGTCATTTCCCACGCTTATGATTTAATGAATCGGTTATTACAAAAATAAGAGAAATAATTTTAGGAGGCACAAGATGCTAGTAGTTAAGAAATTTGGTGGTACTTCTGTAGGAAATAAAGATCGTATCATGAACGTTGCAAAAAGATGTATTGAAGATTACAAAAAAGGAAATGATGTTGTTGTTGTTTTATCAGCAATGGGTAAGATGACAGATGAACTGATCGCAAAAGCAAAAGAGATCAATCCAAATCCATCAAGAAGAGAGATGGATATGTTATTAACAACAGGAGAACAGACTTCTGTATCATTAATGGCAATGGCAATGGATTCTCTTGGAGTTCCAGCGATTTCCTTAAACGCATTCCAGGTAGCAATGCATACAACTTCTGTATACAGCAATGCAAGAATCAAGAGAATCGATACAGACCGTATCATGAATGAATTAGAACAGAGAAAGATCGTAATCGTTACAGGATTCCAGGGAGTTGATCAGTTTGATAACTACACAACACTTGGACGTGGTGGCTCTGATACAACAGCTGTAGCACTGGCAGCAGCGTTACACGCAGATGCATGTGAGATCTACACAGACGTAGACGGAGTCTATACAGCAGACCCAAGAAAAGTATCAGAAGCTAAAAAATTAAATGAGATCACATATGATGAGATGTTAGAAATGGCAACACTCGGAGCAGGAGTACTTCACAATCGTTCTGTAGAACTTGCTAAGAAACATGGAGTTGCCTTAGTTGTTAGATCAAGTCTTACAACAGAAGAAGGAACTGTCGTAAAAGAAAGTGTAAAATCAAGAGACAACGAGATCAGCGGTGTAGCAGGAGACGATGACGCAGCAAGAATCGCAGTTATGGGAATCGAAGATACACCAGGTATGGCATTCAAGATCTTCAATGTATTAGCAAAGAAAAATGTAAACGTAGATATGATCCTGCAGTCAGTGGGACATAATGACAAGAAAGATATCTCCTTCACAGTCAAAGAAGAAGAATTAGATATCGCAGTGAAAGCATTAGAAGATTACCTTCCAGACAGCTATTATGAAGAGATCAAAGCAAGCAAAGAAGTTGCCAAAGTATCAATTATCGGAAAAGGATTATTAAACCACTATGGAATGGCAGCTCGTATGTTTAACGCTTTATATAAAGCAGATGTAAACATCCGAATGATCTCTACATCTGAGATCCGTGTTACAGTGCTTGTAAACCAGGAAGATATGGTGAAAGCAATGAATGCAGCACATGAAGAATTTGAGATGTAAATTTTAATTTGTGTGTTGGCCAACTGTAGATTTTGAGTATATGATAAAAAATAAATAAACGATCGGAAGAGCAGCTAGAGAATTTTCCTCA
>ERZ869983.435-NODE-435-length-13824-cov-6.898814_pt1 | contig 13824 bp, 30 predicted proteins | sample MGYA00521106_ERZ869983 | MGnify/ENA primary metagenome ERZ869983 (study PRJEB32232, sample SAMN07284972) | human gut metagenome | biome: human-associated habitat; material: feces | host: Homo sapiens | place: Tanzania | collected 2014-04-05 ...
TACTAATATTTAATTGGAAAAATGGGGGTAGATTATGAAAACACATCAGCAGGAGGAAAACGCTTAGAATCCTCGTAGACGAGGTTGAAAACTGCGAATTGTGGTAGTTTTCGTAATTTTTGAAACCGTGGCTTTTTAGCAAGTAAATAAATCCGTGTATACAAGATTGTCTTGCGTATACGGTGAGCTTGACAGATTTTGAATTTGTACTTTCTGACAGAATACAGAAAATAAAATCAATGGATGAAGATTACGACTTGGAGCATAATGCGTACATTTCGTTTTCAGGCGGAAAAGATTCAACGGTGCTTAGTGCATTGTTTGATTTAGCCCTTCCCGGCAATTGGATTCCCAGAATTTACATAAACACCGGGATTGATTATCGGGCGATAGTGGATTTTGTGAAGGAATACGGCGAGAGCGACAAACGTTTGCAGATAATAAAGCCTTCGCAAAATATCAGGGCAATGCTTGAAGAATACGGTTATCCGTTTAAGTCAAAAGAGCATAGTCAAAAAATCAGCTATTACCAGCGTAGTGGAATGTGCAAGACTGTTGTCAACTACCTTGGAATGGGTGATAAGAAAAACTTTCTATGCCCGGAAACGCTGAAATACAATTTTACGGAAGATTTTAAGCTGAAAGTTTCCGACAAGTGCTGTTATAAGTTGAAAAAACAGCCTGCACAAATTTGGGCAAAAGAGAATAAAAGACCAATAACCATAACAGGCATAAGGCAAGACGAAGGCGGGTTGAGACAAAGTGTAAAGTCTTGTGCGGTTTTCTATGACACGAACTGCAAAAGACTACATAAATTCCACCCTCTTTTAGTTGTCGGTAATAATTGGGTAAATGAATTCGTGGAAAAACACAATGTAAAACTTTGCAAACTATATTATCCACCGTTCAACTTCAAAAGAACCGGCTGTAAAGGCTGTCCTTTCTCTGTAGACCTACAAAAACAGCTTGATGTTATGGCTGAGCTTCTTCCGGAAGAACGGAAGCAATGCGAAATAATATGGCACAAGGTTTATGAAGAGTACAGGAAAAACAATTACCGACTTCAAAGAACCTTGTTCGATACTTTGTAAAAGTCAGTTGTTAAGTAATTCTTTACAACTAAAAAGGTGAGGAATAATGAGTATATTAAACGAAAAGACAGAAGAAACATCAAAGAAAATACATCTTATGGTAACAAATCTCTGTTCAAGACATTGCCCTGATTGCTGCAATAAATGTTATTCTTTAGATGATATTCCACTTGTTACGGAAGATGAATTAAAGGACTGTGAATCATTGTTCCTTACAGGTGGAGAACCTTTTGAATTCTGCAATGTGGATGCTCTGGCAAAGTATTATAAAGAACATTATCCGAATATAGAAAATGTAATTGTTTATGGCAATGTCAAAGAGTTTGCGGATTATCTTTTTCTTGCAAACGGAAGTCTGAACTATATCGATGGCGTTTCATTATCAATCAAAAATAAAGAAGGTTTGGATATTTGGAACAGGTCTGTTCGTAACCTTATACAGTATAGCGGAAAGTGTACGAACCTTATTCACAATCGTTTATATTGTTTTATGGACGGTGAAATTATAGAAGCTGATAGATTCCCGGCAATCAAAAGAAAATGGGTAGATTACAAAGAATGGAAGCCCGCTGATGATTCCATTTTCAGAAGAGCTTTCTAAAGGAGCGTATATGAAATTTGAAAATACAGAAGTATGGGGATTTGAGCACGCAGTTCGCGGTATGCGTAATCCATTAAACAGCTGGGGTAAAGGCGATTCTGGCTACATTGATAAAAGGTTCAATGACCAGTTCTATGTTGGCAAAAATGACCTTAAACTCGCTCAAACCCTGATAAAAGCAGGTTCTGAACATCGGAAATTCTTGCGTCAGATTTTTGTTTCTGTCGATATAACTGCTCCGCTTTATTGGTGGAAGGAGTTTGACACATACAAAGTTGGTACAGTTGCAAATTCAACATCTACAATGCACAAGTTGGCAAGCACTCCGATTACAATGAGCTGTTTTGAAATGGACGATTTTTCAATTTTTGAAACTGATTCAAATGATATTGAAAAATCTATGAATAGTTTTGATTTCTGGAATTTATACTTAATTCCGTATCTTGAAAAACTCCGTGTTCTTTTTAGCGAAACAAAAGACAAACGCTATTGGAAGGAACTTATTCGCTTGTTGCCGGAATCTTGGTTGCAGAAACGAACTGTAACAATGAACTATGAGAACATTCTTAATATGTATCATCATCGGAAAAACCATAAGCTGAACGAATGGAGCGGTAAGGACGACCCGACGAAGCCTAACTTCTGTTCATGGGGTTTGAAACTGCCGTATGCTAAGCAGTTATTCATAGAGCCGTTTGAAAAAGGAGAAAATAAAGAATGAAAGATATGTTTGACAGTCTGTTTTTAATGGTGTTTGGATTTTTTATCACTGTTCCTTTTGCGATATGGAAATGGGTAGATTTAATAATCTTGCTTGTGAAGTGGATAGGAAAACATTGGAATTAAGGAGTAAGTAAAATGACAGACAAAGAAAAAGCAGAAGAATATGCAGATAATATTGATGGATATGAAATAAAAACATATTCAACAACTGATATTGAGCAAGCCTTCCTCGCAGGGCTTAAAGCAGGTAGACAGGAGTGGCACAAGGTTTTTGAAAGCGACCCTTACTGCTATGAGTATTGGGATTTACCACAGGACAGATTGCCAAAAATTGAGAACTTCTACTTTGTTAAATTAAAAAATGGGTTTATTAAAATATGTGAACTCAAATATGACCATTGGAGTGGAAAAAAGTGCTTTTACAATTTACACGGTGGGAAGCAAAGTAACGTAGCAGAATGGTTAGATTATCCCACAACACGAGGAGATAAAAATGACTAAAGACGAAATTAAAAACAGAATTAGCATGGCACTTAAAGACCCTGTATTGCAACAGGGATTTGAGATTATCTGTAAGGAAAACACAGAACTGAAAGAAATAATTAAAAACCTGATTGATGATTTGACGGCTATAGACGGTGAGGAAATTAGAGAACTGGAAGCAGTCAAGGAAGCAGAACAATTCTTAAATAGCAAAGGAGAAAATGAAAAATGACAGATGAGGAACTTGAAATTGTGGTTTTTAATGACAAATCGTGAGTCAGAGTTTCTGAATATATGGAGCTAAAAGCTGAAAACAGGGAACTCAAAAACGACATTGAGAAAATGAAAAAGAAGATTACAGATTTGATTTACAACGATGAAAACTGTCTGGATAAAATTATTGAACTTCTTGACGACTGGGAGGTTGATGAATGAGCGATGCAGAACATCAAAATGGCGGCTTATGCAAATTATCTGGGAGAGATTCGCAAATGACTTTTGATGAATGGAAAGCAATCAACTCCGATAAGATAGAGGAACTTGCGGATTATTTTATGGTACATGACACGGAAGATTATTTCGTTCACGGCAAATACCTAGAGGCATACGAAAAAATAGAATCGCTATGCAAAATTGCTTTTGACAGAAAATAAAAACAAAGGAGGAACAAAAAAAAATGAATGGTGGGCAATTAGCAGGTGGCAATTCAACAAGCAAAAAGGCTGATAATGATTTTTATACAACAAATCCCAAAACTGTTGAATTATTTTTAAAAAGATTTATTTTAGAAGGAAACGAGTTGAAAGGCGATGTTTGGGAGTGTGCTTGCGGAACAGGAAATATAAGCGAGGTTTTAAGGAAAAAATTTCCAAATTGCAAAATTATATCTACAGATTTAGTTGATAGAGGTTATGGAATTGGGAACTGTGATTTCTTACAATGCAGAGAAAAAGCTGATGCAATTATTACAAACCCTCCTTTTTCTTTAATAAATGACTTTATAAAAAAAGGATTGGAATTAAGCAGAAGATATTTGATTTTCCTTGCAAAGATACAAACCTTAGAAACAGCTTCAAGAAAAGAATTGCTTGAAAAATCACCGTTAAGATATATCTATGTTCATTCTACTAGGCAAGCGACTTGGAAAAATAACCGCCCGAAAGACGAAAATGGAAAGCAATGGGCAACAACAATGTGTCTTGCTTGGTTTGTCTGGGATAAGGAATATAAAGGCGAGCCTGTTATTAAATTTTTATAAAAAACAAGGAGAAGAAATTGAAAATGATAGTAATAACTTTAAAAGATATTTTTCAGCTAGCCCTTATTGCGGTTGCATGTATTCCTTTTGTATGTATCTTGCTAGCTCTCTTATTCGCTAAATTCGATAAAATTAAAGACAAATTATTTGGTAAAAAAACAAAGAGAAGAAATAAGGGCAATGGAACGCAAACTAAAGGAGCTTAAATAATGGGAAAAGCATACGCTAATAGAAAACTGGAGGAACTAAGACCAGCACACGATTTTTACGAAACTCCGCACTGTATGACGGAAGAACTCGTAAAGACTGGAGTTTTGGACGGCGTAAAGACAATATGGGATTGCTGCTGTGGAAAATACGCAATTACAGATGTCCTTGAAAAACACGGTTTTATCTGTTTTAAGAACGATATAATGTATGGCGACGATTACTTCCGAAGCAAGTTTCAGAAGCACGAGTGTATCGTGATGAACCCGCCATTTAAGCTGTTTGACAAATTTGTGGAAAAAGCAAAGACAGAGGCTGACTTAGTATGTTCTATCGGCAAGGCGAATTATTTCGGAAGCCATTCCAGAAATGTAAACGGACTTTGGAAGCATCTGAAATACGTCTATATATTTGACCGTCAGATAGCTTTTGACAAGCCTTTAAGGGAGGACGAAAAGGTTGAATGTGGAATGATTATTTCCGGCTGGTTTGTCTGGGATATGAACTATAACGGAGACCCGGCAATTAAAGTACTGGATATGCAGAGATACGTATTAAAGAAATCTGACAGAAAGGGAGAAGTGAAATGACAAAGGAACTTATCAAAATGAACACAGATAATAAAGGTGTTCTTACGGTGTCAGCAAGATTGCTGCACGAGAAATTAGAAGTAAAGACAGAATTTAATCATTGGATTGAAAGAATGATTGATTATGGGTTTGAAGAAAAAATAGACTTTTGGTCTTTTTTGGCGAAAAGTACAGGCGGTCGTCCATCGAAGGAGTACGCCTTGACTACCGATATGGCAAAAGAAATCTGTATGATACAGCGTTCAGAAATCGGAAAGAAAGTTGCATAAAAAAAAAGGAGATAAAAAATGGAATTCAATGTAGCAGTTATAAAAAATGAATTAACAATGGATTCAAGAGAAATTGCAAATTTTTTTAATAAAGAACACAAAAATGTAAAGAGGGATATTGTAAATATGTTGTCAAAACTTAATACGCCCACTTTTGAGCGTATTAAAGATTACGAACAAACTTATATTGACAGTCGAGGAAGAACTCAAATATTTTATTTATTGCCTGAAATGGAAAGTATAGTTCTTGCAAGTGGTTATGATATTCAAATGCGAGAACAAATTGTAAAAGAATGGCTTCATCTGAAAAAGCGTTATTTACAAGTACGAACAAAATCAAAAGTCGTCCGCAACAACTTCACTAACACTCTGAAAGAACACGGCTACAAAAGTCCTTATGAGTATATCCAGACAACAAAACAGATGAAAGACGCATTGGGTATAACAGCCAAGAAATCTGATATGACAGACAAGGAACTAAGCCTTGTAACCGCCTCTGAATATCTTGCGGACTGTGCCATTGACGATGAGCACGGCTACCATGAGGTCAATCCAGTATGTGTTGACGCAAGTTTTAATGTTGCCAATTACATAGCGGAAAAGAAACAAAAGAGACTGGAAGCGAAAAACGCTTAAAAAAGGAGCAAATAAAATGGTAGATACAAAACTTATCACTAGCCCATCGCACTACTGCGAAGGACGGAAGTACGAGCCTAAAGATGTAATTAGAGACTGGGATTTGAATTTCAATCTGGGAAATGCAGTAAAGTATATTTCCAGAAACGGAAGAAAGGCTGGAGAAGATGCCGTGAAAGATTTGATGAAAGCACGGCAGTATTTGGACTTTGAAATAGAATATCTTAATAATAAAAAAGAAGATAAATAACTATAACGGTAATGTAGGAAAAATGCTAAAACTCTTTTTCTACATATCCAACAGTTTCAAAGTTTCGCTCCATAATCGCTTTATTCTCTTTCATTTCTTATATTGTGAACCACTTGTATTTATTTTTGTTTTTAGAGAAAACTTCTTTGCTTAAATATTTACTTGCATCAAGTTCTATTAAATAAAAAGTGTGATGATAAGTTTTTGATGCGTTTGCTGATACTGAATGTTTAGTTACATCTTGTTCAGTTACTTTTGATATTTTAAAGTCAGTTAAACCAAAAACTTCTGACAGATATTCTTTTACGGATTTTTCATCATCTTGTTCTTTTGTTCTTACAAATGGAAAAAGCCAGCATCTCCATCTTTTTTCATAAACAAGAATATGGCTATATGGAAAAGTTTTTGAAGTATCTTTGAATATCAACAAAGAAAAATTATGGTCTTTTTCTGCTACAGAACATATATCTTTGTAAAATTTCTCTACAGAATAGTTGGAGCCATAATAATTATAAATACAAAATGCTAAATACACTACAACAAGGATAATTAAAGCGACTTGTCTAGGTGTTGAGAAGCTAAAAAAATCAGATAATAATAAAGAAATGATAAAGGCGACTAAACAAGCGGTAGTTTCAATGACTGAGGCATAGGTTTTTATATGATGACTTCTTTGATTTAATAAATCATTAAGTTTATCTTCTTCTATGTTAAGCATATAAAAATTATATAAAATATTTTCTTAAAATCAAGACGACATGAAATATAATTTTTAGGTTTTGCTTGAACAACTTTTTGTATTCAGTATAGACTGAAAAAAAATAAAAAAGGCGGTGTTTTATGGACATCAAAAAGATTTTGTTGTGGTTTTGGCAGTTTCCGCAGAATGTGGCTGGCTATATCCTTATGCGAAAATCAGAATTCAGGACAACTGTAAGCCAAGAAAACCAGTTTCCTGTCTACCTTTCAAACAATGTTTTTGGAGCAGGTATTTGTCTGGGAGATTATATCCTGCTTGACTATAAAACGAATGTCGGAAGAAAAGACAGGACAGACAGGCTGCACGAGTTCGGACATCACAGACAGTCTGTTTATCTAGGCTGGCTCTACCTTATAGTAATCGGGCTTCCGTCCTTGTTGGGTAATTTGTGGGATAGATTAGCCCATAAAAAATGGACACGCATACAGCGTTTACGTTGGTATTACAATCTTCCTTGGGAGAAATGGGCTGATAAGCTCGGCAACGTAAAAAGGTTCTGATGTCTGTATTAGTAAAACAGTTGTTTATAATAAAAATATGTTTTATACTAATACAGAATGAAAAGTATTTATGAGCTGCAAGCTGTTTCCGACATTGAGCTTCCAAATGTTTTTTATATCATCTGTAAAAAACAGAAGATTGCCCGTATAAACAAAGTTTCAAACGATTGGAAGGCTTGGTTTTATAAAGATAAATTCTCCATAAGAAATGTCAAGTTGTCTGTCATTTTAGAACGTTGCGAAAATTATTACAGGAAGCGAAAGGATGCGTTATTCTCTTAAACTCCAGCAAAAAGTTCTAAATGACGGCTCTTCTCTGTCTGTAAAAGAATTGTCTGAAAAATATAATCTGTCAGAATCTCTTATAAAAAAATGGCTTTTACTGAATATCCCGGAAGAAAAGCTGAAATATTCAGTTCGGCAGAAATTCTATAACGTTATTCCGCCTCTTGAGGCAAAAATCGAAGTTATTTATTCAAAATTTATTTCAGATAAAATCACAGATGAAGAATGGGAAAACTGCTCAAAATCGGTATCTCAGGCGATTATTGATTTTGCCTATAAAGTTTATAAACTGGGAATTTCTGATTCAGTTAGCTAAACAATGACAAGCAAAGATATTTTATTTTCAAAAGGAAAAAACGACGAATGTTACACTCCTGATTATGGAGTTTACCCGATATTAAAATATGTTCCTAAAAACTGGACTGTCTGGCTTCCTTTTGACACTGAAAAAAGCCAGTTCTTCAAAATTTTCACAAATCAAGGTTATAAAGTTATCCGCTCCCACATAGACGATGGAGAAGATTTTTACAAATGGGAGCCAGAAGAACACTGGGATTGTATGGTCAGCAATCCTCCGTTTACAAATAAAAAAGGTATCTTTGAAAGGGCTTTGTCATTTGAAAAACCGTTTGCTCTTATAATGTCGAACTGCTGGCTAAATGACAGTGCACCAAAAAGACTTTTCAAGGAAAAAGATTTGCAGCTTCTGATGTTTGATAAAAGAATGAAATTTGAAAACAATGGAATTGTGAACAACAAGATAACGTTCAGCTCAAGCTACTGGTGCTGGAACCTGCTTCCTAAGCAGATAATTATGGAAAAACTTTAGTTAGATGATTTGAAAACGTGCTTTGCGATGACGACAAGATAGGCGGCAAATGAGGATAGCCCTACTCCTACAATCGTGCTTACGATTTTCTGCCAGGCTTTCAATGCCAGTTTTCCGGATTTTTCCTCAAGGGCTTGAATTCTTTTTGTATTATCATTGATTTTGTCTATTAAAGAATTTAATGTGAATTGTATTTGTTTTTGCTCGTTTAGCGTCTGGCTCATTTTTGCGGTCAATTCTTCCATTTGAGCGATTCTTTTTTCCATATAGCAAAGCTGTGTTTCTATACGTGTATCACGTTCAGAGGATTCTTTTGAAAGGGTCAGTATTTCTTTAAGTGTGTCAAAATCAGTCATTTTCGCAAGAACCTCGGTCGCTTTTTTATTATCATTATAATAGAAGATATTTTTTCATTCGTTAAACTTTTTAATAAGAGATAACCCAATCATCTCCAAAACCAATCTCCCTTGCTATCCTTTTCATATCCAGGACCGCTTTATTGTCGCTTTTTTTTCGTCCAATCCAATGAAGAAAGTTATGGCATTGGGAACATAAAACGATAAACCTGTCTTCGCTTAAATTCTCATATTCTTCTTCTGTCTTGCAGTTGTAGATATGGTGAACAGTTCTTGTGGCTCGTTTTGAGCCGCAAAAAGCACAGCAAGGGTTTTCAGCCAGCATTTGCTTTCTGAAAGAAATCCATTTTTTTGTGCGTCTAAACTTCGAGTGTTCAGATGTCTTGTTTTCTTGTTTCATTCTAAGGAGATACCTGCACTGTGCTCTTTTAAGTATTTGTATTTTTCATAAGCAAGCTGAACTTCTATGTCATAGTCCACAAGGGCAAAGAAAAACCAGCTTGTAATAAGCACATCTTCCTTGTCCTTGTTTTTTATGATAACAGTTTCTTTGGTTTCGTCGGTGTAATTTATGACTGTATTTTCTTTTAATTCAATGGGAAATGTCGGAAAATCAATGTCAGGAAGTTTCACCACGGCTTTCTTTGTTGTTCCGCAGGATATTAAGAGCAGCAGAAAGACGCTCTGTGTCAGAACTGTCAGAAATCTTTTTTTTATTTTTTTTTGCCTTTGTTTCTGATTTTGAAAATTCATTACAAATTGCCTCCTGTGCCTTCATCGCGTCTTGAGCTTCTTTCAGTTCTCTTCGCAATTCTTTTACACTTTTAAAAAGAAGATAACAGATTGCGGCTTCTACCAATATCACTGTTATCATAATCAACGCTATGTTCATTTTTTCTCCAGCTCTACATCAAAGTCGTCTGAAATTTCTTTTCCGACACTGGTCGCAATCCTGTTGCCTTCAAGACCGCCTACAATACAGCCTAGAACAATCATCACCGCGGATATAAAGGAAGTCAGTGCTGTTGATACATCCGCATTTTTCCGCATATAAATTGCGATTATAATATTTACAACAAGGCAGACAGAAGATATTGCATATTTATGAACATTAAGCGACTGATACTCGCCTTTTTCCATTTTTGCAGTTTTTGTAATCATTCCTGCGACATCAAGTCCTAGGTAAAGTCCAAGCACTGTGATGTAAGATACTGAAACCGCTCCTGCACTGTCCGGAATAAAACAAAGACAGAGAGCCATTACCAGCGAAGCAAGAACGAAAAGCATAGCTTTTATAAATTTAATCATAACTGTTTGCCTCCAATTATTTATACATTTTCTTCTACGATTTCCCCGGAAATAATATCTCCCGATTTCACGTTGTATGCGTGTAAAATGCTGTTAAAAGCCTGTAAATTTGAGCGGCTCAGCATAAGACATCCGGCACTGTAGGCGTATTCAGCTTCCCGCTGTCTCGCCTTGTTGTAGGTTGAGTGGATAAGCCACCGCCCGGCTTTCTCCGGATTTCCGTAATCCTGCATAGATTCAGTGTCGATTATCTGACCGTCCAAATCTTTTGTTTCTATAATTCCGTGAATTTCGCCGTCATATCCGCGAGGCTCAACGAAACATTTTATTTTGAAATATCCCTCGGCAATAGTATCGCCTGCTGTCTTTGCCATTGACTTTGCGTTCTCGCCCCAGCAGTAGTTTGCTACAGACTGAACCGGACAGGAAAATAATTCTGCCTTTCCGTCAAACAGCCGGAATGTGTCAATCATATTGTTCTTTATGTTGTTTGAAAAAGAATCAGCCTGATTAGGGTTCAGCTTAAAGTCATACGATTTTTTCTTGCGTTCAACAACAATGCTTAATGCCATAGAAACTCCTTGTAGAAACCACTTTATATATAAAGTGTTATATGGTTAATTTTTGTTGTAAAAAAACAGGATAAATGCGATAATTTTTATTATGTTAAATACAGATTTATTCAGAGAGCAGATTGCGAAGCATAATTTGTCATTGAAGCAGGCGGCGAAAGAGCTGGGTATCTGCTACAATACGTTCCGGGATTTCCTAAAGGGAAATAATGTAAGAATGGATGTTGTGGATAAAATTTGCACAAAATGGGGATTACAGCCAAAGGATATTATAAGATACGAAAAAGAATAGTATCAAAATACATCTTAATAAAACTAAAAAAAAAGGAGATTTGTTTTATGAAAAAGTTGTTGTTGTTTTTATTGATTCTGTTGTGCTCAGTTAATGTTTTTTCAGATCCGATTGTAAGCGGACTTGGAGTCTTCTACAAAACTCCGTATGAAGAGGCTTTAACACAGTTAAAAAAAGAAGGATTCGAAATAGACGAAATAAAAAATTTTAAAGATGAAAGTAAAGATGAAATAATGATTTCTACAGTTCCTTTTACTTTTGAAAATATGAATTTTAATTAAGGAGCATTTACTTTCAAAAAAGACAGTGATGGTGTGTATAAATTTACAACTGCTATGGCTATATCTTTTAATTTAAATTCACCTTATTATGAACAGTATTATCAAAAATTATCAACTAAATATAAAAAGATACAACTTTCAGATGCAGATTGTTTTTTAGGGGATAATTCAGGAAAAATTGTTTTTTCCGTAGAAAATCACATACTTATAATTGCATATATGCCTAACGAAAGTAGCTTATAACAAAAAAAAAGCGGTCTTTAAACAAAGACCGCCAAGAAAGACATCGGAAAACTACGCTACGAACGTAAAATAGTAATTAAATGGATTTTTGTTTTTTGCGTCCTCGTCGTAGAAGTAATCCATTACAAGCATACCGAAGAAATCCGGCTCGTTTTCAAGTTCAAATTCCTTCGCGGTCTTGTAAAAATCACTGTACCACGCATTTACGGCGGCATACCATTCCCATTTGTTTATGACAGTCCAGTTATTCTGGAGCTTGTTTCCAAACTCGCAGGTCTGCTCATAAGTCCATTTTTCGCCTGTAGTTCTTTCAGAGCCGTCGGTTACCTTCATAGACTTTACCCACGCCTTGCATATAGATTCCGTCAGATGTTCACCGTAGGCTTTCTTATAAATCATTTTATAAGTGCACGTCGGCTCATCTTCGTTTTCCACAGCGTCGGTAAGTATCGTAACCAGCATTTCATTGGAAAGTTTCTGGTCTTTCTTAATTTCAGCTATCAATTCTGATAAACTCATTTTACCCTCCGGACTTTTTCCTTGCCGAAAACATTTTTTACTACTTCATATTTGACAGTTTCGTTGACCGCCAATCCTTTTTCTTCCTGCTGGACAATTTTTTCTTCAACAGGACTAGCCGCCCTATTATCCGGCGAGGATATTTCACCACGATAACAGGGCGACATACAAAGCGAACAAAAACCGTTACAAAACATTTCCGCATCCTGCGTTGTAAGTAATAGGAGAATTTGAGGCTATTATATGAGGTTCAGTAGCCCCAAACCAACCTTTATAGAACCTGTTTCTTCTTACGTCGCCTACAAGCATAGGATTTCCATACTTGTTAAGGACAGGAACGCTGTTGCCGTTTACGGTTGCATATAATTTATATGCGGCGTTTGCGGACGGCAACGATGTAACAACTTTGAAACAGAAACGGTTTTTATCGCTTGCAGTTGCATTGTTTACAAACTGTAACACAACGTTTGTCGAGCTGTCGTTTACAACGTAAGTGTTTGCTATATGAATACATTTGCAAGCCATATTTTCACCGCCTACGCTGTCTGGCAACAGCCATTTGTGTACTGTCTGAACCAGTTTTCAAGGTTGTTTGTCTGATTAAGAATTGCCGCCGCAATTCCTGTTGTCTGCAATTCGCGGTCTTTGTCGGCAAGTCTGTCGCGGAGGTCCTGTTCAGTATTGTGCTGAATAAGGGCACGTGTAAGCTCGCCTTCCGAATGAATTGTGTTTTTAATGTCGCAACAACCCTGCTGCATTTGGTTTCCCAGATTGCAAAGATTTGAATTTATGGAATTTGTGTTCTGGTTCATAAGATTTGCAAGATTTCCAAAACCTGTGCACAACCCCTGCTGGATATTCGCAAACTGCGAGTTCATTCCCATATTGACAGAATTGAAGCCTGAGTTCATTGCGGATGAAAGGTCTGTAACCTCTCTCTGTAATGACTGGTTGTTAAGACCTTCTGTCAATTCCGCTCTTGTAAGTGCACCCTGGGTTGCCGCATTGCCGCCCCAGTTGCCCCAGCCTCCCATTCCAAAAATAAGGAAGAAAAGAATAATAAGAATTCCGTTTCCATTAAGGAAATCATTACCCCTGCCCTGCGTCATTGCGAGGACATCGCTTGCTGTTAAGTCTGACATTTTTGCCACCTCCGATTTATTTAAGTTGCCCGCCAAATAATTTGGCAAGCATTTTTGCCTTTTCCAGCTGTTCTTTTGTTACCTTTCCGCTTGATAAAAGCTGGTTAAGAACAACATTCGGGTCTTGACCGCTTTTCTTAAATTCATCGCAGAATTTATTGAACTGGCTCAACAGGGAAGTTGAGTTCTGGCTGTTTTTTAGCATTGTGTTCATTTTTCTTGCCTCCGATTAAAATTGATTTTAATTCTTCCAAAGAATTTTTAAGTCCGTCAAATTCCGCCCTGCTTATATTTGCCGGCGTATTCTTTGACATATATTCATCAGTCTTATCTATGCACTGGTATATCTTGAGGCTGTAGCGACCTGTGTTGTCGCACTCTTTTATGTAAAGGATGTCCTCGTTCGCGTCTATCAACGCGACAGATTCCTCGTTTTCTAGTTTGTAGTCTTTGGCTTCCTGCACACCGTTTACTCTTGCGACGCTACGTTTTGCAGGAAACGCGGTGTTATAAAGCGATGTTAAAAACGTGTTCTGATTCATTTATGCACCCTCTTAGACTGGATAATAATTCCAAAAGAGTGTTATTGAACAGGGATAGAATTAGTATTCTTTTAGGAAAGAATACAG
>ERZ869983.437-NODE-437-length-13797-cov-10.280102_pt1 | contig 13797 bp, 8 predicted proteins | sample MGYA00521106_ERZ869983 | MGnify/ENA primary metagenome ERZ869983 (study PRJEB32232, sample SAMN07284972) | human gut metagenome | biome: human-associated habitat; material: feces | host: Homo sapiens | place: Tanzania | collected 2014-04-05 ...
TCATATCCGGCAATGATTCAATAAGCCTTGAGGGGCAAAACGATGAGTTATTCGGCACAAAACGATGAGTTAGCACCCATAAAACTATGAGTTAGGAAATTTAACTACTTTCAATCTGAAAGCACACTTCAAACATTTCCTTATCACACCCCCAAATTTGGCAGTATCAGAGAAAAGTTGTATCTTTGCACCGAATTCTATCCTCCTCGCCCATTCCGCTCCCTTTTCAACATTTTGGCAAAAATTGTTCCCCCATCCGTACCCTCATTCAAACTATTTTTTGTACTTTTGCAGCCGAAAAGGCATAAAGCAAACAAAAACTCAAAAAGAAAGGAAATAACAATGAAGAAAATATTATACTTTGTGGCAGCCCTCGCCGCCACTGCCACTATCACAACAACCAGCACCAGTTGCAAGTTTGCACCCGACCAGCATGACGGCGACACGGTAGCTGCCAGTGAGTTTTACCCGATAGATACCACAGCAGCCCATGCCAAGAAGATGGCAAAGATAGCTGCCATCAGGAACGGCAAAGACAGCGTAGGCATCTATTACGTGGGCAGCAATTCTACCAAAGACCTCATCGAGCTCGTATCCTACCCATCACGCCGCGACACGATGATGTACAGCAAGACCCGACACATCAAGGTGAAGGGCAATGCCGACATCAACCACGTGGTCCGCGTAGACTTCTATCTGCATAATGGCAAGGATTCACTGGTGAAATATGTGGAGGAAGTGGAGCTCAAAACAAAAGAATAAAGCATCCCAAGCACACAAAAAAGGCTAGCATGCAAAAACGCACACTAGCCTTTTTCGTATTTTATCTAACCTGAATTTCAAATCACTTAATAGCCTAAGCCTATAACTATAAACTATAAGCTATCAACTAATCATAGAATCCCGGCTGCTTATACTCAATGCCCAGTTCATCATCTACTGTTGCGATGACACCCTGAATCTGACCCATGGCAAACATACGGCCCAGGAGAGTGTAACCGGCATTGTGACCATGATTGCTCTCATCAAATACGCCACCTGGCTCATCAGTGAAGGTCATACCGTGGTCTACTCGCATTGGCAATCTGCGACCCGAATTGCACTTGCCCTCCTGCTCTGCCTTCTCGAAGATGCGGCAAAGCTCGATAAGATGGCCACGACCACCGAGGTGAGAAGCCTCTGTGAAGTTGCCGTTAGGGAAGATATAGCAAGAACGCAGGTGAACGAAGTGGGTGCGGTCAGCAAACTGCTTAGCCATTGCCACACAGTCGTTGTGCTCGCCGGCAGAGAATGAACCTGCACAGAAAGTCAGACCATTGTGCTTGTTTGGCACAGCATCGAGCATCCACTGGATATCCTCGGCACGACCGATGATTCTTGGCAAACCGAATACAGGATAAGGAGGATCGTCAGGGTGAACACACATGTTGATATCGTATTCATCGCAGATAGGCATAATCGCCTCCAGCCAGTATTTCATGTTCTCCTGCAACTTCTTCTTGTCGATGCCATCGTAAAGCTTCAACAAGTCACGGAACTTCTGGACAGGAGCTGAATCGCCCTCGCTGAAGTTACCGGAAACGAAGCCCTGGGTCTTGATGATGATGTTCTCTACCAAGGCATGATCCTGCTCTGGTGTAGAAGTCTTCTTGATTTCATCAGCCTCAGCCACCAGGTCTCTGCCCCACTTGTGCTCCTTAGAGAACTCAGCCCAATCCTCACGTGCGCCTTCACGCTGGAGAATATAGATATCGAAGTAGGCAAACTCGCCCCAATTCATATAGAGGTTGTTGGCTCCGTTAGGATTGTCGTGAGACAAATCGGTACGTGCCCAGTCTAATACAGGCATGAAGTTGTAGCAGATACATTTGATGCCTTCCTCGCCCAGGTTGCGGAGACTCTCCTTGTAAACCTCAATCTGATGGTCACGGTCAGGACCACCGTACTTCAGGGTTTCAACAACAGGCAAAGACTCTACCACGCTCCATTTCATACCGTAAGACTCGATGTACTCCTTGAGTTCATGAATCTTCTCGCGTGTCCAAACCTCACCCAGAGGAACATCGTGCAATGCAGTAACGATACCCTCAACACCTATCTGTTTCAACTGTGCAAGAGTGATTTTATCTTTCTTGCCAAACCAGCGCCATGTTCTTTCCATATATATTATATAATGTATAAGTTTAAAAATGAATTATCTTGCAGAAACATACTTATGCAATGTCTCTCTTACAGCACCCTTACCGGCAAAGAGTTCCTTCACCATGCCCTCAATCTGCTCGCCGAAGCCAGCCTCGTAGAGATCGAGACCGAATACATCCTTGCGGGTATAGAGATTCTTCAGGCAAGAATAGTCCTGATCAGCCTTGCCAACCTCCAGAGGAGCCACGATAGCCTGGAGCTCTGCCAACAATGGGTCAGAAGATGGCTCGAATGGCTTCAGGTTATCATCCAATGCCTTGAGATAGCGGGCATAACCTGCCAATACCAATGGAATCAACACGAGGTTGCTCTTGTCGAGACCGCGGTCGATATACTTCTTGATAGTCTCACCGAAACGGATAGAGAGCTTCTGGCTGGTATCGGTAGCGATACGCTGAGGAGCATCTGGCATGAACGGGTTAGGCAATCGCTTGTTGATAACAGTGCCGATAAACTCGTATGGGTTCAATACACCCGGGTCGGTAACCACTGGCATTGCCTCGATATAACCGATCTTCTGGATAAAGGCACGAAGGTCCTCATCAGCCATCTCGGCAGAAATCAAGGTATAGTCGAGCATGCAGCCATAGATTGACATCGCAGTATGCAATGGGTTCAGACAGGTGGTTACCTTCATGGTCTCTACCTCATCTACAGTCTTGCGGGTGGTATAGAGCGCACCGCCCAACTCCAATGGTGGACGACCGTTGGTATAAGTATCCTCGCAAACAAGATACTGCACTTCCTCAGCATTCACGAAAGGAGCGGTGAAGGTATGCTTTTCGGTGATAATCGTATTGTTATCCTCGAAACCATCCTCTGCAAGCATCGCCAGTACCTTCTCGTGTGGACGAGGAGTAATCTTATCAATCATAGACCAAGGATAAGTAATCTTGCTGCTGTCATTGATATAATCTACGAAACCAGCCTCTACGATACCATCCTGTGCCCAACGCTCAGCATAAGCCTTTACGCCAGCCTTAACATGGTCGCCATTGTGAGAGCAATTGTCGGTAGACTGAAGAGTAAGTGGCAACTTGCCTGCCTTGTAACGCTCATAGAGAAGAGCGGTGAGCTTACCCATAGCAAATACTGCATCAAGACCACGTGCCAAATCGGCATCATTGAAAGAATATCCCTTCTCTGTGATAGTGAAAGTAACCATCTGCAGACTTGGTGCCTGGAAGATCTGAACCAAGCGAGCCCAATCCTCACCAAACTGCTTATCAGCCTTGAGGCTTTCTGTGATAGAAGCGATGACCTTCTTCTCGATGGTGCCGTTGCTCTGGAGGCTGACGAGAAGAGAAAGATTATTGTAAGGGCGATAAGCCTTGTCGATGATTTCGTAGTCGAAGCTTTCTGCCACGATTACGCCACGATCGTACTTGCCCGTGTTGAGCGCATCGTTGAGGATGGCGGCTGGGAAAGCACGGAAGATGTTACCTGCACCGAAGTGAACCCAAGTAGGCTCGTCGTGAGTCTTCTTAGCTACGGCTGCGATGTCATACTGAGGAAGCTGATAACCTTTAGCCTCCCATTCTGCAGCATTAAAGCTGTCTGAAAGAATTTCGTTCAGTTTCATTGTAATTTGTATTTTTTCTGTATTTTATAGTTTTTATTTTCGGCAAAAGTACGAAGTTTTTCTGATATTCACATTCTTTTTGGGGATTATTTTCAAGGTTTGAACAATTAGCAACGCATTTTGAACAATTTGCAAACGTTTTTGTTACATACGACAAAGTAACAAAAGCTATAGCAACATAACATGCATATAAAAAAATCCATTCCTAACAAGAATACATAGAATATTCTTGCTGGAATGGATTCCAATCTTAACATCTTAATACCGCAATACCAGCTTATCTATTGGCAGATTGCCACTGATAAGTATCAGTGCAATGGATATCAGCACTCTGGTCAGCAATCATCAACTTGAAGTCGCCTTCCTCCAATCTCCATTTGCCATTCCAACCAACGAAGGCCAAGTCGTCTGCCTTTAATTCGAAGGTCACAGTCTTGGTCTCACCAGGCTGAAGTTCCACCTTGTCGAAGGCACGGAGACGACGACCATCAGGCACCATACTGGCGATGAGATCGCTACTGAACAGGAGGACACTCTCCTTACCTGCCACCTTACCCGTGTTCTTCACATCCACGCTTACCTTGATGATGTCGCCGTGGCGGAAATCAGACTGAGAAACCTTCAGGTTGCTATATTTATAAGAGGTGTAGCTCAAACCATATCCGAAGCCCCACTGCTGGGTAATCTTCGCATTGTAGTCGTAAGCACCTTCCATCGTACCCACCTCCTCACTCTTCTTGAAGTCGTAGTTGGCGAGCGAATTGATTTCCTTAGGATAGGTGTAAGGCATCTTGCCACTGAAGTTTGACTTGCCCGATACCAAGTTTACCAAGGCATCGCCGCCCATGTTGCCAGGGATGAGGATGTCGATGATGCCCTGTGCCAATGGTTCGATGTCGGCGATGAGACGTGGGCGTCCTTCATTCAGCACCAAGATGACAGGCTTGCCTGTCTGAGCCAAAGCCTTGACCAGATTACGCTGGTTCTCTGAGAGCCAGAGGTCGGTCAGGTTGCCCGGAGTCTCGGTATAGGAGTTCTCTCCAATGCAAGCCACGATGACATCGGCATCCTTCGCTGCAGCCACCGCCCCCAGAATCTGAGGTTCGTTCTCCTCCCAGTACTTACCTTTTTCATTATAGGTAACACCCTGGTTCAAGATGACATTCTCCTTGCCATACTCATTGCAGAATGCCTCATAGATGGTATTGTACTTGCCGGCAAACTCATCGGCACGATGACCCTGCCAGGTATAGCTCCATCCACCATCCAGACAGCGCATCTGATTGGCATTAGGACCCGTGAGGAGAATTTTCTTGCCATGCTGCAAAGGAAGGATATTACCCTCGTTCTTCAGGAGCACCATACTCTCGGTAGCTCCCTCCAAAGCGAGCTTGGCAAACTCCTCGCCACCAAACTTAGGATAATTCTTCAGTTTCTGGGTTGGGTTCTTGAAGAGGTCGAGACGGTACTTCATGCGAAGCACACGGCGACAGGCATCGTCGATGCGACTCATCGGAATCTTGCCCTCCTTCACCAATTCTACAAGGTAGCCACAAGCATCGCAAGAATAAGGTTCCATAATCATGTCGATACCAGCATTGATGGCAATGCGGAGCGCATCCTTCTTGTCCTTTGCCACCATCTCACGAGTATAGAGATTGTTGATGTCTGCCCAGTCAGTGATGAGCACACCATCCCATCCTGTCTCTTCCTTCAGCCATCCTGTCAGGATGTCCTTGTTGGCGTGCATCGGCATACCGTTGACGGAAGCGGAATTCACCATCACGGTTAAGGCTCCAGCCTGCAGACCCGCCAGGAAAGGAGCGAAGTGCTTCTCTCGCAAATCGGCAGGAGAGATATAGGCTGGTGTACGGTCTTTACCGGTCCAAGGCACACCATAGCCCATGAAGTGCTTCATGGAAGTGGCAATGTGATACTGGTCGATGTTGTTTGGGTCCTCGCCCTGGAAACCATAGACCATCGCCTTGCCCATCTCTGAACTGAGGTAGCAATCTTCACCAAAGTTCTCCCAGATGCGAGGCCAACGGGCATCACGACCGAGGTCAACGGTAGGACTGTAAGTCCAAGGCACGCTCACAGCACGAGTCTCATAAGCGGTAGCCTCAGCCGAACGGCGAGCTATCTCACGATTGAAGGAGGCAGCCACATTGATGTTCTGTGGAAAGAGGGTTCCGTCCTGTGTATAAGTAGAACCATGGTTCTGATCGAGACCGAAGACACAAGGGATGCCGATACGCTTCATCGAAATCTTCTGAATCTGAGAGATATACTTCTCCCACTGCTTGGCGGTAGGAGCACAGGTATTTGGAGCGTTGAGGATAGAGCCAATCTTATAGCGAGAAAGGATAGAATCGGTCTTATGCTCGTCGATATAGAACACACCGTTCTTGTCGTTGGCACCGAAGAGGTCGGTCACCAATTCCATCATCTGACCTATCTTTTCCTCCAAGGTGAGTTTCTTCAGGGTTTGTTCTACCTGAGCCTCAATCTTAGGGTCGCTCTTGATAACCGGAACATTGGCACTGGCTGTATAAGCCAATGCCAACATTGAAATAGATAATAATAATTTCTTCATAAGTTCAAAGGTTTGACGTTTTATGATAAAAACGGAAATCTTTTTAATATATTATTCAATAGTTACTTTCTTTACGGTGTAACCGTCACCCACGATGAAGAGACCTTGCTGCTCAGTCAAGAGTTGGATAGACAGGTCGGTCAGTTCAAACTCCCATGTAGCAGGACCATTCACCATGATGTCGCCACGCTCAGGGTCGCCCTTACCTGTAAGGAGGTTGTTCCACCAGGAAGTGGTAGCAGTACCCTGGCCTTTTCCATCTACATAGACACGGAGGATGGTGCCAGCCTTCACCTTTGAGAGGAAGGTATCCTTCAAGGCATCGAATGGTGTACCCCATGTCACGGCAAACTCACCTTCCCAGATGGTGTTCTCCATAGATGGGCGAGCCTCGGTGGTTACCTTGATGGTACCGCTTGGGAACTGTACACCACTGCCATCTACCAAAGTGATGTCATAGTCACCATTCTCCAAACCAGCAGGAGCAGTGAGCTTCAAGGCTGTGCCCTCTTCGAGAACCTCGAAGGCTGCTTCCTTACCACCCACCAATACCTTGGTGACAGTACCGAGGTTGCTGCACTTATGGATAGTAGTCTCAGCTCCTGGAGCCACCCAAAGCTCGATGGCATTCGTGCCGAGAGTTGGGTCGTCAGCAGCTGGAATTACTACCACATTGAGTGTACGAGAAGTTCTCTTTCCCTTCGTGGTGGTAGCCACAATCTTCAAAGTGTGATTACCTACAGGCAGAGCCTGGTCGATGGTAGTGCCCTCAGCTATCTGAGTATCATCCAAGAGCCAAGTTACTGTGGTGTAATGTACTGGCGTAACCTTGATTTCCATCTTCAAGTTGGTCTTGCGATCCAACTTCTTGTCAGCCAAGTCGGTGTTCAAGATACGTGGATCGTCATCTTCCGAAACAGTGAAGTATGGATCATCATCGGAAGAACAAGAAGACAATGTAGCTGTGCCTGCGAGCGCCAAGCTCATGGCGAAGAGCATCATCCATGCCTTCAACACCTTACCCATATATTGATTCATTATCTTTTTCATCTTAATAATATTTATTCATAAAGGCGTCAGCCCCTAATTATTAATTCTTAATTATTAATTCTTAATTACTTAATGTAGCCCTTGCCGTAAGGAGGATTGAAGTCGCCCTGTACGTTGACATCAGCCTTGTCCCACCAGAGTTTGTGATGCCAGTCATCAGTACCGCCCATGCGCTCGATGGCAGCCTTGTAGTTCACGCTGTTGTACTGACCTTCCAACTCAGGGTAGCGCAAGCGAGTAGGCATCGACATGTCTGGGTCGTCATAAACGAAGCCGTCACTAGGGAAGTTAGCCAAACGACAGCGGTCGAGGATGGCAGGATAATCGGAGCGACGCATGTTCGCCCAAGCCTCGGATGGGTTCATCAGGTGGAGAATCCAAGCCTGCGTGTTGATGGTCTGCTTAGGATTGTCGCCCAATGGATTGTTGGCGATGAAGGCATTGATCTCATCAGCAGAAATCTTGTTGGAGGTGAGATAGTAGTTGTTGAGCATCTCCATGGAAGCACGCACACCAGCCTCGTAATGGCTCTCGGCATCACCGTTCACGTTCCATCCCTTGGTCTTTGCCTCAGCCAAGAGGAAATCGACCTCGGCAGAAGAGATGAGGATACCAGGGCATGAAGGCATCTCGAAATCGATGTTCAAGCAAGGACGCATCAAGCGAGCACGATAGTCGGAGTTGTCATAACTGTTGGCATCCTGCTCGGCAAGCTTTGCCAAGGTAGGAAACTCAGCGGCGGCTGCCACATTCATCCAGTTCTCATACCACGCCGAACCTGTATTACATGGCTCCTCACCGATATTGTTGCGCTGGAAATAAGCCAACACCTCATCGGTAAGGTCGATGTTCTGCTCCTTGTCAGGCTTCACCTGGCTACGCTTGATATTGTAGTAGTGACGGCAGATGCGATAGAGACGAGGGTCGCCTGTATTCTGCAACTGATAGAACAATGTCGAGCTGACGAAAGTTGGCGACGATGGATCCTGACCATAGAGAATCTCGCCCAAGGCATTGGTACGGAAGTCGTAGTCGTTGGCACCATCATAATAGGTATAAGGTGAATCAGCATACTTGATATAAGCATCGTCAGCAGCTGATGCAATATAGCCATCGGCATGGTTCATCGCCTTCTCAAACTCTTCCTGGCCCTTGCTTGGATTTACATCAGAGATACGCATCGCATAACGCATACGCAGAGAGTTGGCATATTTTTTCCATTTAGCCACATCACCACCCATGCTGGTAACATCGCCAGAGATATGGTCGGTACCAGTACCCAACTGTTGCTCGCAAGCATCCAACTCGGTGAAGAACCAACCATACAAGTCCTCTACGGTATCATACTTAGGATTGGAAATACCTGAGATGTAACCCAAACCTGCCTCTGAAGCAGGAATGTCACCATAAGTATCTGCCAATACAGAAAGTAGATAGACACGATGGATGCGGAGGGCAGCATTCAGGTTAGCCTTGTCCTCAGATTTGTGGATGGCATCTACGAGATTCTTGATAGCCACCTCATAATAACGGTCCCAGATACGGCGGGCGACGTCATCCTCATGATGTACTGCGCCTGCATAATTGGTGACATTCCAACCACCTGCGAAATGCTGGTTGAAACCAGTGATGTAGTTACGATAGGTATCCATCAAACTAAAGTCACCATAAGTCTGCAACAAAGATGTTGTCAACTGCGCATTAGGGTCCAGCTGGTTCACCTTGGTCTTATCGGTGTTGGTGCGCTCCATCATATCGTCTGAGCAAGAAGTCATCACACCGCCAGTAGCCATCAACAGCATAGCCATGGCGAAACCGCCTTTGCCTATATATTTCTTGATTATATTGTTCATTTTTTCTTGTCTTTTAAAATAAAGTTAGAACTTCACATTCACGTTGATACCATAGCTCTTGCGAGATGGCAAAGAACCATACTCCAAACCGAGTCCAGAAGTATTATAACTTGAGTCTGGGTCGATGTTAGGAATGTTCTTCCAAACAATGAATGGGTTACGTGCCACGAAGGAAACATTCAAGCCCTTGACCCACTTGCCCAACAAACTCTCAGGGAAAGTATAACCGAAGGTAATCTCACGACACTTCACGTAAGAGTTGTCATATACAAAGGCACTCTGCACATTGTTGGCAATAGCCTTCCAATAAGTCTCTGGGTTGACTGCGATATCGTTTGGGCGATAAGTTCCATCACCATTGTCGATGACACCTGGAGCCACAAAGCCCTTGGCATTGCCAGCAGCACGCCACTGCTCATCTGTCATACCAGCAGCCTCACGAGCTTCCTCAGAAGCATACCACTCATCACGACCAGCCAAGGTCTGCTTTGCCTTACCAGTCTTATAAGCAGAGTTCATAGACATAGAATAGATGTCGGCACCCACCTTCACATCGAAGGATGCAGAGAGTCGGAAGTTCTTGTAAGAGAATGTGGTATAGAAACCACCTGTCCAATCCCAAGAAGAGTTACCGATGGTCTTCACTGTTTGGTCAACCTCTGGCAAACCGCTTGTTGGATTGATAATCACCTGTCCATCAGCAGTGCGCTTGAAGTCCTTACCACGGATAGCACCATAATTCTCTCCTACCTCGGCACCTACAGATACGCTGCACCAGGTAGCTTTAGCCAACTCGAAATAGTCCATGCCATCTACAAGCGACTTCACCTTGTTGGTATTCTTGGAGAAGTTGACACCCATGTCCCAACCGAAGTCCTTGATCTGGAGCAGACGACCATTGAGGGCAATTTCGATACCCTTATTCTGAATCTCACCGGCATTTACCAAGCGGTAAGAGTAGCCAGAAGTAGTGGTAGAGGCAAGGCTCAAGATCTGGTCCTTGGAGTTCTGATTATAATAGGTGGCATCCAAGCCCAAGCGACCATTGAAGAACTTCATCTCCAAACCCAACTCATAAGAGCCTGTCATGGTTGGTTTCAAGTCCTTGTTTGGCTGGGTAGCATTGCTAATCATACCGATGGTATAGCCAGCATAGCTGTACTTGCCTGTGGAGTAGTTGAGTGCAAGCTGATAAGGGTCGGTATCGCTACCTACCTTAGCCCAAGATGCACGTACCTTACCATAGTTGATAATCTTCTTGTTCTTGATGAACTCAGAGAATACCAAGCTACCTGATACAGATGGGTAAACGTATGTATTATTGCTGGTAGGGAGCGTAGATGACTTATCGCCACGGATGGTTCCCTCCAGATAGTAAGTATGCTTGTAGCCGATGCTTGCGCTGGCATAGAGAGAGCTAATCTGCTTCTTGTACATGCTCTCACGAGTGTTCTGCTCCTGATAGTTCATGATGTTCTTGATGCCATTCATCTGCTGGTTGAGACCGGTGTTGGTAATGGTCTTGTTGTTCACCTTGAAGATGTTACCACCAGCTGTGGCATTGACATCGAAGTCGCCCCATGAATTGTTGTAGAGGGCGAGGAGCTCCGCATTCAGTGTGCGGTTATTGAAGATTTGGTCGGTAAGCTTTCCTGCAGGTGTACCAGGAGTGGTCTTGGCGATGAAGTCCTCGAAGTTCATGTTGGTGATGTCTGTACCGATGGTACCCTGCAACTTCAAGTGCTTGTCGATGTTCCAGATTGCCTTACCTGTCAAGCGGAACACATCCTTCTTAGATGTATTGCTGTTCTTATAGAGATCCCAATATGGGTTCTTGTTATACTGGTCGTTACCATTCCAATTCTGGTAGTTGCCATCGGCATCCTCATAGTTCTTGAGCCATGCCTGGTTGTAAGTGCCTGCCAAAGTCATGAGGTTCCTACCTACATTGCTCTGAGAATCACCCAAGGCAGGACGGTTCTTTACATCCTCACGGGTATAGTTGGCAGTGAAGTCGAAATCCACAGGGCCTGCTGATGTATTGACACGAAGGTTGAAGTTGTCACGACTCATATTGGTGTTGGGCAGAATATCCTTGTTGCGCATGTCAGTGACAGAAAAGCGCATACCTGTCTTACCAGAGTTGACTGAGAGGATGGCAGAGTTCTGTGTGGTAAAACCAGTGCGGAAGAAATCTGAAGTATTATTAGGGTACATCATGAAAGCATGCTCCTGACCATCAAAATACTTATAAACAAAGTCATCCGCCTTAGGTCCCCAACTGGAGTTGGTTCCAGAAGTACTAGAAGTAGGCAACTTGCCACCATATCCCATACCATACACTTCCTGGATGTCGTTCCACTTAGCCAACTGGGTATCGATGGTGAAAGAGCCATTATATTCTACAGCCACCTTGTCCTTCTCCGCCTTCTTGGTCGTAATCAAGATAACACCGTGGGAAGCACGGCTACCATAGAGGGCAGAGGCAGCAGGGCCTTTCAATACGGTCATCGTCTCGATATCATCAGGGTTGATGGCAGAGATTCCATCACCCAAATCATAACCACCACTTTCACCAGCACTGCCAAAGTTTGTATTATCCAAAGGCACACCATCCACCACGTAGAGAGGCTGGTTGTTGCCTGCCATTTCTGTATTACCACGAAGGAGCACGCGGGTAGAACCAGAAGCACCGCCAGCGGTGTTCTGCACAACGAGACCAGCCACCTTACCAGAAAGAGAGTTGATGACGTTGGTTTCCTTCGCCTTGGTAAGTTCCTCACCTTTAACCTCCTCCAAGCCATAGCCCAAAGCCTTGCGGTCGCGCTTGATACCAAGGGCGGTAACAACGACCTCATTCAAGGCCTTACCATCCTCTTGCATCGTGATTTTCATGCCATTAGCAGCTTTCACGGTCATCGTCTTGTAACCGATATAGCTCACTTCGAGCGTTGCTCCAGGCTTGCAGTTCAACGTAAAGTTACCATCTATATCGGTAACGGCACCGTTGGTTGTACCAGCCACCTTCACGCTAGCACCAATCAAGGTTTCGCCAGTAGCATCCACCACAGTACCCTTGATGCCTTGGTTCTGCTGAACGCTCATCGCTGCATTGTTCATTTGGGCAGCGAGGATGACAGAAGCAGGCATCCACATCAAACCTGCACCGAGCAGGCCGAGAAACATAGTTTTCTTTCTCATAATTGATATTTTGTTTTTAGTTTAATAATTACTTATTTCTTCCCAAAGATTCCTTCAAGAATCCAAGGAGCATTCACCTTCATACTCTTGAAACGGTCGAAGATACCATACTTCTCAGAGCCGTTGCCGAAGTGGTTGTTGTCCCAAACAAAAGTAGAGAAACCTCGTTTGCGAGCCTCCGTAGTCAAGAACTTACAGTAGTAGGTCATGTTTTCATGCACTTTCTCTGAGTTTGACTTATAGTGATCGGTTACTCCCCACTCTCCTATTACAATACCCAGTCCTTTGTTGCTCCAGGTATTCACCGCCTTATCAAAGAAGTCCGTCATCGTCTTTTCGTTTTCAGCAGGTATCTTGCCAGCATTCTTGTAGGCATCACCCCAGTAATCGTAGGTGCAATCACCGGCGTAGCTCCATGGCTGATAGTAGTGGAATTCCACACTCATATAGTTGTAGCCATTGCCTTCGGCATCCTTCGGAATGATGAAATCTCCATTCTCGATGCCAAACCAAGGGTTGCAAACATAAGTCTGCAAGATGAGGTGACGCTTGGCATTGTTACCGCCTGTGGCACGAACCACATCCACGAATATCTGATTGTAAGCATTCTGCACTGCGAGGTTCTCGGCAGTAGGCTTGTCCCAGTTGTCCCTGATGTGAACCTCATTGGTACCGGCGAAAGCCAAACGACTGTCATAATGGGCAAACTCAGAGGCTATATTCATCCAGAGGAGCGCAAGCTTCTGACAGTTTTCATTCTTATATTGATAGGTAGGACGACCTTCGAGCCATTTTTCATGATGCACATTGATGATAACCTTCAAATCGTTGTCAAGACACCAGCCCACTACCTCCTTGATACGAGCAATCCAAGCCTTGTCGATGCTCATCGCCTGAGCGTTGGTAATGTGGCACTGCCAACGGATTGGAATACGGATGGCATTGAAACCAGCCTTCTTCACGGCTAATATCATCTTCTTGGTAACAACGGGATTACCCCAAGCAGTCTCTGCATGGATGGAACCATCAGGGTTGCCAATCTGCATCGACTCACCGTCCTGTCCAGGAGCTGAGCACTCGAATTCATTGCCGAGATTCCAACCTACAACATCCTTGTTCCATTGCTGGGCGGTAGGAATCGATTCACTTGTATCAGGCGTATACACCACAGAAGGACTAGCACTGCAAGAAAATGCAGTAAACATACTTGCAAATAGCAAGCAGATTTTTAAAAAGTTCCTTTTCATTATTAAATTTTTAAACCTAGTGTATAGTTGCTGTTTAGCATAATTGTTATTCATTGCGAGTTACTA
>ERZ869983.438-NODE-438-length-13795-cov-3.476892_pt1 | contig 13795 bp, 10 predicted proteins | sample MGYA00521106_ERZ869983 | MGnify/ENA primary metagenome ERZ869983 (study PRJEB32232, sample SAMN07284972) | human gut metagenome | biome: human-associated habitat; material: feces | host: Homo sapiens | place: Tanzania | collected 2014-04-05 ...
TGCCGAAAACGCGCTGCTCGGCGTGCTCACGCACGGCGCAGGTGTTGAACAGGATGAGGTCGGCGTGTTCGACATTGTCGCACAGGCCGTAGCCGACATCCTGCAAAACGCCCTTGATCTTCTCGCCGTCGTTGACGTTCTGCTGGCAGCCGTAGCTGCGCACATACGCCAGCGGCGGCGTCTCATAGAACGCCGCCAGCGCCTTGGCGGCGGCATCGTTGTGGGTGTAGGTCAGTTTTTCCAAGTGAATTTCTCCTTATATAAACGCTCAAATGGGCGCACCTATCCAAACATACCATATCAGTATAACAAATTCGGAGCAAAAGCACAAGCGGCAGAAGGTGAATTTTTTGTGCCGTGGGGCGGGGAATCCGCTTTTTGCACCCGTTCCACAAAAAGACGGCAAAAAGACGCGGCGGGAAGATTGACATTTCCGCCTTCTTGCGCTACAATAGCTATATTATGCCGCTGTGGCGGAACTGGCAGACGCAAGGGACTTAAAATCCCTCGGTAGCGATACCGTACCGGTTCGATCCCGGTCAGCGGCATTTACCCGAGCCGAAACAGCTTTACCGGTTGTTTCGGCTTTTTCTATTGGACCTTTGTGAGGCATGGTATGCTGAACCATAAATCTACCCGCAGCACCCGGCTGTTCTGGCTGGGGGCGCTGCTCGGCGCTGCCGTATTTTTGCTGGTGTACGGCCTTTCCCCCTTGAATGTCGCCAACGACGCCTTCTGCCGCGGCGGCTATATTGAAAAGGACATCCAGCAGCACTACGCGGGCTGGCTGTTCTACCGCAACAGCGCACTGGGCTGGCCGCTCGGCGTGACGCAGACCGTCAACGCGCCGCAGGGCGTCAGCGTTGCGTACACCGATTCCATCCCGCTGCTGGCTGTGCTGTGCCGCCCGCTGGCGGCAGCGCTGGGCGGGCAGGGGCTGCTGGTGAGCAACGAGTTCGTTGCCGCCCGCGCCGAGGTGCTCCGGAGCAATCTGGAGCGGATGGGCGTGCCCAACGCCGTGGTGCTGAACGACGATACCGGCCGCATTGCCGCCGCTCTGCCGGAGTTTTTTGACCGTGTTCTCGTGGATGCGCCCTGCTCCGGCGAGGGAATGTTCCGCAAGGAGGCTGTGGCCGTCACCCAGCACGGCGAGGCGCTGGTAAAGCAGTGCGCCGAGCTGGGGGCCCAGATCCTGGATTGCGCCGCCGCTGCGCTGGCCCCGGGCGGGCAGCTGGTGTACTCCACCTGCACCTTTGCGCCGGAGGAGGACGAAGCGCAGGTGGCGGCCTTTTTGCAGCGCCACCCGGAGTTTGCGCTGGTCGATGTGCTGGGCAACGTGGACTACACCTTTGGCAGCGCGGGTGAAGAAAACCGCACCGGCGGCCTGCCGCTGGACGTGAGCAAGGTGCGCCGCATCTGGCCCTGTCAGGGCGGCGAGGGGCATTTTATGGCCCGGCTGGTCAAGGCGGGCACGCCCCGCACCCTGCCGCCGGAGGGAGAATACACCCCGGAGGAGCAGCTCTGGCTTGCCGCCGCTGCCGAGGCCGGCAAAAAGGGCAAAGGCAAGGCGGCAAAGCCTGCTAAGGCAGCAGATGCCCGCAGCACCCGCCGCGCGGACAGCCGCGCCTGCCGGGACGCCGTGCAGGGCACGAGCCGCCGCATCCGGGACACTGGGGCAGGGGAGGCTACCCCGGCGCAGAGCCTTGCCGCATGGCAGGAGTTTGCCCGGCAGTATTTCCCCGCACTGGCACAGCGCCCGGCTGTGGTGCACGGCGGCGGGGTGCTGCTGCCGGTGGCCTTTCCGCAGACGGGACTCCATGTGCTGCGGGCGGGGGTGTTCGTGGGCAGTGTGCAGAAGGGACGCTTTGTGCCGGAGCATCATCTGTTCACGGCCTTCGGCAGCCTGTGCACGAACTGCGAGCAGCTGACCCTTGCCGACTGCCGCTGTACCGAATACCTCTCCGGCCGCGAGGTGGAAGCCCGCACAGCAGCGGACGGCTGGTGCTGCGTGACCGTGGACGGCTGGCCGCTGGGCGGCGGCAAGGTGTCCGGCGGGAGGGTGAAAAACCACTACCCCAAGGCGCTGCGGCTGCTGTAAACCGCAGATTTACACGCATCCGGGCGAAAATCGGGCTTTTCAGGCTTGAACGCGCCGGAGGATTGTGATAGAATAATAGAGTTAGATTTTGTGTGCTGCCACAAGCGGGCGACCACAGCCCGTCTGCCCGCAGGCGGAGATACCGATAAATTTAGGAGGCTCTTTCCCATGTCTGGACATAGCAAATGGAACAACATTAAGCGCAAGAAGGAAAAGACTGACGGCGCCCGCGCCAAGGTCTTTACCAAGATCGGCCGCGAGATCAGCGTTGCCGTCCGTGACGGCGGCCCCAACCCGGCTTCCAACAGCAAGCTGGCAGATCTGATCGCCAAGGCAAAGCGCATGAGCGTGCCCAACGATAACATCCAGCGTATCATCAAGAAGGCCGAGGGCGGCGACAAGACCGAGTTCGAGGCTATCACCTACGAGGGCTACGGCCCCGGCGGCGTGGCAGTCATGGTGGAGACCCTGACCGACAACCGCAACCGTACCGCTGCCGACCTGCGCCACTACTTCGATAAGAACGGCGGCAATCTGGGCGCTATGGGCTGCGTGGCCTTCCTGTTCAACCAGAAGGGCGTCATCGACATCTCTCTGGAGGATAAGGACGCCGACGAGGCCATGATGGACGCTCTGGATGCCGGTGCCGAGGACTTTGATGCCAGCGAGGATGCAGCCGAGGTCACCACCGATCCCGAGAACTACTCTGCCGTGGTCAAGGCTCTGGAAGAGAAAGGCTACGAGATCCTGTCCGACGATCTGGCCATGGTGCCCATGACCACCACCCGCCTGACCGACCCCGATCAGCTGAAGCTGATGGGCAAGCTGCTGGATTCTCTGGAGGATAACGATGACGTCCAGAACGTCTGGCACTCTCTGGAGAACGAAGAGGACCTGCCGGAATAAGCTTCCGCAAGGCTCTTTGCTCCTGCAATAAGACGATAAAAAGCCGCTTTTTGTGCTGTTTGGCACGAAAGGCGGCTTTTGTCTGCTATTCTTGCATGGCGTGTGGATAAGGATTCTTTCTGGCATCAGAAAAATCGTACTCTGCACGCATATCCTCATCGGAGGATGGAGTTTCCGAAGGAGTGCCAATGGCTTTATCGTTCATAGTGCGTACACAGACTGAGGATCTTAACAGTCTGCTCTTTTTCATAGACCTGATAAACAAGGCGGTGCTGGACGTTGATGCGGCGGCTGTATGCACCGTTCAGATCACCCACCAGCTTTTCGTACGGGGGCGGGTTCCGGAACGGATCAACACGGATGATTTCAATGAGCGCCTTTGCCTTTTCGTCCAGATGGGCAGACTTCAGTTTTGGTACGTCCTTTGCAGCAGTTTTGGTGTAAACGACCTTGTACATTTACCACTCCACCGCCGTTTCGTCCACGCAGTCTGCGAGGGAAGTGGCGATTCCGTCCATGATTTTTTCGCGCATGCCCGGTGCAGAGACCAGATACAGCGTTTCCATGATGCCGCTGTAATCTTCTTCAGACAGCAGCACGGCATTGCCGTCCTTGGTGGTGATGTTGACGGGCTGGTTGTATTTAATGGTCTGCTCTACATAGTCGAAGGCATTCTTGCGGAAATTCGTGATATTTGTAGTGGTCAACGTAGAATCACTCCTTTCGTGTACAGTATAGCGTACGCCTGCAAGAATGTCAATATGCGTCCGACAAGCGAAAGGGAGTGTCCCTCCCCTATCCCTGTGCCAGCGCCTTACCTTTTTCGTAGTAGCGCTGCATTTCTTCCCGGGGGACCATATTCCCGCCGGTGGCCCAGACCAGATGGGTGGCGTTTGCCAGCGTACCGGCGGGCAGGGCAGCTTCGGTGTAAGCGCCAAGCAGCTGCCCGGGCTGGGTGAGCACCGGGCCGTACATTCCCGCCAGAGCGCTGGGCTCAAGGAAAAGCTCTTCGGCATCAGCCAGCTGTGCCAGAAGGGTATACATCCGCTCGTCCTGCAGGGTGTAGCAGCCGCTCATGAAGGGGCGCATCAGCCCGCCCACAAAACCGGAAGCGCGTCCCACGGCAAGGCCATCGGCGGCGGTGCGGTTGTCGATGCCAAAGTCCTGCACACAGACGCTGCTGTTTTCGCCGGTGGCCATGCCCAGCATCATGCAGGGGGAATGGGTGGGCTCGGCAAAAAAGCAGTGTGCGGCATCGCCGAACAGCATCTTCAGGCCAAAGGCCACGCCGCCGGGGCCGCCGCCCACGCCGCAGGGCAGATAGGCAAAGAGGGGATGCTCTGCATCCACGGTGACGCCCTGCGCGTCCAGCTGTTTTTTCAACCGCAGAGCAGCCACAGCATAGCCCAGAAAGAGGGTCTTGGAGTTTTCGTCATCCACAAAGTGGCAGTAGGGGTCCTCCGCCGCCAGCTTGCGCCCCTCGGTCACGGCGATACTGTAATCGGAGGCGTATTCTACAACCTTGACGCCCCGGCTGCGGAGCAGGTCTTTTTTCCACTGCCGCGCGTCAGCGGACATGTGCACGGTGACCTGAAAACCCAGCTTTGCGCTCATGATGCCGATGGAAAGCCCCAGATTGCCGGTAGAGCCCACCGCAATGGAATACTGCGAGAACAGCTTGCGGAAACGCTCCTCTGCCAGAACGGCGTAGTTGTCGGTCAGGTGCAGCATTCCGCTGTGCAGGGCAATGTCTTCGGCGGTTTTCAGCACCTCGTAAATGCCGCCCCGGGCCTTGATGGAACCGGAAATGGGCAGGTGGCTGTCCAGCTTGACCCATACCTGCCCGGCGATGGGGGTGCCGCTGCGCTCTTCCAGCACTTTCTGCATCCGGGGAATGGGCCGGACAGGGGATTCGATGATGCCGCCGGTCGCAGCGGTCTCGGGAAAGACGGCGGCAAGGTAGGGCGCAAACCGCTCCAGCCGTGCGGCGGCGTCCTCAATGTCGGCAAGGGCCAGCGGGCAGGCCGCCGCAGCCTGTGCAAAGGGCAGCTTGTCCGGGTTTGTCCATGCAGTCTCCTTCAGGGCACAGAGGTCGGAGACCACGGGATATGCCGCGATCCAATCGGCAACAGAACGCCCGGCAATGCACTTGGCAGGTGAAACCATAGGGGTCCTCCTTTATATATTGTATATATAGAACCAGATGGTGCGCCCCGGCGGTTTCCGTGGGGCGCTGCGTGTCTTGAATATAAAGGTTTTTACAGGAATTGTCAACCGGCTGCGCTTTGCGCCGGGCGGGTCAGAGCGCTGCGATGTGCTGACCGCAAGAACAGGAGAAGCTTGGAAAGAGAGCAGCACACTGCCCAAAAACCTTGTTAAAAAACTGGCATTTTGCCGTTTTTGTGTAAAGTATACAAGAATAAACACAAAAAAATGGCATTGTGCGTATTGCTATTTTACAACTGATATATTAGAATATAAGCAAGAAGAGCGTGCAGGCGTTCTGCGCGTGCCACATGATAAATAACGACAGGAGGAACTTCTCTATGCCTATGAAAATGGGTTGGCGCTGGTATGGCGAGGGCAACGACCCCGTCACCCTGAGCGACATCAAGCAGATCCCCGGCGTGACCAGCATCGTCTGGGCACTGCACAACAAGATGCCCGGCGAGATCTGGGAAATCGACGAGATCCAGAAGGTTGCAGACCAGATCCACGCCTACGGCTTTGATATGGATGTTGTCGAGTCCGTCAACGTGCACGACGATATCAAAATCGGTCTGCCCACCCGCGACCAGTATATCGAGAACTACAAGCAGTGCATCCGCAACCTGTCCAAGTTCGGCGTCAAGGTCATCTGCTACAACTTCATGCCTGTTTTTGACTGGACCCGTACGGATCTGTTCCACCCCGTGGGCGACGGCTCCACTGCACTGTTCTACGAGAAGGACAAGATCAAGGATGATTACAAGGCTATGGCTGAGTACATCATGTCCTTCACCGAGAAGTACAACATGACCTTCCCCGGCTGGGAGCCGGAGCGCATGGCAAAGCTGGACGAGCTGTTCAAGGCCTACGCCCCTGTCACCAAGGAGAAGCTGTGGGAGAACCTGAAGTACTTCCTGGAAGCTCTGATGCCCACCTGCCGCGAGTGCGACATCAAGATGGCCATCCACATGGACGATCCCCCTTGGGATATCTTCGGCCTGCCCCGCCTGCTGGTGGATGCTGAGAGCATCGACCGCTTCCTGAGCATGGTGGACGACGAGTACAACTGCCTGACCCTGTGCTCCGGCAGCCTGAACGCAAACCCCAACAACAATGTTGCTGAGATCGTCCGCAAGCACTGCGACCGCATCGCATTCGCACACATCCGCAACATCCATCACTTCCCCAACGGCGACTTCTCCGAGGCTGCCCACCGCGATTGCTGCGGCGAGACCGGCATCATCGAGATCCTGCGCGCCTACCATGACGGCGGCTACGAGGGCTACATCCGCCCCGACCACGGCCGTCAGCTGTGGGAGGAAGGCCCCGGCAACTGCCGCCCCGGCTACGGCAAGTATGACCGTGCGCTGGGCATCCAGTATATGCTGGGCGTCTGGGATCTGCTGGACCGTCTGGATGAAGAGAAAAAGAAAGGCTGAGCATCAAAATGAAGCTGTCTGATATCAAAAACGGCAATCTGTCCGCCGAGTGGGCAGAAAAAGGCTACGAGCTGCCCAAGTTCGATGTTGAGGCCGTCAAGGCCAAGACCCATGCAGAGCCGACCTGGGTGCACTTCGGCGCAGGCAACATCTTCCGCGCCTTCCCCGCAGCCGTCCTGAACGATGCCCTGAACAGCGGCAAGTATGACCGCGGCGTCATCGTGGCCGAGAGCTTCGACTATGAGATCATCGACAAGGCTTACCGCCCCTACGATAACCTGAGCCTGCTGGTCTGCCTGAAGTCCACCGGCGAGATCGAGAAGAAGGTCATCGCCTCCGTTACCGAGAGCCTGAAGGCTGATTATTCCTTCGGCGCCGACTGGGCACGTCTGGTGGAGATCTTCCAGAACCCCAGCCTGCAGATGATCTCCTTCACCATCACCGAGAAGGGCTACGGCGTTGCTCCTGCTGATCTGGAGCGCGGCCTGACCCCCGTGCTGGCCATGGGCAAGGTCACCGCTCTGCTGTACGAGCGCTTCAAGGCCGGCAAGCTGCCCCTGACCGTCCAGAGCATGGATAACTGCTCTCACAACGGCGATAAGGTCAAGACCGCTGTCCACGCCTACGCTGCAAAGTGGGTGGAGCAGGGTCTGGTGCCCGCAGAGTTCCTGGCTTATGTGCAGGACGAGACCAAGATCACCTTCCCGTGGAGCATGATCGACAAGATCACCCCGCGCCCGGATGCAAAGGTGCAGGAGATGCTGGCAAAGGACGGCTTTGAGGATAACTACACCATCGTCACCGAGAAGCACACCTTCACCGCTCCCTTCGTCAACGCCGAGGAGACCCAGTACCTGTGCATCGAGGATCACTACACCAATGGCCGTCCTCCGCTGGAGCTGGGCGGTGTGCTGTACTGCGACCGCGAGACCGTGGACAAGATCGAGAAGATGAAGGTCTGCACCTGCCTGAACCCCCTGCACACTGCCATGTCCATCTATGGCTGCATGCTGGGCTACACCCTCATCTCTGCCGAGATGGCAGACGAGGATCTGCGCTCCTTCATCCAGAAGATCGGCTATATCGAGGCTATGCCTGTGGTCGTTGATCCCGGCGTGCTGAACCCCTACGAGTTCATCGGCGCTGTCATCAACCGCCGTCTGCCCAACCCCTTCATGCCCGATGCTCCCCAGCGTATCGCTACCGATACCTCCCAGAAGCTGGCCATCCGCTTCGGCGAGACCATCAAGGCTTACGAGGAGCGCGGTCTGGACAAGTCCAACCTCGTGCTGATCCCGCTGGTGCTGGCAGGCTATGCCCGCTACCTGAAGGGCATCGACGACAACGGCCAGCCCTTCGAGATCTCTCCCGATCCGCTTCTGGCTGAGCTGCAGGCCATTGTCAGCCCCTTGGAAGTCAAGGAAGGCGAGCAGGACTTCAGCTGCCTGAAGGCTCTGTACAGCCGTGCCGATGTGTTCGGCGTGGACCTGTACGCCGTCGGTCTGGGCGAAAAGATCGAGGGCATGGTCAAGGAGCTGTACGCCGGTAACGGCGCAGTGCGCAAGACCCTGCACAAGTACATCCTCGCCCGCTAAAACGTTATAACGCTATTTCCGTACCCACGCTGCGCTTTTGCTTTGCCGCAGCGTGGGTTTTTGTTTTGTCCTTTCATAAAAAAGCAGAACAGCCAAGCCGACAGGCTTGGCTGTTCTGCAAATTATAATAGTTTTTCCTTATTTCCGGCAGTCGTGCAGGCTGGCGGCGGGCAGGGCGCTGCCCAGCAGGCTCCATGCGGCATCCATGCTCTCGTTCAGCAGATAGGCCTGATTCTTCTGGACGTAGATGTACACCGCCTCTTTGGTGCGGTAGGCGCAGTGCACGGTGTTCCAGGCGTAGCGGTTGGTGGGCTCAGCCTTGTTCTGCTCACCGGCCATCCAGACCGAAAGCCCGGCGGCGTCCAGCTCCAGCCGGTAGAAGGGGCGGGGCAGACCCAGCTTTTTGATCTGCTTGGAGAGGTTCGAAAAAAAGGTGCCGAAGTATACGGCGGGCAGGCCAAGGGCTACGATGGCCAGCACAGCGGTCAGCAGCCCGGCACCCTCCCGTTTGCCGATCTGGCTCAGGCAGATCCCGGCACACACCAGCAGAATGGCGGTGAACACCGCCGGGCGCTGCCAGCCCTTGTTGTGGCGCAGCAGGTCGAAAGATGCAAAATCGTGAAAGCTCTTTTCGTCCATCTGAACGGAAACGCAAACATTCTGGGTCATAAAGTCACTCTCCTTTTTGGGCATAGTACCACATTTACCGGCAAGAAGCAAGCAAAAGATGCACCGGCGGCAGAGCCTTTGGCTTGCAAACCGCCCGCAAGGCGTGGTAAAATAAGATATTATCCAACGGATATTATCCAACGAAAAAGGGGGAAGCCTTGCATGGAAAAGCGCAACTGGAAGCGCAGCGTTACGCTCAAGCAGCGCATGATGCTGTGTCTGGCGGCCTTTTTTGCAGCCTTTGCATTGCAGCTTGCCCTCAACGGCTATCAGGCACGGGCGGTGCAGCAGGTGCAGGACGACCAGATGGGCAACTTTAACGCAATCAGTCGGTTTCAGGGCGGCGTGGAAAGCTCTATCAGCATTCTGGAAGCGTACCGCTGGGAGAACGGCGAGACCGAGGAAATGCTGGAAAAGCTCCGGGCGGCCTGCTCCACCAGCAACGCATGGCTGTGGCGCATCCGCTCCAATATGGACGGGCTGCAGAACGTCAGCGATGAACAGTGGGTGCTGTACGGCGCGGTGGAGACCACCTACGGCAGCTACAATACCCTTTTGGAGGAGCTGGAGGGTTATCTTTCCAGCGGGCAGGATGCAAAGGCATCCCAGCTGTACTATAACAAGGTGTCGGTCTGCGGCGGGTATCTGAGCCAGTATACCATGCAGCTGCTGAAAGCCTCTATTCTGGACGCCCAGACAACTTATACCGAGATCTCGGAGCTGGGCGAGCGGATCGCCCTGATGCAGATCGTGGTGGTGGCGCTGTGCGTGGCGCTGGGCTGCGCTTCCGGTCTGATGGTCATGCGGCTGCTGACCCCGGTCTCTCAGATGATCGTGGCTTCCCGTGCCATCAGCCGCAGCCAGTTCGACACCCCGGACATCCCGCTGCCCAAGCAGCCGGAGATCGGCCAGCTGGCGGAATCCTTTAACCGCATGAAGCACTCCATGGCGCAGCAGGTGAGCACCTTACAGGAGAAAAACGAGATCGAGCGGGAGCTGCACCGCCAAAAGACCGAGGCGCTGGAGCTGCAGAACCGCATGGAGCGCAGCCGGCTGCAGCAGCTGCGCAGCCAGATCGACCCGCATTTTCTGTTCAACACCCTGAACGTCATCCAGCAGATGGCGGGCACAGAGTCTGCCTACCGCACACAGGCGCTCATCATGGCGCTTTCCCATCTGCTGCGTTACAGCCTGATGAGCAACGATGAACAGGTGCCCCTCTCCCGGGAGGTGCGCGTTGTGGACGAGTACTACTCCATCTACCATGTGCGCTTTGGCGACCGGGTGCAGATGCAGTGGGCGTTCTCGGATTCGCTGGATCTGACCGAGACCATGGTGCCGTCCTTTATCCTGCAGCCTATCGTGGAAAACGCCTTCAAGCACGGCATCTGCCCCAAGGAAGAAGGCGGCGTGGTGCGTATCCGCATGATCCCCCTGCGGGAAAAAGGCCTGCTGTGCATCCGGGTGCTGGACAACGGCATGGGCATTGAGCCGGAGCAATTACAGCAGCTGCGCACGGCATTGGAACAGCCCGCACCCCGCTGGGAACATATCGGTATTTATAATGTGGCCGCCCGTCTGCGGCTGCTGGATGCCCGCTGCCGGGTGGTGGTGCGCTCCCGGCCGGGGCGGGGAACTGCGGTGATCCTGTATCTGCCGCTGGTGGAGAATGAGGAGGAATTTGAGGAATGATTCGTCTGTTGATCGCGGATGATGAGAGAATGGAGCGGGAGGCGCTGGCGGATATCGTCATGCGCCGGTTCGAGCATGAGGTGACGGTGGAAATGGCGGAAAACGGCCGCAAAGCCGCCGATACCGCCGTGCTCTGGGGTGCAGACCTGATCTTGATGGATATCGAGATGCCGGGCATGAATGGCTTGGATGCTGCCCGCGCGGTGCTGGAGCAGCGCCCGGAGTGCAAGGTGATCTTCATCACGGCGTACAGCCTGTTCCAGTACGCCCACGAGGCGGTGCATCTGGGTGCCTGCGACTATCTGCTGAAGCCGGTAGACCCGGACGAGACCGAGGCCGCCATCCGCCGCGCCATCCGGCAGATCGAGGCAGGGCGCCGCTTGGCCGAGTTGGCTGCGGAAGCCCCGGAGCCGGAAGCTGCCCCGGAGCAGGAGACCGACCCCGCCGGGGAAGGGGAGAGCGACCGCAACGCACTGGTGATGGATCATGTGCGCAAGTATATGGAAGATAACTATATGTCCGATCTCTCGCTGGACAGCGTGAGCGAGATCTTGCACATCAGCCCGGCGTATCTTTCGGCGCAGTTCAAAAAGTACCAGAAGATGAACTTTCTGGACTGCCTGACCGAGCTGCGCATCAACGCCGCCAAGGAGCTGCTGACCGACCCCTTCCGCTCCGCAGCGGAGGTGGCCTCCATGGTGGGCTACGAGGATGCCAGCTATTTTGCCCGTGCCTTTAAAAAGCGCACCGGCATGACCCCCACCCAGTACCGGAAGGAAGCGGCAAAGGCAGCCCGGGAGGCGCGGCTGTGACCCGCCGTCAGCTGCTGCATCTGCTGACAGCAGCCCCGGCTCTGGCAGTCACAGGCTGCACGGCACAGTCCGCTTCTTCGCAGCAGGAGAAGCCGCTCATTCTGCGCTATGCCGAGAACCAGCCGGAGGACTACCCCACCAGCAAGGCGGCAAGAGCCTTTGCGGAGCTTGTGGCGCAGCGCACGGATGGCCGGGTGAAGGTGCTGGTCTACAGCGGGGCAGAGCTGGGCGCAGAGCAGAGCGTCATCCAGCAGATGCAGTTCGGCGGGGTGGATTTTTCCCGCGTGTCCCTGAGCCAGCTGGCAGAGTACGAGCCGGAGCTCAGTGTGCTGCAGCTGCCTTACCTGTACAGCGATGCCCAGCAGATGTGGCGGGTGCTGGACGGCAGCATCGGCGACGAGTTTCTGGCCATGCTGGACGGGATGGACTTAGTGGGACTTTCGTGGTTCGATGCCGGTGTGCGCAGCTTCTACACCCGGGAAAAGGTGACCGGGCTGGATGATTTGCAGGGGCTGACCATCCGGGTGCAGGAGTCGGACATGATGAGCGACATGATCACCGCACTGGGCGCAAAGCCGGCGCAGGTGGTGTACAGCAAGGTGTATGCCGCCCTGCATAATGCCGAGATCGACGGCGCAGAGAACAACTGGCCCAGCTACGAGGTGATGGGACACTACGAGGTAGCGCCCTTTTTCCTGAAGGACGAGCACACCCGCGTGCCGGAGGTGCAGCTGGCCAGCCCGGCGGTGATGGAAAAGCTTGCCGCGCTGGACGAAAGCTTCCCGGAGGTGATCCGCGCCTGCGCCCGGGAGAGCGCACAGAAAGAGCGCGAGCTCTGGGCGCGGCGGGAAGCGGACGCGGAGCAGAATATGCGCAAGCTGGGCATCTGCGTCACCGAGCTGGACGAGGCCGAAAAAGCCCGCTTCCGCGCAGCGGTGCAGCCCATGTACGATGAATTCTCTGCCCAGCAGGAATTGATCGACCGGATACAGAAAAGCTGAAGAAAACACCCCGAGAAGTGCCCGGACGGACATTTTTCAGGGCGTTTTTGTACTTTGAATACAGGAATGTATCCAACTGGTCGGCAGTGTTGCACAAACGAAATGGAAAACGATTGTGCAATATGGCAAAAACAATCTTGACATTTTTTCGAAAAACAGGACATTTTTTGAAAGCCCTTGTTTCATTTCGGAAAATTTGCTAAAGTGTGTACAGTCAATGAACGAAAGCTCCGGCACCTGTGCGCCCGGAGAAGTTCACAATTATTTTAAGGAGGACGATTCCTATGAAAATGATCTCTCGTCGTAGCTTTATGGCTGTTGCCGGTGCAGCTACTGCTGCTGTTGCTCTGACCGCCTGCGGTGGTTCCAAGAGCGGCTCCACTTCTACCGCTGCTTCCACCTCTACCGCAGCTTCTGCTGCTGCCGGTGATGCAGCTGCTGCTGCCAGCGATCCCAAGGTGACTCTGGTCTACGCCGAGGTTAACCCCTTGGATACCATCGTTGGTCAGACCGGTTCTCACTTCAAGGAGAAGGTCGAGGAGCTGAGCGGCGGTTCTGTGGTCGTCGATGTGCAGGCTTCCGGTGTTCTGGGCTCTGAGAACGACGTTCTGGACGCTATTCTGGGCGGCTCTACCTCCATTGATATCAGCCGTATCTCTGCTTTCGCTCTGACCAGCTACGGCTGCAACAAGTCTAAGCTGCTGTCCATCCCCTTCACCTTCAACAACCGTGCTCACTTCTGGAACTTCGCCAACAGCGATCTGGCTCCTGAGTTCCTGAACGAGCCCCAGGAACTGGGCCTGCCCGTTCGCGGCCTGTTCTACGGTGAGGAGGGCTTCCGTCACTTCTTCACCGTCAAGCCCGTTGCTGCTATCGGCGACCTGAAGGGCATGAAGCTGCGTGTGTCCAACGACCCCGTTATGAACGGCATGGTCGAGGGTCTGGGCGCTAACCCCACCGTCGTTGCTTTCGGCGAGCTGTACAGCGCACTGCAGACCGGCGTTGTGGATGGCGCTGAGCAGCCCATCGCAAACTACAAGTCCAACGCCTTCCCCGAGGTTGCTAACAACCTGATTCTGGACGGCCACACTCTGGGCGCTGTGCAGGCTGTCATCACCGACAACGCATGGGGCAAGCTGACCGCTAACCAGCAGGCTGCTGTCATGGCTGCTGCTGCCGACACCCAGAAGTTCAACGCTGATCTGTCTGAGACTGCTGAGAACAAGGTTCTGGACGAGCTGAAGTCTTCCGGCTGCAACGTTGTGGACGTGGACGACAAGACTCCCTGGCAGGAAGCTTGCGCTAAGGTCATCAAGGACAACACCTCTGATCAGGCTGAGCTGTACCAGAAGCTGCTGGACATGAAGGCATAAGC
>ERZ869983.441-NODE-441-length-13746-cov-6.151803_pt1 | contig 13746 bp, 10 predicted proteins | sample MGYA00521106_ERZ869983 | MGnify/ENA primary metagenome ERZ869983 (study PRJEB32232, sample SAMN07284972) | human gut metagenome | biome: human-associated habitat; material: feces | host: Homo sapiens | place: Tanzania | collected 2014-04-05 ...
ACATTATTCCCGAATATACAGTTTATGCAATTCCTATACCTCATAATACCAATTACGGAGAAAAGACGTAGAAAGGACGTAGAAAAGATTACCTTTTATGCGGTACTTTTATACACTTTATACACTAATAAATAAAAAATAGCTTACTTTACAATAAGCTATTAAAATAAGTATTAAATCTCTTTAATAATCATAATTAAACTTGCAATATCAGAATCAGAAAATTGAATATGAAAAGGTTCTTCTATCATTTCTACTAAATCATATAAATATTCGTATGTTTTTTTATGTGTTGAAATTATATTTTTATAATTATATTTTTTAGGAATCGGTGCATTATCAACCAAGCTACAGATAACACCACTAAGATGCATAATAAGACCTATCTTTTTATCATAGGATAATTGATATTGACAATCTAATTCTTGAATAAATTCTGGTAATACTTTTTTCAAGATATCAATATCAATATTCGGTGCTTGTTTTTCAATATTTTTAAATATTAATGAATATTTTATTTTCTTTTTAATGACAATGTCTTGATTAGGACTTGAAATTAATAGTGATAATTTATCTAATGGTGTATTAAATAATTGAGTTACAGAAATAAATTTAATGCCATATAATTGAGGATCAAATGATCCCATTGTACATAAAATATTATACGATTTTCTCAATTCATTAATTTTAAACAATAATTCTTTATGATTATTCATTGATAATGGAACAATATCAATATCTTGTAATTCTAATGAATCTTCTAGGTATTTTTTTATTTGTATAGCACCACCTTCGCCATTCATACATAAAGTGATAATAACATTTTTCTTTTTTTGTCGATGATAGTTTTCAACAATTGATGGAAAATAATGTTGATAACTTTGTTCTAATTCAGACATAATATCATCTAAATCATCATTGCTATTCATCTTTTTTACAGTTTCTAAAGCAATCATTGTAGAAGGTGCTGCAATAAAACGGATATCTATACCTGTTTCTTTAGAAATCAATTTACCCATAGTTTTTACAGAACCCATGTCATAGATAAGTAATACACCTTTACCTCTATTAATTTTTTCAATCAATGATTTCATTTCTTCATAAGCCATTTGCATTTTCTTTTCTAATAAAAGATCATATGAATAAACACTATCACTATTTGACATTTGTTTAACAACACCAGTAAGCGAACTTGCTACATTTTTTCCATGCATAGCAATTAACAATACAGGTTTATTTTCGCTTTCTTTTAATTGATTCAAAAGTAAAATCAAAACAATAGTTATTGCTTCATCTAACGGTATATCTATTTTATATTTCTTTTCTAAATGTTCTATTAATTTTAAACTTAGTATATATTCTTCTTGATATTTATTTACTATTTGATTTAAATCAAAATTAATTTGTTCATTTTGCTTATTATTTATTATTTTTGTTAAATGAAGAGATAAAACAATAAAGACTTCTTGCGGGAAAACTCGTTTTAATTTTTGTGATGAACTATCTAAGAATTCTTTTACAATATTTATAATTTCTTGTGGAATATATTTACTAATATTCAATTCATTTATTTTCTCTTTATCAATGTATTGTCTATAACTTGATATTAATTGATTGTATTTATTTTTTAACAAAAGGGATTTATCAACTAATGATGTATCTTGTTTTTCAAGATGTTCATAAACAGCAGAAGTACTTTCCTTTATTTTTATTTTTTCAATAGAATCTTTTGAATAATAATATAAAAAATCATGTGAAATAAGTCTATTTATCTCTGTCGATTTTTCTTTATAAAAAATAAAGCCTTTTTTTACATAGATTGGAAAATCATCAAGATAGACATAGACATTTGAATTATTATCTAAATTTTTCAAAAAAGCATGTGAACATGCACTAGAAATATCGTTTACAAGTTGTTTTATATTATTTTTACAATGATAAAGTAATAAGCATTCTAATGTTTCAGGTTCTATAACAATCGACTTATCTATTTTTCTTGCTTCTTTTTTAAAACATCCCTGAACTAATTCCATCCTTTCAACCAATCCTCTTTTATCTAAAGAAGGCAAATCAATTTTTATTGATATATTATCGAGAGCATTACTTTTTAAATCATTTTCATTAAAGCAATCCGATGACAAAACAACCATAAAGTTATTTTCTTTTAGTGAACTCATTTCAATTAAATCATATATAATTGATTTATATTTTTCTGGTATTAAATGAACATTATCAAAATAAACCATTCCGTTTTTCGCCTTTTCTAAAGCAGCTTTTCCATAATCAATAAATAAATTCTTAATCATAGTTTCATCATTCATAAAATATTTACAATTTAGCTTCACTAATTGGCCATTTTTATTAATAAGACCTTTTTCTTTAGAAAATTCATATATTTTTTCAGCAAATAAACTTTTACCCGTACCACTTTCCCCTGACAATAAAATAACCGGTTTTTTCCCAGGATATAAAAGTGTTGATTTAATATCTTGAATAGACTTAGCAAGGCTTCCATTAAATCCTATTAGTTGATTAAATATAGAATCGTCTTCATCTAATTTATTATGTATTTTATAAAGTACCGGTCTCCCAGATATTTTTTCTAATTTATTTTCTCTAACTAATTCATTCAAAATAGCTGATAAATTAGAACGTTGAATATTTAAATGACTTGCTAGTTCTTTCGTTGAAAACACCATTTTAGAGGGATCATTTTGATCTTTTTTTGTAGATAGTTTATTGATATAAAAAAGAACCTCATATTTCTTTTTCATAAAATTTCTCCTTTTCTAAATATATTCATATTATAAAACAAAAAAAGAAATATGCACACTTTTATAAAGTCTACATATTTTTCATATTCTCTATTCAACTATTTATTTCAATTCTATAGGTACTTTAACTTTTGCATAACGTACTTTTTTACCGTTCTCTTGAAAATAGTAATTTGGATAAGTTGCTGTCGCAATTCCACAAGATTTAATATTACGTTTTTTCAAATAAATAGATATATCTTTAAAAATTTCAGTATTTGGATATTCCCAGTTCTCATTAATAACAACTGTATTTAAACAATGTTGCTTTGGCATAACTTTTGCATCTTTTAAAAATTCTTGAGGAAGTTGATTATAAATAATTTCCGGTATCACAAAAAACCACTCTGTTACACTTTGTGAAGAATCATATTGTTTTATATCAGTTACTTGCGCTTGGCTAATAAATGGGAGGTATTCAAATAATTTTGCATAATATCTTGGATCATCTTTAGTAAAACAAAATTCTGATTGAGAAATTTTCGCATAAGGTAATAAATAACATTTAGGTTCAACAGTGATCCAATAGTTCCCAATATTATAAAAATCTGTTTCTGACTCAACCTTTAAAGTTGTTAAATAATCTATAAGATTTTTAGTTTCCTTTACTTCTGATTCTAATTCACAAATTTTATTATTTAAAATATCCGTTACTTTAGAAACAGGTATACCCTCAACATACTCTACCGATTCTTTCATAGAATATCCTATCTTTCGATTATATAAACATGCTAATAATGAAATAACATCTTTATTATCTAAATCACGATAGTTATTTTGACTTATTCTTTTTGGATAAATCACTCCTTCTTTTTCATAATAACGTATTGTATCTGTAGATATGCCTAACAATTTAGCAGCTTCACTAATTTTCATAATATGATCTCCTTAACATTAAAGTTAGTCCAATGTTTTATTGATATAAAATTATATCATACAAGATTTATTTCTTCAATTTTGTGTATTTTTAGAAGATAATGTACTCTGATTCAAAAATGATAATGTCTTAATATATCCAATTTGATAATGTCCCAATATTGGGACATTATCAAATCTATGCTAAACTATGACCTCAATGATTGGAGGTTACTATGAGAAAGGTTGAATTAAGAATGAACGAAGAATACAAATATAAAATCATTAAGAAACTTGTTGAAACTGACGGCAATAAAAAACGTGCTGCTTCTAAATTGAATTGTACTGTTAGAACCGTTAACAGACTCATCATTAAATATAAGACTGAGGGCAAAAGTGCCTTTATCCATGGCAATCGAGGTAGAGTCCCTTCTACTACAATTCCTCTTGATACAAAAAACAAAATCATCTCTTTATATATCAATGAATATTCTAATGCCAATTTCTCTCATTTCTGTGAAATTGTCCATAGAGAGTTTAATATTAAAATCAGCGATACTACTTTAAATAAGTGGCTTAGAGAAGAAAACATTATTTCCCCTAAGGCTAGAAGACGTACTAAGAAACTGTTAAAGCAGCAGTTAAAAATCAAAATGAATAATTCAAAATCTAAAAAAATCAAAAATGATATCAAGGACTCTATCGCTCTAATTGATGAAAAAGATGCTCACCCTAGACGTCCCAAATCCAAATATGTTGGTGAAATGATCCAGATGGATGCCTCTTCTTTTCATTGGATTGATAAAGAGCTTTGGCATCTTCATGTCGCTATAGATGATGCTGATGGTAAAATCGTTGGTGCCTATTTTGATTATCAGGAAACCCTTAAAGGATATTACAATGTTCTCCATCAAATATTAACGAATCATGGTATCCCCGCTTTATTTTATACTGACAGGCGTACTGTATTCGAATATAAAAGAAAAGACAGAGCATTTGATGATGAAGATACCTTCACCCAGTTTTCCTATGCCTGTCATAATTTTGGAATTGATATAAAAACTACGAGCGTTCCCCAAGCCAAAGGGAGAGTCGAAAGACTTAATCAAACATTACAGTCTCGTTTGCCTGTCGAACTCAAATACGCTCGTATCACCAATATAGAGGATGCCAATAAATTTTTAAACTCCTACATAAAAAAATTCAATGATCAATTCGCTCTACAGCTAAATACTACCAAATCAGTATACGAGAAGCAACCTGATATTGAAAAAATTAATCACACACTTGCAGTATTATCACCTAGAAAGATTGACGCCGCTCACTGTATCCGTTTTAAAAACAAATATTATTTACCAACATCCAATGAAGGAGCAAAACGATATTTCAATAATAAAACTGATTGTATGGTTATTAAAGCTTTTGACGGCTCTCTTTATGCAAATATACTTGATACTTTATATCTTATGGAAGAAGTTCCTGAACATGAAAGATTCTCAAAAGAATTCGATGATGAACCTGACACAAAAGAAAAGAAAGTTAAAAGAAAATATATTCCTCCAATGACTCATCCTTGGAAAAGAGAATCATACAACAATTATGTTCAAAAACAAAAGCACCGTTCTGGTGCTAATGTTTAACATTTTTTGGGACATTTTCATTTTTGCTTGACATCATTAATTAATAATTCTTTATCTAAAGCTTCTAATGCCATAATCGCATCCCAACAGAAACTGTCTTTTCCAACATATTCATCAAAATGATTACGTTTAAATTGTGTCATGACTTCTTCTTGAACCCCTGAAAATTTAATCTTACAATTATTACTTTGCAAACGATCAACGATATCAAAGAATTCATGGATACCTGAATCATCAATAGAAGGAACACCTCTCATTGAAAAAACAATAGCTTCTAATGAATCATCTAATTCTTCTAAAACATGTGTCATTTGTTCTTGGGTTCCAAAGAAAATAGGTCCACTTAAATACATAATTCTTGTTTTTTGATGATGATGTTTTAAATCTTTTCCTACGCGATCTTTATCAATATCACGTACTTCTATATGTAAATGAGAATTATTTAAAACAAATAAGATAATTGAAACCATGACTCCAATAACAATCGCAACAGTTAAATCAAAAACAACCGTCGCACACATTGTAATCAAATATTGTGAAATATTTGTTTTAACTCTATTATGAAATAATGTTTTAATTTCTTGCCAATCGTTCATACGCCAAGCAGTAACCATTAAAACACCAGCAAGTGCAGATAAAGGAATGCGTGACATAAGTGAACCAAGTAAAAACATCGAAATTAAAATAACAACAGAATGGAAAACACTGACAAGTCTTGTTTTTCCTCCCGCTTTAATCGCAACAGATGTTCTAGCAATCGCTGCTGTGGCAGGAACACCACCAAATAATGGAATCAACATGTTTCCAATTCCTTGTGCCATTAATTCTTGATCTGCATTCAACTTTTCATTTTTCATTTTTCCAGCGCTTGCCCCACATAAAAGTGATTCAATCATGCCTAATGCTGCAATACTTAAAGCAGGTAACATCAATTGTGTTAAAGTACTTAAATGAATTGCAGATAACGATAATCTTGCTTCTGGAAAAAGTGTACTTGGAATTGTTCCTACTTCATGAACAGGTAAATTTAAAAATAATTGACAAATTAAAGCAATAATAATTCCCGCTAATGATGAAGGACAATATTCTCCCCATTTTTTAGGCCATAAAATCATAATAACAACAACTAAAGCACCAAAAAAGACTGTGGGAAGTGAAATAGGAAAACCTAATTTCGTATAAGAAAAAAGTTTTTCTAAAGCACTCGATCCTACTGAAGTTGTTCCAAAGAAATTATCAATTTGTCCTAAAGCGATAATAATCGCAATTCCACTGGTAAATCCTGTGATAACACTTGTCGGAATAAAAGAAACAATCTTACCAAACTTAAACAATGAGGCAATAATCAACATACATCCAGATAAAAAGCTTGCAATAAAGACACCTTGTAAGCCATAAGTTGTTGAAAGCCCAATTAAAATTGCGGACATTGCTCCTGTTGGTCCTGAAATTTGATAACTTGCACCTGAAAGCACACCAATAACAAGACCAGCAATAATTGCGGTAATCAATCCCGCACCGGCATCCGCCCCACTACTTACCCCAAAGGCTAAAGCAAGTGGTAAAGCAACGGCGGCAACGGTCAATCCGGCAAGTAAATCTTGCATTAAGGTTTGTACGTTATAGCCATGAAACTCTTGTTTCAAAGCACTCATATAATCTTTAAACATAAAATCCCCCTCTAATATAACCCCGTGTCATTATACACATTTCATGCTCTAAAAAAAAGGTCTATTACAAAATAAAAAAAGATCATAGTTTTTTCTATGATCTTAGCGATGATATATTTCTTCATCAAGCATATTTTCTTTTTTCGCTACAATGACCGATGTTGAGGCATCCCCCACAACATTTAATGAGGTAACAAGCATTTCAATTGGTCTATTGATAGCAAGAATTAATGAATAAGCAAGAAGTGCTGCATCATTTGTATATCCCATTCCTGTTAGAATTGTAAAGAGAATAACGGCTCCTGCCCCTGGGGCTGCCGGTGTTCCAATAGAAGCAATTAAAGCTAAAACCGCAATAATTGCCATTGACATAAAGGTTACTTTATATCCTGAAGAAACCGCCACAAACATTGCTGCAATCACTTGCATGATGGCTGTTCCATCCATATTGATTGTCATTCCTAATGGTAAGACAAATGAAGCAATTTGATCTGAAACACCTAATTCTTCTGTTGTTGTCTTTTTATTTAAAGGAAGTGTTGCTGCTGAAGATGAAGTTGAAAAACCAAACAACGCTACTTTTGCAGCTTTTTTCATAAATGGTTTAGGATTTACTCTTGCCATTGTAACTAAATAAATTGGATATGCACAGAATAAATAAACAAATAACGCAATAATAACAGTTACAACATAAGCAAGAGCTGGTTTTAATGAATCAATACCATAGATTGCAAATGTTCTTGTAAGTAAACAAAAGATTGCATAAGGTGCAAATTTGTTGATAACGAATGTTAAGAATAAAGAAATGATTTTTGATACTTCTTCAAATAATTTCTTTAATGTTTTTGTTTGATCTTCTAATGCATTCATTGAAAGACCTGTAACAACTGCAAGAAATACAATAGCAAGAACATTTCCATTATTAGTAAACGCACTAATAAAATTGTTTGGTACAATCGAAACAATAATATTTAAAGGATTTGATCCTGTTGTTCCTTTTTGTACACTAATATTTCCTGCATCTACTGAATTAAAGAGTCCTAAATGATAAACAACAAAACCAATAACACCTGCAAAAATCAAAGCACATACGGTTGTCTTTAAAAAAGTAAAAATTGTTTTAGAAGAAATTCTTCCTAATTTCTTTGTATCTGTAATTGTACAGATAGCAAGTGTAATTGAAACAAAAACCATTGGTACGATGATTAATTGTAAAGAATTAACAAAAACTTGTCCGATAATATAGAAAATACCAACTGTACTTGTTGCCCCTTCTGCACTAATATCTTGGAAAAAGATATTATTAATTGTTTTCCATAAATCTGCTTGACCACTTGAATTCAAATGTTCTCTTAATAAAATACATCCAAATCCAGCAACTAGACCACAAACTAAAGCAATCAACATTTTCTTTGCTAACTGCTTTCCACTACTTTCTTTCATAGCTCTCCTCCTAATTTTTCCCAAATTGCCATCATTATACATGTTTTTTTTCAAAATACAATATGTAAATAAAAAAAAGATTACCAAAAAAGATAATCTTTAAATCATATAAGCTTCTAATTTATCAGGAATGGCATCCATTAAATATTGAACAATTTCTTCTTTTTTAATGGGCATATCATTTAAAACCCAATCAACCGTCATATCAACAGATCCTCGACAATACATATTTAATAAAAAATCAATATCTTTTGAAAGATCTTTTCCTGTCTTTTTATAAATAAATTTTTTATAAAAATCATAAATACAACAAAAATCATAATGAATTAAATTATTATAATCATTTGATTTAAAAGCTTCTTTAAAAAAAGCATGTTCTTGTTCAATAAAAGCAAATTTTAAATTGAGGGCTTCTTGTAAACTTCCTCCCTGACGCATTTCTTCAAATGATTTTAAAACCAATTTTTCAAAATACCAATTCACAAGATCATATTTATCTTGAAAATGACGATAAAATGTTTGTCTTGTTTTTCCTGCTTGAAAGACAATATCTGTTACGGTGATTTTATCTAAAGGTTGTGTTTTTATTAAAGATTTGATTGCTTTAGCAAAAAGTAAAAGCGTTTCTTCGTTTTTCATAGAGACCTCTATAATAAATAATCATATTTTTCAATCTTATCTGTTTGACCTAAAACTAAAAAAGTATCATTCATCTCTATTGGTGCACTTGGATCAACAGGAACTTCAAGTTTATGAGTCTTAGGATCACGCTTTCCTAAAACGTTGATACTATAAAGTTTTCTTAAATCAAGTTGTGATAATGATTTACCTACCCAAGCTTGAGGAACCTTCATTTCCACAATACAATTTTCTTCATCCAATTCAATTAAATCTTTAATATTTTTTCGAAGTAATGTTCTTGCTACTTTTTCTCCCATTTCTTTTTCAGGACGGACAACATAATCAGCACCTATTCTTTCTAAAACAACTTTAAAACGTTTGTTTTTAGCTTTAACAATAACATAAGGTACTCCCAGTTCTTTTAGATTCATTGTAGCTAAAATACTATCTTCTAATTGATCTCCGATAGCAACAATTCCTACATCTATATCATCTAATCCTAAATCTGATAAAAATTGAATATCTGTGACATCACCAATAACTGCTTTTGTCGCAAAATCAGCCACTCTTTGTACATTTTCAGGATCTTTATCAATTGCAATGACTTCTCTACCATATTGAGAAAGTGTCTTAACAAGTGTAGAGCCAAAAATTCCAAGCCCTAATACAACAAATTGTTTTTCCATCTCATTATCCTATTAAGATATGTTCTTTTATATAGTTCACATCTTTTCCTTTCTTAGCATTATATTTTCTTACAAAAATCAAAACCATAGTAATAGGTCCAATACGTCCTATATACATCAAAATAATTATAACAATTTTTCCAACAAATGTCAGTGTTGGTGTAAGACCCGCTGTTAATCCTACTGTCGCAAAAGCAGAAAAAACTTCAAAAAGTAGATCAATAAAATCTGCCTGCTCACTTATTGATAAAATAAATAAACCTGTTAAAGCAATCGCAAAACTAATCAACATAATTGTTAATGCTCTTTTAACAATTTGATCATCAATTGTTCTTTTAAAAACATGAATATTTTCATCACCACGCATTAATGCACGGACGTATAACAATCCAATAACAAAAGTTACCGTTTTAACACCACCGGCTGTTCCTGCTGGAGAACCTCCAATAAACATAATAATAGACATAAAAAACTTCGTTGCTTGATGTAAAGAAGCCATATCTACTGTCGCAAATCCAGCTGTTCTAAGTGTTACTGATTGAAAAAAACTTGCGAGTATCTTTTGTGAAAATGGTAAAGATTTTAATGTTAGCGGATTTTGAAATTCTAATAAGAAAATAACGATCATTCCTCCAAAAATTAAAACAAACGAAGAAATCAATACAATCTTTGTATGCAAAGATAAAGATTCTAAATACCTTTTCATTTTAAAATATTTAAAATGTTCTCTATAATGAATCAAAGATAAACGTAAATCGATCCACACAACAAAACCTAAACCACCCGCAATAATCAAACCACAAATAACTAAATTGATCCAAACATTGCCTACATAAGGAACTAATGAATTATTTCCTAAAATATCAAATCCAGCATTACAAAATGCTGAAATTGCATGAAACAAACTATAATAGATTCCTTTAATAATTCCAAATTGAGGAATAAAAACAAAAGCAAGACAAATTGCTCCAACAAGTTCAAAGTAAGCTGTATATTTGATAACTCTTTTAATATAAATACCTGTTTCATTTAATGAATTTCTATTTAAAGCTTCCTGCATGACAATCTTATTAGCGTAGGTTAGTTTTCTTTTTAAAAGAACAAAGAACATCGACATCAGTGTTAAAAATCCTAACCCCCCTATTTGAATCAATAAAATAATGACTATTTGTCCAAAAAGCGTATATTCACTAGCTGTTACATGAGTCACTAAGCCTGTTACACAGGTTGCTGAAGTTGCAACAAATAGATGATCTAAATAACTACTTGTTGAATGAACACTATGACTCATTGGTAAACTTAATAAAATCGACCCTATTAAAATAACCGCAAAAAAGCTAAAGCCAATTCTTCTAACTGCTGATATACCTAATTTTTTATATTGTTTATGAAGTGTTTTTCTTTGCATATTTTTCCCTCAGTTCTATTAAAAAAAGACATGTTTCCATGCCAATTTAAAACAAATGATAATAAGCCAAGTTCTGTATTAGATAATCATTTATCTACGTTTACACGTCCTCTATCCCGTTCAATTCCGTTTTAAAGGTTCCCCTACCAAATTTGGGTTTCTGCCTTGCGGAGCTTTCCTCTTTTCAGCCATAGTTTCCTATGGAATTGTCTCTGTGGAGCCATTTATGAAGTTCTACCATAGTTACCCTTAGGTTTTCCTTCTGTCGTTAGTTTACACTACCCTCACTTATTGATTCGTGAGGCACAAACACTACAATCATCGCAGATTGTGGCAGCCTGGACTTTCCTCTACTTCAAAGAAGCAGCGATTATCTGTCATTTGTTATTTATTTTGTGAAAATACTGCTTTTTCTAATAATGATAATCTTTTTAAGATATCAACATTTGATGACACATTATCTTCTAAAGCTCTTAAGTTATCATCTTGTAAAGCTTTTTCTCTTTCTAATCGTGCAAGCATTGCTTTTTGATCAGCTAAACGTCTTTCTAACTGTTCAATACGATCATAAGAATTATTTAATAATCCTGCAAAAGCCTCATAATCTTTGACAACTTGATCTAAGAAGTGATCAACTTCATCTGCATTATATCCTTTAAAATCTACTTTAAATTCTTTACTAACAATTTTCTTTGGACTTAATACGACTTTATTTTCCATGCTTTTCAACTCCTTTACCCCATTGTACCAATTTATTTCCTTTTTTCAAGACAAAAAACAATTTCTTATCAAAGAGTTGTTATCACCAATTAAATATGTGTTATAATACTGCTATAAAAATTTAAAAGAGGTCTCTATGGTTAATTATCCAAATAAGAAAAAAGTACAATCCTATATACGTAAAATAGATGGTAAACATGATACAGCTCATCGTGGAATGAATTTAGAAGAAGATATCAATCTTACAAATCAATATTATTTAGCCAACGATATAGCAGTTATTCATAAAAAACCAACACCTATTCAAATCGTTAAAGTCTCTTATCCAGAAAGAAGTGCTGCTAAAATCGTAGAAGCCTACTTCCAAGCACCTTCAACAACAGACTATAATGGGATTTATAAAGGAAAATATATTGATTTTGAAGCAAAAGAAACCAAAACATTTTCTTTTCCTTTTACAAATATTTCTTTACATCAAATCAATCATTTAGACAGAATTATAAAACACGGAGGAATTGCTTTTTTAATTATTGCTTTCACACGAGTAAATGAAGTTTATTTACTGGATGCTTCTTTTATGGTTGAAGCTTATCGGAAAAATGATCGGAAATCTCTCAAGTATGAAACCATTAAAGAAAATGGACATTTAATTAGAACAGGCTATCTTCCACGACTTCATTATTTAGAAATCGTTGATCAATATTATTGTGAGGTATTTAAATGAAAACAAGAACTTTAAAAAAATTAAAACCTATTCGTATTATAGGAACAATTGCGTTAGTTGGTGCTATTGTTTTAGCTGGTGTTTTAGGATTTAATATTTATAAGGATACAGAAGCCTTTGATGCTGATAAGCTTTTATCTTCTGGGGCAAGTGTCATGTATGATAGTAATGGCGAGGTTATGTATACCTACGGTAGTGATGAAAATGGAACGCGAGAAAATATCACATACGATGATCTTCCACAAGTTTTAGTCGATGCTGTTGTTGCTGCTGAAGATTCTCGTTTCTTTGAGCACAATGGTTTCGATTTACCACGTATCGCTAAAGCAGCTATCTCCAACTTGGCAACTGGTGGTAGACAAGGTGGATCAACAATCACACAACAATTAATCAAAAAGACTTATTTTCCTAATGCTGAAAGAACGTATACAAGAAAGCTATCTGAAGTCTTCCTTGCTATTCAAGCAGATAAAGCATTAAGTAAAGAAGAAATTTTAACACTTTATCTTAATAAAATTTATTTTGGTAGAAGTACGCGTTCGATTGGAATTGCTGCTGCATGTAAATACTATTTTAATAAAGATGTCAGTGAACTTACTCTTCCCGAAGCAGCATTGCTTGCAGGAAGCTTGAATTCACCTTATAACTATGATCCTTATTATTGTTTAGATAAAGCAACTAAGCGTCGTAATACTATTTTAAACTTAATGGTAACACATGGCTATATTACTCAAGAAGAATGTGATCAAGCAAAACAAGTAAAAATTGAAAATACTTTATGTACTTCTTCTTCAACAAGCAATAATTCGACTCTTGCAGCCTATGTTGACCTTGTTACTGAAGAAGTTAAAGAACGTACTGGACTTGATCCAAAAGAAGTTCAAATGAACATTTACACTTATTGTGATAAAGACACTCAAGAACTTGCTACAGCTATTGCTAACGGTGATAAATATGATTATAGTGATGAAGATCTACGTATGGGTGGTGCTATTCAATCAAGTCAGGATGGCCGAATTGTTGCCATTATTGGTGGACGTAATTATTCTTACGGACTTTTAAACTTTGCCACAACGAAACAACAACCAGGCTCTTCCGTAAAACCATTCTTAGATTATGGTCTTGCTTTTGAAAATCTTGATTGGTGCACTGGTCAAACAATCGTT
>ERZ869983.443-NODE-443-length-13727-cov-8.168425_pt1 | contig 13727 bp, 16 predicted proteins | sample MGYA00521106_ERZ869983 | MGnify/ENA primary metagenome ERZ869983 (study PRJEB32232, sample SAMN07284972) | human gut metagenome | biome: human-associated habitat; material: feces | host: Homo sapiens | place: Tanzania | collected 2014-04-05 ...
AGATGCATTCAAGTCAAAACACGCATCCTCCGTGTCAATCAGCGGAGTGATTGACACGGGAGTGAACAGTAACGTTTGTTTTCATGTTTTTTTATTGTAACATAAATCGAATCTTTATAAAAGACTTGTTGACCATTTACAAACATTTGATGTATAATAGATTAGATTATAGTAAACAGAGGATGAAGACAATGATCAAAAGTATGACAGGCTTTGGCAGATGTGAGATTCAGCAGGATTTTAAGAAGTTTACCGTTGAGTTAAAGAGTGTAAACCACCGTTATCTTGATGTGAACATCAGAATGCCGAAGAAACTTAATTTTTTTGAAACATCCATCCGGACACTTCTGAAGTCCTATGCGAACCGCGGGAAAGTTGATATCTTTATTACATATGAAGATCTGTCACAGGCGCAGAGCTCTGTGAAATATAATCCATTGATCGCGGCAGAATATATGAAGTATTTTAAGCAGATGGAAGAAGAATTCGGGCTGGAAAATGACATCAGCGTATCTGCACTTGCAAGATTTCCGGAAGTTCTTACGATGGAAGAGCAGGTGGAAGATGAAGAGGAGCTTTGGAATGGACTGAAGAAAGCACTGGAAGGGGCTTTTGCACAGTTTGTTGAGACGAGAATAACAGAGGGTGAGAACCTGAAGAAAGATATTCTTGCCAAGCTTACATTTCTGGAACAGGAAGTCTCTGCGGTAGAAGAACGTTCTCCACAGATTGTGGCAGAATACCGACAGAAGCTGGAAGAGAAAGTAGCTGAGCTGCTGGCAGATACACAGATGGAAGAAAACCGTCTGGCAGCAGAAGTGATTCTGTATGCAGATAAGATCTGTACAGATGAGGAAGTTGTGCGGTTGAAGAGCCATATTCAGCATATGAGAGCAACGTTGGAAGAGAAGGAAGGAATCGGACGTAAGCTGGATTTCATTGCACAGGAGATGAACCGCGAGGCGAATACGATTTTATCTAAAGCGAATGATATCGAGGTTTCCAATCATGCGATCAGTCTGAAGACAGAGATCGAGAAAATCAGAGAACAGATACAGAATATAGAATAGAATAAAAGAGGGCAGGATCATGAATAAGAAAGGCATTTTGATTGTCGTATCCGGATTCTCAGGAGCCGGAAAAGGTACATTGATGAAAGAATTAATGAGAAAATATCCGGAGAATTATGCTTTATCCATCTCTGCGACAACGAGAAATCCACGTGATGGAGAAGTAGATGGCAGAGAATATTTCTTCCTTTCCAGGGAGAAATTTGAAAAAATGATTGCCAATAATGAATTGATAGAGTATGCTAAATACGTGGAAAACTATTATGGCACACCGCGCGCATATGTTGAGAAGATGTTGGATGAAGGGAAAGATGTGATTCTTGAGATTGAGATCCAGGGAGCACTGAAAGTGAAAGAGAAGTTCCCGGATACACTTCTGCTGTTTGTGACACCGCCGAATGCCAGAGAACTGAAGTCCCGTCTGGTAGGAAGAGGGACAGAGACGATGGAAGTCATTGAGTCCAGAATGAACCGTGCCTGTGAAGAGGCAGAGGGAATGAGTGCTTATGACTATCTTGTCGTGAATGATGAACTGGATGATTGTGTTGAAGAGATGCATTCTATTATCCAGGGAGAACACCACAGAAGTTCACGCAATGTGAATTTTATGAATGACATAAAAGAAGAATTGGAAGAGTTGAAAGGAGAAAATTAATATGCTGCATCCATCTTATACTGACTTGATGAAAGTAGTTAACAAAGACGTTGAAGAGGGAGATTCTAAGGTTGTAAACAGCCGTTATTCTATCGTAATGGCTACATCTAAGCGTGCAAGACAGCTGATCGCCGGAGAACTTCCGCTTGTACCTGCGAAAGACGGACAGAAGCCGCTTTCCATTGCAATCGAAGAACTGAATGAAGGTGAGCTTAAGATCTTACCTGAGGACGCTGACGAAGAGTAGAATCGGAACAGTAACGGAGCAGATGCAGAAAGTGCAATCTGCTCTTTTGACGTTGTTGTTGAACGTTTTGTGCATGCATGGAATGTATGAAATGATGCACAGAAGGTGAGATTTATTTATATTTTTTTAGAAAGGATGACCAGGAGGTTTTACTAATATATGAAGATACTTTTTATATCCTTAGGATGTGATAAAAATCTGGTGGATACAGAAGTGATGCTTGGAATGCTTGCTTCAAGAGGTTACGAGATGACGAATGATGAACAGGAGGCTGATATTATTGTGATCAACACCTGCTGCTTTATTCATGACGCGAAAGAAGAAAGCATCCAGAATATTCTTGACATGGCAGAATATAAGAAGAATGGCAGTGCAAAGGCATTGATCGTTACAGGATGTATGGCAGAGCGTTACCGTCAGGAGATTCTTGATGAGATTCCGGAGGTAGATGAAGTCCTTGGAACAACTGCATATGATCGCATTCTGGATGCGGTAGATGCGGCACTTGCCGGACAGCATGAAGTTATGACAGCTGATCTCGATGCTCTTCCGTTACCGGAGACGAAACGTCTTGTGACAACAGGAGGACATTTTGCATATCTGAAGATCGCAGAAGGATGTGACAAGCATTGTACGTACTGCATCATTCCGAAAGTCCGTGGAAACTTCAGAAGTGTGCCGATGGAACGCCTTCTGAAAGAAGCACAGGATCTGGCAGAGCAGGGCGTAAAAGAATTGATTCTTGTTGCTCAGGAGACAACGCTTTATGGAAAAGATCTGTATGGAGAGAAATCTCTTCCGAAACTGCTTCGTGAACTTTGCAAGATCAGTGGAATCCGTTGGATCCGTATTTTATATTGTTATCCGGAGGAAATCACAGATGAACTGATCCAGGTGATGAAAGAAGAACCGAAGATCTGTCATTATCTTGATCTCCCAATCCAGCATGCAAATGATACAATCCTGAAGAGAATGGGACGCAGAACATCAAAACAGGAGCTGATCGACATTGTGCAGAAGCTTCGTAAGGAAATCCCGGATATCTGTCTTAGAACAACACTGATCACAGGTTTTCCGGGAGAGACGCAGGAGCAGCATGAAGAGGTGATGGAATTCATTGACACACTTGAGTTTGATCGTCTTGGAGCATTTACGTATTCTCCGGAGGAAGATACACCGGCAGCCACATTCGAAGATCAGATTGATGAAGAAGTGAAAGAGGATCGTCAGGCAGATATCATGGAACTTCAGCAGGAAATTGCATTTGATAAAGCAGAAGATATGATCGGAAGAGAAGTTCTTGTCATGATCGAAGGTAAAGTTGCAGATGAGAATGCCTATGTTGGAAGAACTTATCGTGATGCACCGAATGTAGACGGGCTGATCTTTATCAATACAGACGTGGAATTGATTTCCGGAGATTTTGCAAAGGTCAAAGTGACCGGAGCATTGGATTATGATTTGATAGGAGAGTTGATGTAGTATGAATTTACCAAACAAATTAACAGTATTACGTGTGATTATGGTTCCGTTTTTTGTTTTCTTTATGTTGACAGATGTAGGTGGAGCTGCGAATAAATGGATCGCACTTGTACTTTTTATTGTTGCCAGTCTGACAGATATGCTGGATGGTAAGATTGCAAGAAAATACAATCTTGTAACAAATTTTGGAAAGTTTATGGATCCGCTGGCAGATAAACTGCTTGTTTGTTCTGCAATGATCTGTCTGATTCCGTCGGGAAAACTTCCGACAGCTGTTGTTATCGTAATTATTGCAAGAGAGTTTATTATCAGTGGTTTCCGTCTTGTAGCATCTGATAATGGTGTTGTTATTGCGGCAAATTACTGGGGAAAATTCAAGACAGTTTCCCAGATGGCAATGATCATTGTTCTGATTGCTGATTTTGGCGGTGTATTTGATATGGTCGGAACAGTACTAATCTGGATTGCTACAGCACTTACTGTAATTTCTCTGGTAGACTATGTGTGGGCAAACAGAGAGGTTCTTACAAAGGGAGGCATGTAAGAGATGTATCTGGAGTGGTTTTTTAAAGAGAAAGCTGCAGGTGAGAAAAGTCTGGAAGAAGTTGTAGTAGATCTTCTTGCAGAGCGTAAGCTTCATGTGACAACAGCAGAATCCTGTACAGGTGGATTGATCGCAGGAACGTTAGTTAATGTGGCAGGAGCATCAGATGTGCTGAATGAGGGATATGTTACGTATTCGAATGAGGCAAAGGAACGTCTTGTGCATGTGTCTCATAAGACTCTTGAAGCGTATGGTGCTGTAAGCGAACAGACAGCGCATGAGATGGCTGAGGGTGCGGCAAAGGCTGCGAATGCGGATGCGGCACTAAGTGCAACAGGAATTGCGGGACCTGGAGGTGGAACAGAAGAAAAGCCGGTTGGTCTTGTATATATTGGATGTTATCTGAATGGTAAGACGACAGTGAAAGAGTGTCGTTGGAATGGAAGCCGGATGGAGAACAGACTGGATACTGTGAAAGCAGCATTGGAGATGCTGAAGGAACGTCTGGTGGAAGAGATGCCGGTGTGATAAGAAAAGATTAAGTGAAGCAGTAACCGTTTCCAAAGGGATGCGGAAGCTGCTTTTCTTATACATAAATTTGTCAAGTGTCATATTTATATAATTCTTTCCCTCAGATGGTGAAAATCTTGTCAAAGTTGTGATTGACGAATGCGACAAATTGTGCGAAAATAAATACATATGGTGCAGGGAGAAAGAGTTTGTGGCAGGTGACAAATCAACTTCTCACCGCGCAGACAGTTCAGTGTTAAAAAATGATGCAGAGCTGTCAGTTTTTGTGCGAAAAAAATAGTGTACCGTATACGAAGAAAATCATACATATTGAAAGGAGTATTAACATGATTTATTCACACGAAGTAGAAATGATGTGTCCGGTAGCCCAGGGCGTAAACCATGGCGCAGCTCCAATTCCAGAAGAAGCTAAATGGGTAAAGGCAAAAGAAATCAAAGATATCTCCGGACTTACACACGGTGTAGGCTGGTGTGCTCCACAGCAGGGTACTTGTAAGCTCACACTGAACGTAAAAGACGGAATCATCCAGGAGGCACTTGTTGAGACAATCGGATGTTCAGGAATGACACATTCAGCAGCTATGGCTTCTGAGATCCTTCCGGGAAGAACACTTCTTGAAGCTCTGAATACAGACCTTGTATGTGATGCTATCAACACAGCTATGAGAGAACTGTTCCTTCAGATTGTTTACGGAAGAACTCAGAGTGCATTCTCAGAGGACGGACTTCCGGTAGGAGCAGGACTTGAGGACCTTGGAAAAGGACTTCGTTCACAGGTTGGTACAATGTACGGAACACTGAAAAAAGGACCTCGTTATCTTGAGATGACAGATGGTTATGTAACAGGAATCGCACTGAACGAAGATGACGAGATCATCGGATATCAGTTTGTAAACTTCGGTAAGATGATGGACTTCATCAAAGCTGGAGACGAGCCGGCTGTAGCGCTTGAGAAAGCTAAAGGACAGTACGGACGTGTTGACGATGCTGTTAAGATCATTGACCCAAGAAAAGAGTAAGGAGGACTATTTCAATGGCATTATTTGAATCATATGAAAGAAGAGAAAAACAGATTCTTGCAAAACTCGCTGAGTATGGAATCAACTCCATCGAAGAAGCTGCAGAAGTAACTAAAGCAGCTGGTCTTGACGTTTACAAGATGGTTGAAGGAATTCAGCCAATCTGTTTCGAGAACGCTAAGTGGGCTTACACAGTAGGTGCTGCTATCGCAATCAAAAAGGGATGTACAAAGGCAGCTGATGCAGCAGCAGCAATCGGAGAAGGACTTCAGTCTTTCTGTATTCCGGGATCTGTTGCAGATCAGAGAAAAGTTGGTCTTGGACATGGTAACCTTGGAAAAATGCTTCTTGAAGAAGATACAGAGTGCTTCGCATTCCTGGCTGGACACGAGTCATTCGCAGCAGCTGAGGGTGCTATCGGTATCGCTGAGAAAGCAAACAAAGTTCGTAAAAAACCTCTGCGTGTTATCCTGAACGGTCTTGGAAAAGACGCTGCTCAGATCATCGCACGTATCAACGGATTTACATATGTTGAGACAGAGCTTGACTATCACACAGGAGAACTGAAAGAAGTATTCCGTAAAGCATACTCTGAAGGACTTCGTGCGAAAGTTAACTGCTACGGAGCTAACGACGTAGTAGAAGGTGTAAAAATCATGTGGAAAGAGAATGTAGACGTATCTATCACAGGTAACTCTACAAACCCTACAAGATTCCAGCACCCAGTAGCAGGAACATATAAGAAAGAGCGTATCGAAGCTGGAAAGAAATACTTCTCAGTTGCTTCAGGTGGTGGTACAGGACGTACACTTCACCCAGACAACATGGCAGCTGGACCGGCTTCTTACGGAATGACAGATACAATGGGACGTATGCACTCTGATGCACAGTTCGCTGGATCTTCATCTGTACCGGCTCACGTTGAGATGATGGGACTTATCGGAGCAGGAAACAACCCGATGGTTGGTATGACTGTTGCTGTAGCAGTTGCCGTAGAGGAAGCTGCAAAGGCTGGTAAATTCTAAGAATCCCAGTAAAATCAAAGGTTTTGAGTGTGGATGAAAGTAGTAAAAAGTAGCTAACTTCTACATTATTTCTACACCCGACTCATACATCAAAGGCTGAAAATAGACAATGTTCGCAATTCAAAGTGTTCATTGTCTATTTTTTATTTTTCCTAAAAATGTGTTCATAGCTACATGTATGAAATGAAGAGCAACAAAAATATAATCCATAAGTATTTTAATCCATAAATATTACCCACAAAAAACTGTCTTATTTCAAGATAGTTTGTTATAATAATAAAACAATGAGTTATATAGGATAATAAAGGAATATAAGAAATAATGATTACGAACAGTATTCATTTTCAGAAATAGTTAAAGTTTGAATATATGACGATTTTGAAATTAATTTTACTACAATCTAGAAAAAACGAGGCATCACACATGAAGATAAAGATGGTAGACATTGCAAAGCATCTCGGAGTTTCCAAAGCGACAGTCTCGCTTGCAGTAAACGGAAAGCCGGGAGTCAATGAAGAAACCAGAAGAATGGTTTTGGAATGTCTGGAAGAAATGAAGAAGAATAACGGAGTGATCCCGGTAAAAGAGAATATCGTTACAGTGTCTGGCCATCCAGTGAATCAGATGATCAAAGTAGTGATCGTTAATCACAGCAAAGGTGTTGTGTGTAATTCAGAAACAGATCTCTGGTCAGATGTACTTGCTACGTTTGATTCTGAGGCAAGAAGACTTGGATATCTTTATGGAGTGACGTATTTGAATGATGACATTGCGCAAACGGAAGCAGTAATTACGGAATGTAATATGGATTTTGTGGCAGGCGTTATTCTTTTTGGAACCGAATTAAAAGAAGAAGATCAAAACCTACTTGAAAGAATCAAAAAACCATTGGTTCTTTATGACTGTGAACTTCCAGGTAGCCGGTATAGCAGTGTATGTATAGATAATAGACAGATGTTAAAGAGTGCCGTGGATTATCTGTACAAGGAAGGTGCAGCAGACATTTATTATTTCTGTACAGGAAAAGATAGTTATAATTATCGAGTTCGTAAGGAAGCGTTTTTAAATACAAAGTCTAACGAAGATGCTGCATCTGCAAAACATATTCTTGATCTTGGAGATGAAATTCCAAAGATAACGGAGACTTTGTTAGACTGGTTGAGAAAAAATCCGCTTCCGCAAGGAATATTATTTGAAAATCAACAGATTTCAATCGGTGCGTTGACGGCGCTTCGAAAGTATGGTGTGAATATTCCAGAGGAAGTGAAAGTTGTTGGATTTGGTATGATTCCTGACTATATATACCATGATCTAAAGTTGGTACAAATGAGAATATCTGACACAGAAGGTGTTCTTCTTGCAATGGATTTACTGGATAAAAAAATTTGTCATTACTCAATTTCTAAAGTTAAGATATACACAGAAGCAGAAATGATTGTAAGTTAAAATAATCGTAAGATAAAAGAACAAGATGAACAAAAAGAGTTTTTGGATTGTGTGAAAATTCACAAGATTCAGGAACTCTTTTTGACTATTTATATATTAAAAATAATTTGCAAGAGAATGAGCTGTAAAAATTTTACAAATACAACACCACAATTAGTAAAAAACTGTTATAATGAAATGGTGAAAAAATTATCAATTTCAATCTGCAGTGAAATGACAAAAGAACGGAAGAAAACAAATTGGAGGGACAGAAAATGAATAAATATTTTCCACATTTATTTGAACCAATTAAGATTGGAAAGACAACGGTAAAGAACAGAATCTTTATGCCGCCGATTTCCACAAACATGGCAGATAAAGGCTATGTGACAGATGCGCTGGTTGAGCATTATTCTGCCAGAGCGAAGGGCGGAGTCGGACTGATCGAAGGATTCCGATTGTTCAGAGTTATTTGTTTCGTCAGTAGTTTCTTCACTCTTCATGTCGGTAAACTCGACATCATCGTTAAGCACAACGGTTTCAAATTGCGAGAAAGGTTTGTTGACCAGTTCCTTCATCACCGCATCAGGTGTGAATGTAATTTTTGCATGACTGTCTATCAACACACGTTCACCAGTTCTGACATTGATACTCTCTCTTGCTTCTACCCGTATCATTTTGAACGTGCCGAGTCCCTTCACCTTGACAATTCCCTCTTCGTTGAGTCTGTCGTGAATCAGATCGAACATAGCCGCAGTAAACGTCATGGCCTCTTTAGGTTCCAATCCGTTTTTTTCGACCAACACCTTGGCAATATTGTTGAGTGTGAGTTTGTTCATTGTCTGTCTCCTTTCAGTTTTTCTTTCCAGGTTTGTGTAGGCTTGAATGTCAGCACCAGTTTAGGTGGTACAAGCATACGTACTCCCGATGCAGGATTGACCATGATGCGCTCCATTTTCTTTTTCGTTTCAAAGAGTCCGAAATTGGGCACCACCACGCTGTTGTCATCCACGAAGGCGTCGCTCATGGCAGTAACGATATTACTCACGAGTTTCTGGGTGATTCTCTGGTCGTAACCAGTGCGCTGTGACAGCATGCTGATAAATTCCTTGTTGTTCATAGTCGTGTTGTTGCATATAAGTCAAATTCCTCTGCGTCGGTAATCCGAACATCATAGAACTCCCCGATTGTCAATTCTGTTTCGCTAACTGGTATCAGGACCTCCGGGTCAACCTCTGGTGAGCAGAATTCGCTTCTTGCAATATACCATTCCCCTTCTGTTCTGTCGATGATGACGCGCATGATTTTACCCACCTTTTCCGCCTCCACCTCTGCGCTAATATTCTGCTGAATGCGCATCAGTCTGTCGAGTCGGTTTTGCTTCACATCGTCCGGCACATCGTCTTGATAGTGTTTAGCCGAGTATGTTCCGTCTTCTTCGGAGTATGCAAAAGCCCCCATTCTTTCGAATCGTGCCCATTTGGTAAACTCGATGAGTTCCTGAAAGTCCTCATCTGTTTCCCCTGGGAATCCCACCATGAGTGTTGTTCTGATGTGTATTCCCGGCACTTCCTCTCTCATTTTTCTGATGAGTTCATAGGTTTGCTCCTTGCTGACGTGCCTATGCATTCTGTCAAGCATGTTGTCGCTGATGTGTTGCAGGGCAATATCGAGGTAGTTGCAGACATTCTTTTTCTCTCGCATCACTTTCAGCAGTTCCCATGGGAAGTGTGCTGGATAGGCATAATGCAGTCTGATCCACTCCACGCCTTCTATGTCAGCCATTTTCTCCACGAGTTCGGCGATATGCTGTTTTCCGTCGATATCCACGCCATAGTAGGTCAACTCCTGTGCAATAACCTGAAACTCCTTCACGCCTTGTTTCACGAGATATTTCACCTCGTCGAGTATTTCCTCAATAGGTCTGCTTTTGTGTCGTCCCGTAATGATGGGGATGGCGCAGTATGCACAGTTTCTATCACATCCCTCAGCTATTTTCAGATAAGCATAGTGTTTGGGAGTAGTAAGATGTCTGTGTGCCCCATCCGGCATTGTCTCTTCCAGATCAGCCAACAGTTGTTTGTAGTTGAATTTTCCATACCATCCATCCACTTCCGGTATTTCCGCCTCAAGGTCAGCCAGATAGCGTTCGGAAAGACATCCCATGACAAAGAGTTTTTCGAGTCGTCCTTCCGTTTTAGCCTGTGCCATTTCGAGTATTGCGTCGATGCTTTCCTGCTTTGCATCTTCAATGAATCCACAGGTATTGATGACCACAATATCTCCTTGAGGTTGCTCACTATCGTGTGTCACCTCGTAGCCTTTGGCTTCGAAAAGTCCTATGAGGTTCTCGCTGTCAACAAGATTTTTCGAGCACCCCATGGTGATGAAATCTATGGTTTTCTTTTTTTTATTCATGCTTAAAGAGTGAATCTACAAACTGGGTTTTATTAAACAGTTGGAGGTCGGTCATACCTTCTCCGAGTCCGATATATTTCACGGGCACTTTGAGTTGGTCGCTGATACCTATTACCACTCCTCCTTTTGCCGTTCCGTCGAGTTTAGTAATGGCGAGTGACGAGATTTGAGTGACTGCCGAGAACTGCTTAGCCTGTTCGAAGGCATTTTGTCCTGTTGAACCGTCGAGCACCAGCATCACCTCGTCAGGTGCTTCAGGCATCACTTTCTTCATCACGTCTTTGATTTTCTTGAGCTCATTCATGAGTCCCACTTTGTTGTGCAGTCTTCCTGCGGTGTCTATCAGTACCACGTCAGCACCATTGGCTTTAGCCGAACTGATGGTGTCGAACGCCACACTGGCAGGGTCACTTCCCATCTGTTGTTTGACAACGGGCACTCCCACTCTTTCTCCCCAGATGCAGAGTTGTTCTACGGCAGCAGCGCGGAAGGTATCCGCAGCTCCCAGATACACTTTCTTACCCGCCTGTTTGAATTGCCATGCGAGTTTTCCGATGGTAGTGGTTTTTCCCACTCCATTGACTCCCACCACGAGGATGACATAGGGTTTGTGGTCTGTTGGCAGATCCCACGAGTCGTTGTCGTCTGTATTGTTTTCAGCGAGAAGTGCAGCAATTTCTTCACGGAGTATTCCATTGAGTTCACTTGTGCTGACATATTTATCCCGAGCGACTCTTTCTTCGATTCGCTCAATGATTTTGAGTGTAGTATCCACTCCCACGTCGCTTGTGATAAGCACCTCTTCAAGGTCGTCCAACACATCGTCATCGACTTTTGATTTTCCAGCTACTGCACGTGCCAGTTTGTCGAACACGCTTGTTTTCGTTTTCTGCAGACCTTTGTCCAGTGTTTCTTTTTTGTCTTTATTAAAGAATCCAAATATTCCCATGATTTTTAATTTTTCTTTTTGCAAAGGTACGAATAAGCGAGTGAAATACAAAGAAAAATACATTTTTTCTTTTATTTCCGAGCGAGAGTACCTAAGAGCGTAGCTCAAAGGTAGTGCAAACCGAGCGAAATACAAAGAAAAACACATTTTTTCTTTTATTTCCGAGGTGAAGCCTACCTAAGACCGAAGGTCAAAGGTACGATTAAGCGAGCAGAATACAAAAAGAAAAAGCAATTTTCTTTTTTATTATCGAGCGAGAGTACCTAAGACCGCAGGTCAAAGGTAGTGCAAACCGAGCGAAATACAAGAAAAAACATTCGATTATTGTGCGCATTTACATCAATAATCATTACCTTTGCACCCATGATATTCTATTTCTCCGGAACAGGCAACACCCGATGGGTTGCCCAACAATTGTCACAAGCCACGGGCGAGCGCTTGGTGGATATTGCCCAAGCATTAAGACAGAATGCACTCCACTACACGTTGGAGCACAACGAGCGTTTAGGCTTTTGTTTTCCCACTCATGGATGGCAACCGCCCCACATCATGCGCAACTTTATCGAAAAGGTCACGATCACCTGTTCTCCAAGCACTTACACCTACGCCGTCACCACCTGTGGCGACGACACGGGTGAGACCATGACCATCTTCAACAACGACTTACGGAAGAAGGGCTTCCATGCCTCCACCTTGTTTTCGGTCATCATGCCCGAAACCTATGTTTGTCTGCCTTTCATGTTGACCGACACACCAGCGCGCGAGCATCAGAAGATTGCCGAGGCACGCACCATCGTGGAGCGTATTGCCGAGACCGTCAAGCGTTGCGAGACCGGCGTTGTCGAACTGGAGCGTGGTGCCACTCCCCGCCTCTATTCCTATGTGATTGGTGCGTTTTTCAACCGTTGGATGATAACCGACCGCAAGTTTACCGTCGATAGTCAGTTCTGCATCCAGTGTGGTCTTTGTGCCAAGGTTTGTCCTGTGGGAGATATAGCAGGTGCACCGCCCGTGTGGTTACACAATGGACAATGCACCTGTTGTTTGTCTTGTTACCACCATTGTCCCACGCACGCCATCAATTACGGCAGCATTACGCGGAAGCGTGGTCAGTATTATTTCAAGTCCGACCAATAATCGTGGGCTGTTCCCTGGTGGTCAATAGACCCTTGGACCGAAAATAGCAGTACCCACGCGCACCATCGTGCTTCCCTCTTCCACGGCAATAGGATAGTCGTGGCTCATGCCCCATGAGCGCTGTGCGAAGTAGGGTGAATCAGCAAAATAGCGTTGCTTCACCTCATCGAAGAAGTTGTGTGCGGTACGAAATTCCTGGCGTATCTGCGCTTCATCCTCCACATACGATGCCATCATCATGAGCCCGCAGATGCGCACATGCGTCATATTGCGCCATTCGCCCTCTTCGAGCAGTTGGCGACAGGCATCGAGTGTCAGTCCGTATTTAGTTTCCTCTTCGGCAATATGGAGTTCGAGCAACACGTCAATCACGCGGTTGTTTTTAGCGCCCTGCTTCTCTATCTCCTTGAGCAGTTTGAGCGAATCAACCGCTTCTATCATCGACACATACGGAGCGATATATTTCACCTTGTTGGTCTGCAGATGTCCGATGAAATGCCATTGTATGTCGTTGGGCAGCACCTCCACCTTCTGTCGGAGCTCCTGCTCATGGCTTTCGCCAAACACGCGCTGTCCTTCTTCGTAGGCAGCTTGGAGATACTCCACGGGGTGGTACTTGCTGATGGCCACCAGACACACTCCCTCGGGCAGTCTTGAGCGCACCTCGCGAAGATGACCTTTCACATCGTAATCCATCATTTTTATGCGTTTTGCTGTTCGTATTCGGGTTTGTCGTCCACCTTTGTCTTGTTGTATTCAAACACATCCATCAGGGTTGTTTCAGCCACCGATGCGATGACGTAGTCGATCATGGTTCCGCCCATCACGGCATCTATGTTGCCCACAGCGCCTTTCAGCGTTCCAGCCTGCACCAGGTAGTTGACGGCGGTACGTTTCTCCTTTTCCGTTTTTTCGTCGATGGTGATAAACTGCAGTTTAGCCTTATACCATCTGTCAGCCATTTCCTCGTCGCTGAAGAAGATTTCCTTATATGGAGCTATCTTGATGTCTTTGATAGTGAACTCGCCACTGATGTATGAGGACATTTCCTCCATGATGCGTTTTTCAGCTTCGGTGAAACTGAGTGCATCAACGGTGTATGACTCGGTCACTTTCTTCTGAAGTCCATCTTCCATGGTTTTTTCGTATTGAATCTTACATTCAAACCAAATTGCTGTTCTGCTTCTCATTTTTTCTGATTATTATATTATATGTGTTATTGTAT
>ERZ869983.447-NODE-447-length-13659-cov-4.062509_pt1 | contig 13659 bp, 10 predicted proteins | sample MGYA00521106_ERZ869983 | MGnify/ENA primary metagenome ERZ869983 (study PRJEB32232, sample SAMN07284972) | human gut metagenome | biome: human-associated habitat; material: feces | host: Homo sapiens | place: Tanzania | collected 2014-04-05 ...
CGGCGATATAACTTCCTCTGATCTACACTTCTCATAATCTGCAGGTTCCATATGCCAGTAATTGAATTCTCCTTTATAATACTGTGCTAACTTCTGTGCGATCAGAATTCCCTCCGGATCCAGATCTCCCGCATAATACACTCTTGTTCCAGACTTTGCAAATAGATCCAGCACCATCAGACCTGCCAGTCTTGGCTGTCCATTCATGCACATATATGCTCTTCTAGCGTTTCCCGTTTTTTCTTTTCCACACAATACCGCGAAAACAGACGGATTTTCCACAATGTAGATCTCATCTTGTGGACAATGAAGCGACTCCCACTCCGCGATCACCGCAAGTGGAACCTGTACGATATGCTGCTCGCTCGCAAAGCCTTCCATGCCTTTATGAAGATTTCCGTCTTTTTTAACCGCCTGTACCTGATATAGCATTGCATAATTGGATATATCATCCAGCATAATTCCTGCCATCAGGTAACTTTTCTGACGCTTATAAGCCGGAAATATCTCCGATGACTCTATCTTAATTTCTCTGATTTCCAGATCCATCTGTATCATCTGATACAGGAAATTTCCTGCTGCAGTTCCATTGTCAAATGCATGTGGATTTCCCGTCAGTATAGCTGCAAATACAGCCAGATACAACTTATCACTTTTGCGATATGGCAAATGATTATATATTTCTGCTCCAAACCGCAGCGCACGATCCCATTCTGCAAGTTCCTGACTGTCACTGTCTTTGACAATATTCCTCAGTAATTCTGCCGCCTTCTCTATCTCAGTTCCTTTATAGTCTTTCAAAAACTTCTGCCAGATTTTCTCTTTTTCCTGTTCTCTCAAAAATTTCTGTTCCTGTTTTCCAAGCAAGAGTTCTCCGAAAAAATTCTCCAGCAGACATTCCGGTGTGATATCTTTATAACGGCTTGCTTCCAGTGCCTGCCGGAATTTCTCTGCAGACACTGTCACACTTTTCTGTCCATGAAAAGACTTGCCAAAGAATCCCTCCAGTTCTTCGATATCCTGTGATTTCAGATTCTTCAGAACTACTTTGCCACCAAATCTTCCATAAGAACCGTATTTATCACGAAACCCTTTCAGAACTTTTTTCCAAACTGAACTTTGGTGGAAATATTCCAGACATTCTTTTTTTATCATCTCAAGTTTTTCTTGCTCTCTTTCGTGCATCGCTGTTCAACCTTTTCTTCATATACCTGACTGTATTTCCCAACTATCTTACTTTCAATTTCTGCCACCTGTCTAATCCTGGTATCTTTCTACTCTACCGCCTGTCCTATCTCGGCTCCTCTCTGCTCTACTTCCTCTTCCTTCTCTAATAATTCTTTCTTCTTTCCATTCCACAAATACGGCATAACTGTCACGAATTTCGCATTACCCGGGCGGATCAGCTGATAGATTGCCAGTGCATCCAGTGTATCACAGTCGCCCCACAGAACCTGCGAGTTAATGATAAAGTCAAATCCGAACTCTGTCATCAGGCGGAACATATCGCGGATATTCTTATTGTCCACTCCGGCAAATGCTTCATCCAGCGAGATCAGTCTCGGCGCATCTTCTCTGCCGCCCTGATATTTCGCTACAACCGCAGAGAATAACGGTACATACATAGACATCGCTTTTTCTCCGCCACTGAATGTTCCGAATACACTGTTCGTCAGTTCTTTCTGGCGGTCTCCGTTCTTCTGTGAGAACAGCTGGAATTCAAACCATTTTCTATAATCCAGTGTTTCTTTCATGATCTGATAAAAGGAGATCATTCCGGCACTGTCACGCGCATTGCGTCTCGCCTCGTCGACCTTTGACCTGAAATGTGCAGAAAGTCTTGCCGCCTCTTCTTCTCTCGATTCGGCATACGTAAATGCATCTTCTGCATTTCCCGTATCATTGTTCTGCACTAACTCTTCCGCTTTCTTCTGTGCCTCATTTCCTACCGTTATATATTTGGAATACACATACCCGGTCACATTTCCCGACTCAACCTTCGTCCATTCTCCCACAGGACCGGTGATCTTTGCCGCGTAATCCGGATATAGTTTTCCAACCCATTCGCTGTCTGTCGTTGGTTCACTTCTTATATAAAGAAATGACTGTACATTTGCGAATGCCATATCTGAATACTCACCCTTTTGTTCCGGTACAAGATGATCTTTTACCTGTATTGTCTTATCTGATGTGTAACAATCTTCCAGTATCTGCGTGCTTCCCGCCGCCGGTATATTCTGCGTATCATCTATGTCTGCAGCATGCACCGCCATTGGAAATGCTGTCATGATCCCAGTCATACTAACCAGGAGCAATCCTTTTTTAAGAACCGAATCCATAAACTCCCTCCTTTATGTTTTCTCTTCTTACGTAAATGTTACAGAATTGTTACATATGTTACGTTTGTTATTATATCATCCAAATACACTTTGTCAAGTATTTCTTTTGTTTTCAAGCATCTTATATGATATCCCTCTATTTTTCATTCGTCTTGTTCTTTTATTTTATTACATTTTGTTACATTTATTCTCCCTTATTGACAAATGATATCAACAACATTATACTAAAGATATCAATCATAGTAATTATTATCGTTATTGAAAGGAGGATGTTATGGCTGCTTTAAAATATAGTAAACAGCGGGCCTCTATCAAAGAATATTTATTGCACACAACCGCACATCCTACGGCTGATACCGTATATCTTCATATAAAAGAAGAATTTCCGAATATCAGCCTTGGAACCGTCTACCGCAACCTGAATCTGCTTGCCGACATCGGTGAAGCACTCCGGATTCCGACACCTGCCGGCGGCGACCGTTTTGATGGACGCTGCGAACCTCATTACCATGTAGTATGCACCAATTGCGGAAAAGTATTCGATCTGGAAATGGATGATTCTTATATCCAGAAGATCAACGAAGATGCCAATGCATGTTTTGATGGAATCATCGAATCTCACACTACACTTTTCCATGGTCTTTGTGCCGAATGTGCAAAGAAAATGAATGAGAATAAATAATAAAATTTATCAAAAACTAATTGACAAAACGATAATATCGTGCTAAATTAATATCAGTAACAATTACTAATATTAATTTCAATAAATCAAAAATCATTTCAAAGAAAAGGAGAACAACATTATGAAAAAATTTGTATGTACAGTATGCGGATATGTTCACGAAGGAGATGCTGCACCAGAGAAATGTCCAGTTTGTGGTGTTGGTGCTGACAAATTCAAAGAGCAGACAGGTGAAAGAGAATGGGCTGCTGAGCACGTTGTAGGAGTTGCTCAGGGTGTTAGCGAAGACATTATTGCTGATTTAAGAGCAAACTTTGAAGGAGAATGTTCAGAAGTTGGTATGTATCTTGCAATGGCAAGAGTTGCTCACAGAGAAGGTTATCCGGAAGTAGGATTATACTACGAAAAAGCTGCATGGGAAGAAGCTGAGCACGCTGCTAAATTCGCAGAGCTTCTTGGCGAAGTTGTTACAGACAGCACAAAGAAGAACCTTGAGATGCGTGTAGATGCCGAGAACGGAGCTACAGCTGGTAAGTTCGACCTTGCAAAACGTGCAAAAGCTGCTGATCTGGATGCAATCCATGACACTGTTCACGAGATGGCTAAAGATGAAGCTAGACACGGAAGAGCTTTCGAAGGACTTCTTAAGAGATATTTCGGATAAGAATAACAAATTTAGATATCAGAAGAGCGGATACACCACTTACGGCGTATCCGCTCTTTTTGTTCCATTCATTATTTTTATCCACTATCTGGCTCTATGCCATGCGCACATAGATCTTTTTCACCGGCTGGTACAGAACCGCAATTGCGATCACCATAAAGACTGCATTGATCACCGTAGCCGGGAGTGATGTAAATGCTCCCACTGCAGCCGCTGCGAATCCACTTCCCATGATCATCATAGATATGGTTCCCATAATAAATTCCATGATCACGTTGATGCATCCGTAAACCACGGCACAGATCATAGCTGCTCCGTATTCTCTCTTTTTATCACCGGCCGTCTTTTTCTTCAGCATCACAAAGAGCGCTCCGACGATCAGACACTTCAGCGCCGTCTCAACGAAAGTCTTTGGTGCATCCTGCATATATCCGTTTAACATATCAAAGATGGTAAGTCCCAGTGTTCCGGATACGGCTCCTCTCTTTCCTCCCTGGAGTAATAATCCCATCACGACAAATATATGTCCGAAATGAAGAAACGGTGTTCCGACTGCTGCCGGAAGCGGAATCCTGAACGACTGAATCCCGAGAAATGTAATTGCTGTAAAGAATGCAGTGATCACCAGATTCTTCACCTTATCATTATGCATTGTCTTTCCTGTAGCTGTATTTGTACTCATTGTACTCTTCCTTCCTGCTGTAATATATAAAGAAAAATAAATTCTGCTGAATATATTAGCACGATAGTGGACATGTCCAAACAGCCAGTTGCAACATTTCCATGCCGGCCAGTTTATTTTTCACACCAAAGGAAGTCATACCCTCTTAATCTTATATCTTTTAATTCCATCTTTTCACTCGTCAACAGATTACGATATACTCCATCTTCCTGCATCCACGCTGTCTTCTCCTGATCGCTAAAGTTGAATATTCCAAAAAATCTTCTTCCCTTATATTCACGTAATATGCAAAGGATACTGTCATCATGCACATCGTATGTATACACATCTGCATCTTTATCAAATGTTATTTCCTGTCTGCGGATCTTTTCCAGCCGGTCAAGAGTCTGGAAGATACTTCCCTGAACGGTTGTGAGATCATTCTTATTCTCTGCAAGCTCCCAGCGAAGCTTACCACGATGGATATATCTTGAATCTGTACATTTTGCAGGATCTTCTTTATAACTATAGTCGTTCACCTGCCCCAGTTCATCGCCGCTGTATAACATCGGGATACCCGACTGTGTCAACATATATGCATGCAGCATAAGATCTTCCCTGACCGCAGTTTCCATCGCTTCTTTGTTTTGTTCAAATCCAGCTTTTTCAATTCCACACATAGATGCAGTTGTCCCGCAGAAACGTGCATCCTGTGTTACCGGATCATCATTATACAATTCTCCGCGACTTACACTGCCCGCTATTTTTCCCGTAAAATAATCATTCAGGTAACGCTTATGTGGGATTTCTTCCATTCCCCACTGTTTCAGGGTCTCATAATCCAACCCCCATCCGATATCATCATGACAGCGCAGATAGTTTAAAAATACATACTGTTTCGGCAGGTGATTCAGAATATCCATCTGTTTTTTCAACAATCGGATATCTTGTGTCGCTATGCTGTTCCAGGTCGTTGCCATGGTAGTCACATTATAAAGCATGTGACATTCCGGTTTTTCTACCGTACCAAAATACGGCACTACTTTTTCCGGTTCCATTACAACTTCACCAAGAAGTAATACGCTCGGACATACAATTTCTGCAATCATACGCATCATACGGACGATTGTATGTACCTGTTTGAGATTTCTGCAGGTGGTTCCTATTTCTTTCCAGATATATGGCACTGCATCAATTCTTACAATATCTATTCCCTGATTTGTCAGATACAGGAAGTTATACATCATCTCGTTAAACACTCTCGGATTGCGGTAATTCAGATCCCACTGATACGGATAAAATGTTGTCATTACATAATGGCCGTTCTCCGGAAGATACGTAAAGTTTCCAGGAGCTGTTGTCGGAAATACCTGTGGTACTGTCTCCTCGTATTTCTCCGGCACCTCATTATTATCATAGAAGAAATACCGGCTCATATACTCTCCTTCGCCGACTCTTGCCCGTTTCGCCCATTCATGATCTTCTGACGTATGATTCATAACAAAATCCATACACACATTGATATCTTCCTCATGACACTTTTCTGCCAGTTCTGCAAGATCTTTCATCGTACCGAGATCCGGACGTACCTTACGGAAATCTGCCACTGCATAACCGCCGTCAGATCTTCCTTTTGGCGTATCCAGGAAAGGCATAAGATGAAGACAATTAATGTTGCATTCTTTCAAATACGGGATTTTTTCTTTTACACCTTGCATATTTCCCGCAAAATTGTCTATATAAAGCATCATACCAAGCATGTCTTTCCTGTGATACCAGCCGGCTTCCTTCTCTCTTTTCGCATCTCTTTCTTTTAGTTTGATACTCCGGTGTCTGTAATACTCATACATCTTGGAACACAGTTCCGCGAACATATCATCATTCTGATAAAGTTCCATGTAAAGCCACCTGAGCTCATCATGATGTTTCTCTAACCTATATTGAAAAATACTATTATTTTTTTCTACTTTTTTTCCCATTTTTATACTCTACTCTTCTGCTGTCAGATGCATCTGGTATGCCTTGAATTCTCCCATTTCCACAGGCATCGGAATTCCTGCTTCCATAAGTGCTGCACCATTATAGCTCTTTCCTGTTTCCGTGTCACGATAGATCGCACTGCATTTCAATCCTTGAAGCTTTACATAATTCACGGTCATATTTCCATGAATTTCCTGCAGTACGACATTCAGAAGAACTTCTTTCTGATCTTCGGATACAAATGCCCATGCTGCATATTCCTCCCTTGCAGGATCAGACAACCGGTAGTACAGTCCCGTCTGGATCAGCGGTGCGAACTTCCGGTATTCTTCTACCTGTAACCGGATCTCCTGCTTCTCTTCTTCGGAAAGTTTTCCAAGATTCAATTCATATCCGAATGTTCCGGCCATTGCCACTACACCTCTGGTATGCAGAGATGTGATCCTTCCGGTCTGATGATTCGGCACTGCTGATACGTGTGACCCCACTGCGGACACCGGATAACCGAATGAAGTACCATATTGGATCTGCAATCTGTCCAATGCATCTGTATTATCACTGCACCAGATCTGCGGTGTATAATACATCATTCCGGCATCAAATCTTCCACCGCCGCCACTGCATCCTTCGATCAGCAGATCCGGATATCTTGTCACAATCCTTTCCAGAAAATCATATAATCCAAGAACGTAATCATACATGACCCTTCCCTGATCTTCGGTTCCTCTTGAGAACACATCCATAAGGCTCCGGTTCATATCCCATTTTACATACTCAATATTTCCCTGATCCAGGACTTTACAGATCTGGTCAAATATATGATCTACAACTTCTTTTCTTGAGAAATCCAACACCAGTTGATTTCTTGCATGAACCGGATTCCTTCCCGGAATAGTAAGTGCCCAGTCCGGATGTTCTCTATACAGATTACTGTCTTCCGAGATCATCTCCGGCTCCACCCAGATTCCGAATTTTACACCCAGGTCATTGATCTTCTTTATCAGATCTCCCAGTGTCCCCCCAAGCTTTTTCTCATTGACAAACCAGTCCCCGAGACCGCTGTTATCGTCATCACGTTTTCCAAACCATCCGTCATCCAGCACCAGCATATCAATGCCTGCATTCTTTGCCTCTTTTGCCAGTTCATATAAGGTGTCACCATCAAAATCAAAGTAAGCAGCTTCCCAGCTGTTCACCAGAACCGGACGGACACTTTCTTTGTACTTTCCTCTGCAGATATGCTGTCTGATACATCTGTGCAGATTCTGCGAAAGAAGGTTCATTCCACTTCCGGAAAAAGTAAGAAGCACCTCCGGTGTATAGAATGTTTCTCCTTCTGCCAGCGGATACGAGAACATCTCATCCTGCAGCCCCATAAGCGCACGTGTCTGTCCAAACTGATCTTTCAATGTCTCACCTTTGAAATTTCCACTATATACGAAAGACATCGCATAACAATTTCCATACTGATCCGTCGTATGCTCATCCGCAAGGATCATCATCGGATTATACTGATGGCTTGAAGTTCCTCTCACACTTCCGATCACATGACTTCCATGTGCGACCGGTTCTCTCTGCATCGTTCTCTCCATTGCATGTCTTCCGTAAAATGTCAGAAGATCATATTTCCCCTGAACAAAATCCAGACATGCAGACTGCGCTTTCCTGATACATATCTTTCCTTCGCCACGATAAACGATCTTCTCACTTCTTGTGATCACATCATAATCAGGAAGCACACCATACTGCAATGTAACTTCTACGCCTGTAACCGCATCTTCCATTACGATCTCCAGTGTCTGGCTCTCCGTCTCAGCCGCATAGACTGCCGGAAGCCCCGGAATCTTGTATTTTCCATTGAAAATATGATGCGAACGGTAACGCAGGTCACACGCTGTGCTTCCATCTGCATTTTCGATGATCAGTGCCGTGCTTCTGTAATCTCCGGTTCCATAGGAAGGATACTCCTGCGGAAGTGCATCCATAGAATATGTTCTGTCATCCCCTGCATCAAACGGATTTCCAGAGAATCCCCTGTCATAATACGTCAGCAGATAATCCATGCAGCTTCCATCTGTTTTCTTTCCATAATACAGGTGCAGGAGGAACCCATAAGGGTCCACCTGCATCTGATACGTTGTATTCTTTGTCTGTATTGTAAATGTCCTGTCTGCTTTACTGTAAACAATTCCCATCTTTCAGTCTCCTTTTTATGTCTTTGGTCCGATTTGTATTTTTTTATTTTACAGCTCCATTTACCACACCGTTCAAGATATGCTTCTGACAGATCAGATAGAAGATCAGGATCGGCAGAAGTGCCAACAGGTAAGAGGCAAATGCCAGGTTATAGTTCGTTCCAAACTGTGTCTGGAAATTAAGCTGTGCCAGCGGCAGTGTGTTCTTTCCTGTGCCTGACATAATAACCAATGGTGTCATAACATCGTTCCATGTTCCAAGTGCTGTCAGAACCGCAACCGTTGCATGCATTGGTTTCATGATTGGAAAGATGATCTTCCAATAAGTGGTCCATGTACTTGCGCCATCCACGCATGCTGCCTCTTCCAGCGCTCCCGGAATGTTTGTCAGATATCCGGAATACAACAGCACATTCATCGGCATATAAAATACCAGATATAAGATGATCACTCCGGCTCTGTTCGCAAGTCCCATCTGCGCCGTCTGTTTTACGACCGGCATCATCAGGATTGCAAAAGGTACGAACATACCACTGACAACATAAAAATAAATAAACTTATAAAATTTACTATGTGCCTTATTTCTTGCAATTGCATATCCAAGCAGTGAATGGATCAGCATTGCAAGCACTACCGTCACAACTGTGATCAGCAGACTGTTTCCCAATGAGTTCCAGAAATCTGTCACTTTCATCGCCTCTGTAAAATTACTCAGACTGAAATGCTTTGGAAGCGATAAGATTCCTGCGATATCATTCGTCATTTCGGAAGGTTTCTTCAGCGCAATGACAACAGTCATATATAATGGAAATATTACAGTGATCAGCCCTGCGATCAAAAGAATCGTTACAGGCCAGTTTATTCTTTCTTTCCCAACTTTTTTCATTACAACTGTTCCTCCTTCTTACCGGTGATAGTCAACTGCATTACCGAAATCACTACAATCACAATAAAGAAAATAACTGCATTTGCACTTTGGAATCCAAACTGTCCGCCACTCATTCCGTTATTATAGATCAGATATGAGATGGATTCTGTACTCTGGGCAGGACCTCCTTTTGTCAATGCCATGATCTGATCAAATACCATCAGGAAGTTTTTCACACTCAGAACCATATTAATAGAGAAAAATGGAATGATCAGTGGAAATGTCAGGTTCCTGAACTTCTTCCATCCTGTGGCGCCATCAATGGCACCTGCTTCATATACATCCTCCGGAACCGTCTGAAGTCCCGAAATATAAATGATTGTGTTCATTGCTATCGACTGCCATGCACACACGATCACAATCGCGATCCACGCAAGATTTGTATTCGAAAGCATACTGGAACTAAATGTCTTACTTCCGATCATTTTTCCAAATACAGGGAGGATATACGTAAAGAAATAGTTGAAAATATATCCTACCACCAGTGCTCCCAGTACATTCGGGATAAAATATGCACCTCTGAGTGCGCTTTTGAACTTAATCTTACTATTTAGTCCGAGTGCCAGCAAAAGACTCAATACATTTGTCAAAATTGTCGCCGCAATTGCCAGCTTAAATGTAAAGATATATGAGCCTCCGACTCTGGAATCGGTAAACAGATCTTTATAATTACGAAGCCCTACCCAGTCGTAATTTCCGTATCCTTTAAAATTGGTAAAACTGTAGATGACACCTTTGATCAGCGGCAGCGTATTGAAGCAGAAAAATAATGCAACAATCGGAATCGTGATCAGAAGAAATGTCCGCTTTCTATCATTTAATTTATTCTTTTTCATCGTACTAACTCCTTGAACTTCCGTATTACCAGTAACTTATCTATCTTAGTCATTATGCGATTTTTCGTAATCTTCCACTTTACGGATAATATCACGATTATATCTTACCCAGTCTGTATCAAATTTCTTAAGAAATGCCTTGCTGTCTTTTTTCATCAGGAATGTCTGGATCTGTGCGTCTACCGCCATTTCCGATGGATAATAATGATCCTGGTAGTCAGACATTTTCCCTTCTTTTATATATTCTTTCATTCCTTCAAGGGTTGATGGCAGTTCAAAATCTCCCTCTTTACAAGGAACCGCCTTCTGCGCATCCAGATATGCCTGTACATTCTCATCTTCCAGGAGAAAATCTAACACTTCATATGCTGCCTCTTTATTTTTGCAATCTTGCATTACGCAGAACTGAAGATCTATTCCTGAGTTCAACTTATTTTCTTCTTTGTTATTACTTGCCGGCATTACAAATGAATCAATCTCCATATCCGGATTCACCGTCTGGATCTGTGGAATTGCATAACTTCCGATCGTATACATTGCGGATTCACCTTTTGCAAACGCCGTACATGCCCCATTGTAATCATATGCAAATGGGTCATCCGGTCCATATGGAAGCAGCTCCAGCATACGTTCTGCCACTTCTTTATATTCCTTCGAAAATGTTGTCTTTCCTCGGTTCACCTGTGCACACACATCTGCGGGTGCAAGATCTACTGCAACCGCATTCCACGGTGCAAGACAAGTCCATGTATCTTTAAATCCAAAATAAAATGGCTGGATTCCTGCATTCTGTATCTCCTGACACAGGCTCATAAGTTCATCCCATGTAGTTGGTATTTTCCATCCATGTTCTTCGAACATTTCCTTGTTGTAAAGAATTCCTGCTGCATTTGCAACGTATGGCACCGCATAAGTTCCTTTTTCCGGAACAAATTCCAGATTTTTATCAATTTCTTTGTATGCCTCTTTAATATTTTCCAGACCTTTATAGTCGGAAATATCCATCAACATGTCAGAATCGATAAAGTTTGAATAGTTCACGTCTCCTCCGATTCCAATAATATCCGGATTATCCTCCCGGATAAATCTCGTCTTCAAAACAGTCATTGCATCATTCGGAGATTCAATTGTAAGATGAATATCATCATGTGTACGGTTGAATTCTTCTTCTATTTTCTCAAATGTTTTTACTGCTTCCGGCTTATACTGCACAAGTTCTATTTCTGTCTTTCCTGTCTTCTCTTTCTGTCCGCATCCCTGCAGTGTCATAGCCCCAGCCATCGTAAGGACCAGTCCGGCACTTACCAGTTTCCTGTACTTCCTATGCATGTTTTCAACTCCTTTTGCTCCGTTCCTTCCTGATTTTGAACCTTTCCCGGGATATTTTCTTGTTTTCATCGTCAGGTTTTTTTCATTTCTTATTTACAATTGAATTATAACATACCATTATGCGTCTATAAATATCATTATATTATATGTTTTATTGCAAAATGCAGTTTTTTCCGTTATATATTGAAGTTATCTAGCATTTTGGTATATACTGTTTTAAAAAGGAGGCTTCCTATGAGTGATCTTTTATTTTCTGTTTTCCCAAATGTAAATTTTGTCGATATCGGACTTTATCAGTATGGCTGGGAACAATGTGAGCCTTCCCATTCTTTCGGGCCTGCCGCCAGAAACCATTATATCTTTCACTATGTGATATCCGGAACCGGAACTTTAATGGCCGACGATTCCTCTGGCAATACAATAAAATATCAGGTAAAAAGCGGACAGGGCTTTATGCTATTCCCTAATCAGATCAATACTTACATCGCAGATCAGGATCTCCCATGGGAATATACCTGGATTGAATTTGACGGACTCCGTGCCAAAGAGATTGTCTCTACTGCCGGACTCAGTCCGGATCATCCGGTCTATCATGCCGGTTCGAAGGATCTTCGCAATGAAATGATGAACGAGATGTTATATATTGCCAGACATCCCGGTTCCTCCTCCGAATCACCGTTCCATATGATCGGACATTTGTATCTCTTTTTGGATTATTTCATGCGTTCTGCTGCTACAGTGCGCATGAACCAGAGCGGGAAGATCAGAGATTTTTACATCAAAGAAGCATTATCTTATATTGAGCAAAATTTTCAGAACAATATTACCATTGAAGACATTGCTTCTTTCTGTGGTCTGAACCGGAGTTATTTCGGAAAGATTTTTCACGACTCCATCGGAAAATCCCCACAGGAATTTCTGATCAGCTACCGCATGACAAAAGCTGCTGAGCTTTTAAAGCTGACTTCTCTTTCCATTGCTGACATCGGAAATGCAATTGGATATCCGAATCAGCTTCATTTTTCACGCGCATTTAAAAATGTATATGGAACTTCACCAAGAAGCTGGCGGAATGCAAACCGACTCGCTCCTGCAGATAATTAATGGAGGATAACAATGAACCGAAAAACAACCTACAATATCGGAGTCCTTATTGGGGGAAGCCATACTTATTTTCCAAAGGAACATATCCGTGGTATCACCGATGCTGCAAAAGAACTGAATATAAATATTTGCTTTTTCCTTGGAACACAGACCAAAGATTTTTTTGAAGATATCCTTGGTGAAACCCATAAAGACTCTTTTGATTATCAGTTCAATACCATCCATGACTATAGTCTCATGGCCGGTCTTGACGGACTGATCATCAACTACGGAACACTGGGACTTCGGATGAAAAATGAAAGTGCAAAACAATTTGCCCTGAAATTCCATTCGATTCCAACTGTATTCCTTACCGAACTCATCGATGCACCCAACTGCCATTCCCTGATCTGCGATAATACACAGGGGATACATCTGGTCATGGAACACTTAATCCAGAAGCACCATTGTCATAAAATACTTTTTGTAGCAGGTCCTACGCAGAACACAGATGCAACTGAACGAAAGACCGCTTATCTTGAAATGATGCACAAATATAACCTTCCGGTAACCCCTGCTATGATTGCCCAGGGTGATTATTCTGAGTTTGTAGACAGGCAGGTGAATCAACTGCTGGATGATAATCCGGATGCACAGGCTATCGTATTTGCCAATGATGAGATGGCATTTACCGCTTACCGCGTATGCGAAAAACGTGGTCTTACAGTCGGACAGGACATCCTGATCACCGGATTTGATAACTGTGAACGGGCTTCCGGTATGGATCCTTCTCTTACAACCGTTCAGCAAGATGGCGTACTGATGGGGAAAATGGCTGTATATGACTTATTCGACAAACTCAATGGCAAAGAAGTACATTCGCGCAGAGTCCCTGTTTCCCTGTGTGTAAGAGAATCCTGCGGCTGTCAGCTTCAATCCACGGAATCCTTTCATGCCCCAGT
>ERZ869983.449-NODE-449-length-13644-cov-3.460750_pt1 | contig 13644 bp, 32 predicted proteins | sample MGYA00521106_ERZ869983 | MGnify/ENA primary metagenome ERZ869983 (study PRJEB32232, sample SAMN07284972) | human gut metagenome | biome: human-associated habitat; material: feces | host: Homo sapiens | place: Tanzania | collected 2014-04-05 ...
CGATTCGTATCGTTTGGTATGCAATAGCCGCAACCGTTTCGTCTCACTCACCACTCGATCGAGACGTTTCTCTCCCAAAATCAGACCTTGCCGTTTTCTCTCGATAAATAACAAGAGAAAAAAGCACGGAATAGTCGCAGAGGGTAGTTTTACCACCTGATACCATTCCATGCTTTCTGATACGTTTGTTGATTGGAGCTTTCAGCGGAGATTAGATTCTACCGTCCGCTTGCATCTTCCGCATACGCTCTGCGGCAGCTTCCTTCTGTTCGTCTGTCATGATTCTGCTGGTCGCAAACCGTACCAGACGCTTTGGCATCTCATACCACTTGCCGTCCTTATCCTGCTTGACCAGCTTGTACGATGCAGGCTCACGCTCACACAGCTTATCCAGCTTGCGCATATACACCGGGTCGGCGGTATAGACCGATGCAGTATCTTCCGCTGCATTGAAGTTGACGATGGTCTCCTGTTCCAGTCGAGTGATGTTCATAGTCGTTTTCCTTCGTTTGTTGATTGATGAAAAATATTTATGGGGTTCAGACAATAACTTTATCGCCCAAACCCTGTTATATGTTTTTCTTGCCTATTCTATTGGGACGATACGAGCGCAGAAGCGATTATAGGCTTATAGTATCCATCCGGCATAGTTAAAAGAGTTGCAATGCTCTATTCTGTCGAGCTTTTGGGCGGTTACTGTATGCTTGCCGTTTTCATCCCACCTATGCAAGTTGTGAAACAAGCAATAGTCGCCTTGACGGTTCAGGCAAGCGTCACATAGGCCGTATCTTCCCTTTCCTGCTTGCACATTGTCTATGAATTTCTCCAGTGCGCCCATATCGTTCTCCTTTCGTTACATCCACACGCATTCTTTGAACTGCTGTGTTTCCATCTGGAACGTGATGTCTAGCACCCCCACGTTGCCCTCTTTGTTCTTCTCAAGCCCAAAGTGATAATGTGGCTCTGGTCTCTTTTTCGTGGTCACGTTCTGCGCCAGCAGGATGATAGCATCTGCGTCCTGTTCAATCTGTCCACTCTCCCGTAGGTCTGCGGCGGTCGGTGGGATTCCTGCTCTTGCAGTCTCTCGATTGAGCTGTGCAAGGGCTATCACTAGCGTTCCTGTGGACTGTGCGAACTCATGCAGTGCCATGCTGATTTCCGTGACGGCACTGTATCGGTCTTTCGCTCCGGCTTGGTGGATAAGCTGCAAATAGTCGATGAACACAACTTTTGCTTGCATCCTGATGGACTGCGTTCTAATCCACCCCACGCTCTTTCCGGCAGCAGAGCGGACAAACAGCGGATATTTCTTGATGTCTGCCAGTCGGTCAAGTTCGTTAATGCTGACGGTCTTGTTCTTGACCGTGTGCAGCGGTACGCCCAGCTGGTTAGCGATGATACGAGCGTAGAGCGTATCCGGGTCGGTCTCTAGGCTGAAATACGCCACTTTGCGTCCGCTCTTGGCTATTTCACAGGCTAATTGCAGAGATAATGCAGTTTTACCGGCAGACGGTCTGCCGCCGATCACAACGAAGTTGCCCGGTACAAGATGCAAATTGTTGTCCAGCACTTTAAGCCCTGTGCTGATATACTCCGGCTTGTCATCCAGCTTGCGGATGTAATTGTCTATGCCATCGCACATCGGGATGAAATCGCTTCTCTCGCTGTGCAGATTGATTGCTTCGCCCAGTTGCTCATAGATGCCTGTCAGATCTGCGTATCTGGTTGAGCCGTCAACAATTTTGAACGCAAGCCCTCTGGCTCTGGCTAGTGCTGCCTGTTCTTTGACGATTCTAGCCCATCCTTGCATCATGTCGTGGGTGACGTTTCGGATAAACTCTGCACCGAAAGCATCTAGGCATTCGCCCATTGCTTTTTTGCAGTCATCATCGTACTTTCCCATAACCTCTACCGGGTTCCACTTGTCGTTATGCTCCCAATAGCCACGAATGGCAGCGAAAGCATCATGCAGTTCAGGGCAGAAATCGTCGATTTCAAGGTCTTGCAGCACATCGGCATACTCTGAGAACGTGAGGACTGCTCCCAGCAGGATGTATTGGGTCTGATTTTCAATATTCACCGCAGAAAGTCTCCCTCGTCAGGCAATTCAGCCATTGTCTGCTGATAGCTACCGTTCCAGTCCTTCACGTTACGCATCCAGTTCCGTGCAGCAGCTTTCCAGTCTTTCATAGGCGATTTACCGACCTTCCAGCCGTTTGCTGTGAAGTGGTCAACAAACCGCTCTGCTTCCGATTCTATGTAGCCCCTTTCGGCAAAATATTCTTTGGCTTGCTCGATAGTCGGGGCTTTGAAGCGTTTTATGGCATCGCCATTTTTCTTTTCTATATTTTCTTTTTTATCAGATACAGAATCAGATTTATATAAGCTATTTTTGCCATTAGCATTATGGCATTTGCTATTTTTGCTATTGGCATCCATAGTTTTGCTATCCTGATTCCAGCGTTTTTCTGCACCTTTTCGCCCCGCTTCTCGCCGTGCTTCAACCGTCAAACTGTATTTGTGCTGGTTTGCTTCATCGAATGACTTGATTGTTTTCCACATCATCCGCATAGAGCGGTCTGGAAAGCCCGGCTCGATTCCGTTTTCAACGTAATCAGCATAGGCACGAATGAATTGTCCAAATTCCTCGTCTGTCAATTCGTCCATAGCATGAACGTGTTCCAACAAAAGAATCATTGATGTTCTTGGCTTGTGTTCCTGCTCCATACTTAATCCTCTTTGTAGCGGCTATTCCAGCGGCTGATGATTTCTTTTCGCCCGTCTTTTTCGTCATACGGTGACAAAACGCCATCTTCGTCAAAGCTATAGTAAGCACTATTGCTCATTGATGCATTGTGACACCTTTCGCATAAAATCATCCATGTTGTGTGGTATTTTCTCTTTGAATCCACTTGATGCAATCCATCGTGATACAGGGTCGGAATAGACCCGCAGAACGGGCATCTCTTAAGTTCTGTCACTTTTTGAACCCCTCTCTCGTTCTCGCAATTCGCTTGTAGACATCATGCAACCTTTCGCCCTTGCAGTACACAGGTCGCTTGTTCTTTCGCTCGATGTGACCGCACTGCGTTTCAGACTGTTTGATGGCTTTTGCAAGCTGTTCAATCGATGCAGCACATTGGTTCATCGCTTCTGTTAATGCTTCAAATCCATCCATATTTAATCCTCCTTACGCATACCATTTCGGTGCTTTGTCGAAGATTTCCACGCCTTTCGCAAAGCCCATCTTTTCTAAGGTTTCACACATGATGCCGTCCATCATGCTGTGAACGATTTCTTCATCATCGCCGTACTTTTGGTATGCTTCCTGCATTTCTGTCGTGAATGTGTCAATCATATCTTGCGTAACAACGATATCGTTTTCCATAAGCCCTCCTATACCATCGGAAACGCCATCCAATGCGTCACTGTCACATCTTTTGGCAGTCTCTCGCCTATCTCGTCCCAGAACTGACCGTTCGCGTAACAGCCGATGCAATATGTTGTTGGTGAAATACCTTGCAACATTTTTCCATTTCTATCACGCCACGTTGTCTTAGTCGCAAGCAACAAAGGCTGCGTTCGCTCTCGTGGCGGTTCGCTTGCTGGATGCCAGAGTGTGTTGCTCATAACCTGTTCTCCATCAAATAGCCACAGTTCGGGCAGTAGTTATATCGGTCTCGGTAGTTCTTAGCGTGGCAATGGCTACACATGAATCTTGTTCGTCCTTCGTCCTGCACAATCCATTCAGCAGTCTGTTGTAAAGCAGTTGGCGCATCCTCTACAACGTCAATGGCATCTCCGATACCGCAAGCACAGCATCGAACGCCATTGTAGTTCTCGCAGCCATCACAATAAGCTTTCTCGATTCTTTCAATAAGTGCGTTTCGTTCAAGGTATTCTGTATAATTAGCCATTGTCGCTTCTCCCGTCAATCTCTTTTTGAACTGCCGTATAGAACTGTTTCCACGTTTCATAATCACACGAATCGCCGAAATCGAATCCGTCTTTCTTGTGCTCTTCAATGTCGCGTTTAAAGCAGAACAGCGTGTTATCATCCAGTTTGGACAGCAACGGCGTCAGGTAGCCGCAGACAAGACTAGGCATATATGACCGTCTGCCTAAGCAGTAGCGCACAGCACAGTTACAGACCGCACCAAAGTCATCGTTGGTTGGGTCTACCATGCCTTTGGGCTCGTCATCTTGCAAGTCATATATGGTGCAGTCAAGGACGGTCGCAATTCTGAAAAGCCACCTTTCTTTGCATCTGCGCTTTCCGTTCTCAATAGCTGATACAAAAGCGGCTGTCACACCGATTCTGTTTGCAAGGTCTTTCTGCTTGACGTGCAGTTCAATCCTACGCTTCCTGATTTTCTCCCCTGCTGTCATACTCGTCCAGTTCCTTTCTGATTTGCTGGCGCTCAATCTGCTTCAATCTCGCCTTTGCCAGCTTGCGGTTGTCAGCCTTGCGAATAGCCCAGTTATTGCGATGATTTGCCCAGCAAGCGTATCTGTGGCTAAATTTGCTTTGGTCGTACCAGCCCTTGCCGATAAGCCCTTTATAGGTCTGCTGACGTTTCATCTTTCTTCTCCCATTCCTTGCATCCACGTTCGTCCCACACGAAGTCTGCAACGTGTTCTGACTGGTCGTTCACGCACACGCCCTCCGGCTCTGCGTACCATTTGCAAGAGCCACAAGATGGCTCGGATTTGTTCTCGCAGGATTCTGCTGTGCATCGGATAGCCTTGCCAGCAGAAAACTGCTTGATTCCAATGCAAGAGCAATGTTCTGTGGTGCAGTAAACATCCATTATCTCTCCCCTCTCGTTCTTCTTCTGTTGGCGTTGAACCGTTCGATTACTCGCTTGTACTCCTCATAGCACTCCGGGCACAGGTCTCCTGTGTCTCTGCGCCACGCCCAGTCCTTGAAGTATTCGTCAGGGTTCATCATCCTACCGCCTATAACCGCTCCGCAGCGGTCGCATACTCGCTTGTGGTAGATTCCTCTGTCAGTTTGCATTAGTCAAAATACTCCTCTTCCAATTTTAAGTCGCGAGGGTCGAGATAATAGTTTTTACCTTTGTAGTTGCAAAGGTAATATGTCCCATAAAAATTTTCGATTCTCTTGACTAGTTCTACTTTTGCTCCAGTTGGAATCCTCTCTTTACCTTGAGCAATATGTGTTTTCCAATCTTCGTCCTCTAACTCTCTTTTCGTAACAAAAACAGCCATTGCTTATTTCTCCTCCCCAACATCTTTAAACAGGATTTCTTTGTCAGCTTTCCAGTCTTTGATTTTGCACGGAATGTCCGTGCCGGGTACGGTCTTTTTCAGACCATCCATCTGCCAGACGTTCCACGAGATAGCGTCTGCAATGGCATCAATCAGCACCGGCGACATACGGTGATTCTCAATTTCATTTCCAAACAGCGAGCGAAAGTTCTCCATCAGCGTGAGGAACAGATTGCACCGCGCCAGAAGTAAGTTATCTCCTTGCCACTCGTAGCCGAATGTACTCATGTAAGCGTTCATGGCGTAGTTGAGCCAAAGGCTGTAATCCCAAATTTTGGGGTTTTTGAAGTGTTCTTCTGTTATGGCGTTCAGTTTCCTATCCAGCAGACCGATTCTGTCCGGCACGGCAATCATCTGCCCTGTTGTGGTGTCATATCGGCTTGTGAGGAACGGTGCTTCGCCACAGGTGACTTCAAGGCAAGTCTTGTTGATGTATTCCTTCCAGTCCTCGCCTTTCAAGTTTTTCTCTGCAACGTCTGTCATCTTCTTGCAAACCAAAGTCGGCGTGAACACCTCTGCTTTCTTGCTGGTGCGCTTCTTCTGGTCTGCAAGCTGTTTCTGTACACGAGGAACAAGCTGAACCTTGTCCAACTGCTCCAATGTGATTTCATCTGCAAAGCCTACACCCAGTTCAGGCGGCGGGTCTGTCGCCCAGATGATGCTCTTGCCTGTCGTGTGGTCTTGCAAGAGGACGGGAAGGAACGTGCGTAGGCAGGGGTCGGAGAAGTCAATCAGTTTTTCCATTGGTCAGCCCTCACCATAATTGTGTTCTTCTCTTTCAACCAGTCCTTGACGCAGTGGAAGCAATGTTCACGGTTCTGGCAACGCTCCGGGTCACGGTGCTTGATAAGTTCGCAAATGCCAGTCGTGAAATTTTCTGTAATGTCCTCGTCCGTCATGGAACGGATGAAATCGCCGTTAGTCATTCTCGACCACCTCCGTTTGAACCTCTTTGAACTCCACGTCAATTCCCTTCGGCAATGCCGTCTGGTACTTCTGCGCCAACTGTTCTGCGCTTTGAGCATCGCCCAACGGCTGTTCAGGCGGTGCAACGGTGACTTCCACGTTGTCACGCATACCAAAGTAGTTCTTGGCTCGGAAAATCCACTCTGCGGGGTTCTCCTGACCGTACATACCATTGTATGCCCACATGGACTGCATTTGCAGAATAAGCTTGAGGATGTACTTCTGCTGCAAGCTGTCATCACGGCGTTTGCCTGCCATAATCTGTTTCAGGCTCACCCATTCGATGCCAAGTACCAGTGCAATCCATTCCACCACAGGGGAGATTCTGGCTTCGATACAAGCGTCAAAGAAGAAGTCAAGACGTTGCTGCACTTCAATCGGGTTGTTCATGTCCACACTCGGAAGGTCTCCAAAGTACTTGGCTGCAATCATGCCGATGACCTTTTTGTCCTCTTCATCGCCGATTCTCGACTGCAAATCACCCGTGTTCATCATCTTTGACTTCTCGATAGCCAACGCCTGTTGCTCCTTTACCTTCTTGCTGACCTGTGATCGGATACTCTTGTTCTTGTTCAGGTTCTGTATCCGCTTCTTCTCGCGCTCTTTCTCACGCTTCGTAGCGGCTTCTTCTTTCGCCTTTTGCGCTCGCTTCTCACGCTTCTTCTTTTCAGCTTCGGTCAGAGGCGGTCTGCCACGACCACGCTTCGGGGGTGTTGCCATATATCAGACCTCCTTTGGCGGTTCTGGAAGATACGCCCAATGAGTCACATCTCCAAGTACCATGCACTCATTGTCTTGCCATAATCCGTCATAAGATAAAAATGCAATTTCAATGCCAAACTTCTCTCTTTTTACAAGAAATTCTTTGTCTTTTTCGGGTAAAACTTTCTTAGCATCAAACCATATATTGGCGGGCTCGGATTTTTCCAATACGTTGGCTAAATCTAAAAAAACATCTCCAACGCTGCTTCTGATTTTTCCTTGTATGTATACGATGAAGTTTTTGCTATCCAAAAACGGCTTTGCTTCATTCTTTTTGTCAACACCAACAGTTTTCCACGCCGCAATGATTGGGTCAACATCAACTAGCTTCACGTTCTCACCTCTTCATCTTCGTTTCGATGTTGTCTATCTTCCGTGCAATCCACCAGACGGAACAGCAGTTGTCTAACTGCCGCCACCATGCACACTTTTCTTTCTCGCAGACGCACCGACCAAGCGGATTGGTTGTCATCTTCATCGGACAGTAAAGTTCGTTGTCCATGATTTTTCTTAGCCATCCAACTGGAGATGAGCGTTTACCATCTTGACGGGGAAAAGCTCATCTATTTGCAAAAACTCTCCGCTTTTCAGGTTGATGCCACCAGACAACTCGCTTATCGAAAGTTTCACGCTGGCTTTCATTAAAATTTCGCCGTTCAGCTCAAACACATCTCCACATTCCAGACACCCAAAGTTAATTTCTTTTCTCTCAATGTCACAAATTTTCATCATTTCCACCCCATCACAACTGCCGTACAAACAGCCAGACACACGTTGATGAACAGCCAGACAAGCATTGCCTGCCGTTCCTCAAACAGGTTGTCTGCCGTGTCTTTGATTGTCCGTTCGGACTAAACCACTACCGCCAGCAGGACTAGGCAGACCAGCCAGCGGGTTACAAACTCAAACATTAGCTCCACCTTTCTCTCAGCTCTTTTTCGACCTGTTCTGACTTCGCGGTGATGTAATCCGCAAACTCGTCAGGGGTCATGTCCTCTTCTTTGAACTTGCCGACCATCTCCCAGTACCTGTCACCGATGCGGATGATTTTCTGCACCTGTTCATCGGTCAGGTCTGCATCGCACCGAAGGTTCTGAATCAGTGCGCCCCATGTGGCGGCGATACCATCCAGAGCCATGTGGAAGCCGTACAACTGGTTCTGCCGTGCGATTTTGCGGAGGTTAGCGGACATTGCCTGTTTACCGCTTGAGGGGCGTTTGTTGAACTTATTCATCTGACTGCTCCTTTGTTTCAAGGCGAGAGAGCCAACGGGCTTGTTTCATTTCCACAACATCAGCCGCCTTTTCAGTGAACTCGTCCATGCTAATGTCCATTGCTTCCAGCAGAGTGTGAATACACAGAAACACATCAGCGTATTCCTCAATGAAGTTCTCCCAGCATTCAGGAACGGTCTTTGGCGTAGGATTTACACCGTTCATTGCTCTGCGCAATTTCAATGATGCTTGCGAAAACTCTGAACATTCTTCTGCAAGCTGTGCAAGGATTTCGTCAGACGGTAAAATTTCAGACATTTTCTTGCTCACTTCTGTTCTCCTTTCAGCCAGTCGTTCAGCTTTGCCATGCAAGAGGGGCAAAGAACGAACGACCTGTCTGGCGAACATTCATAGCCATGTTTTTTAATTTTCACTTTTCGGATTCCGTTTGCTTCGCCATGCCACGAAAAGCACTCGCCGCATCGGTCGCAAATTTCAACCTCAATATCATCGAACCTCATTTTCTTTCTCCAATCTCTTTAGCAGCCCATCCACGTCATACCGCCAATGGACACGCAGCCTTTTTGCTTTGACCTCTATCCCCTCTTGCTCTGCCCACTGCCAAGGGATGCTCTTGCGGCTCTCGTTGTAACGGAACGCCAGAACCTTGCTGGCAGAGATTGCAAATGTTCGGTTGACCGCTCTGTAATTAACTATCACATGGGCGGTCTGACCGTTGTACCCCATTGCATCCACCATGTCTGTGATGTGCTTTTCTTTGCGGTACTTGCACTTCACCTTGTCGTACTTGCCAAACACCTTTTCCAGAGGGATAGAGGGCGTTTCAATGGTCTTTAACTCAAACAGGTGGTTCATCGGGTGACGGTACACAAGGAAGTCACAGATGTTGTCGATGGAAAAGGACAGGTTCTCGTTGCCACCGTAGTAGGTGGCAGCACTGTCTTTCAGGCGGTAGCACCAAGCATCGGACGGGACGGATGCCTTGAAATCTGCTTCAAACTGCTTGCCGGTGTTCATGCGTTGTCCTCCGGCAATGCAGCAATCGGCATCCAGAACCTGACCTCTTCATGTCCGACCTCTTCTACCCACTTACCATTTCTAAATTCTCTTGTTGAAATACAATCGTTCCAATTTAAAAACTTATATACAGTAAAGTAGATTCCGTCCGCAGTTGGCAGTGCATCCTTCACACTTGTCCACAACTGCATTGCAGTAGGTATGCTTTTCACTGCATTTTCTATCTTTTCCAATTCATATCGACGCAGTTCGATGCTAGTTTCATCAAAAATCGCATCACAAACAGCGTCTGCAACAGTATCTGCGTCAATCAGTCTCATCCTCGTTCACCTCTAAATTCACTTCCGAGAAACCGCTTCTTGCCACGTTCCCGGTGTTTGTCCTCGTAGTCACGGCGGTACACGCTCTGGCTGTGGTTCAGCTCATACACGAATGCCTTGCGTTCCTCAAAGTCTTGCTTCTCTGCCTTGTACTTCTCGCAAGTGTCGTGACAGGCTGTGTGGCGTGATGTGCAGTTGTGACAACAGGTAATCATTCTTCGCCAAATCTCCTTTTTGTTACAGCCATCGGGAACTCTTCGACACGTTTAAATTCATATCCTCTGCACGTTTTACTCAACCCATTTGCGCAAGTGCTAACTTTCGATACGCTTACCCTAAATAGATCAGCAGCCTCTTTTTGCGATTTGCATCTTTTCAAAAACTTCCCATCTCGATAGACATCAACCATTTTTCGACCACACATTTTAGGATTCAAGTAGTCGTGCTTTCGAGCAATCTCTTTGTAGTCCATTTTTGATGTTCGTTTTTCCCAATTTGTATGAGCCATTGCTTTTGCTGTTCTAGTTCCGTAAACATTTTGTTCTGCATTTGTTGCCCATTCCAAATTTTCAACTCTATTGTCATCTTTCACTTCATTTTTGTGATTGACTGTCGGTTTTCTTTTTGGATTTTGTATAAACGCAATCGCAACCAACCTGTGAACTAAAATTGTTTTCTGGAAGCCGTTATCGCACAACGTCACTCTTAAATATCCCGTTCGACTTTTCTTTGGCGATAAGTATTTCCCAGTTTTAATATTTTTTATTTGCCCAGTATCGCTCACTTCATAATTCGGAAAGTCATTTATCCTTTTCCACATTTTGGAACCTCTTTTTTGTAACCGCTATGCAGAAGCTATCAACTTCACTTGCCCAGCGTGCTGTTCCCTCGCCGTATGCTCTTTGCCAAACCAGAGGAAAACCACCCAGACCATCGAACAGACTGCCCAGCGTGGGCTTTTCTTTCAGATATGGGTGCATCTTCTGTACCAACCAAAACCACTGCGGTAGAGCGATGGAGTTGCCCAGAGCCTTGTATCGTGGGCTGTCAGCGTACTTGTGCTTCTTACCCTTGCTGTCCGTCCAGTCACCAATGTCGGTGTATCCGTCAGGAAAACCTTGTAGCCGTTCACATTCTACAGGGGTCAGGCGGCGAACAATCCAACGGATTGCTTTCTCTGCAATCAAGCACTCGCTGCCATTGCCGATATTCCCAGCTTTTGCTTTCAAGGTTGAGCACTTTTCGCTTTCCTTGTAGTGGCTGAAGGACTGCTCATTGAAGGTATGACGTTCAGTCACAATAGCCGTGTAGTCCGTGATTCTGTTCTCATGGTCGCCTGTTATGGTTGGGCAAGTTCGTCCATCACCGTTTCCTCTTGCGTCATAGACGATTGTTTTTTTGTCAGCTCGATCACATCCAGCAAGGCTTCTTTCAGGATTTCGGGTAAAGGTTTTCCACGTCTGGATGCCCTTGTCAGAATTCCCTGACAGGCTCGTGCGCTCAAATAGTATTTCTGCGGCACGTTGTCCTCCAAAATCCACGACAAGTGCGATTCTCTTTCGGCGTTGGGGAACTCCCCAGTGTTGAGCATCAAGCTGTCTCCATGCCAAAGACCATCCGTTTCCGGCGATTGCTCCGGCTTTGCTCCATCTACCCCCCCTACCCGAAGGTCGAGGAATTGAAACGTCTGGCTGTGCAATGCGGGCAAGTTCTTCCAGCACGGTTCGGAAATCTTCTCCGCCGTTGGAACTGAATGCTCCGGGTACGTTTTCCCAAACAGCGAAAGTTGGATACATTCCATTGGTGGCTGTCCTCATTTCTTTAATGATTCTTGCGGCATCCAAAAACAGCACGGAACAGTTGCCGCCAAATCCAAGCCTTTTTCCTGCCATAGACAAGTCCTGACACGGACTGCCGAATGTGATGCAGTCCACAGGCTCTATCTGGTCGCCGTGAATCTTTGTAATGTCGCCCAAGTGTTTCATCTTTCCAAACGCCCGTCCAGCCAGATAGCACAGCTTTTATATAAGGTAGGCAATCATGGGTTATGCCCTAAAAGGGCAAATCCGATGAATCGTCAATCACAGAGAAGTCGTCTGCGTTGCCCTGCGAGTAGTTCTGCGGTGCATCCTGCGCCCGATCAGCAGGCTTGCTGTCCGACTTGCCACCGCAGAAGTCAACCTTGTTTGCCATGATTTCCGTTGCGGTGCGGTTATTTCCCTGCTTGTCGGTGTACTTCCGGGTCTGGATGCTACCAGTCACCAGAATCAGGCTGCCCTTCTGGAACCACTTGGAAACGAACAGTGCCGTGTTACCAAATGCAGCGCAGTTGAAGAAATCCGTTTCCTTCTGACCGCCACTCTGGCGGTCGCAAGCAATGCTGAACGTGCAAACATCCTTGCCAGACTTCGTAACTTTAGCTTCGGGCGTGTGAACCAGACGACCCTGAATCGCGATAGAGTTAAGCATTGTTTAGCCCTCCTTTGGCTGTTTCTGAGCACATTCCAAACACAGAACACGCCCAAAGCGTTTTTTTGTGCTTCTTGCTGTTTCCAGTGGTGATACGGTGCGGTTGTTGTACTGAATAGGCTGCAACTGCTTTCCGCAGCAAGCGCAGGGGGGAATGGTTTCCGATTCTGCTTGCTTCCGCACAGGCTTGCTTTCTCTACTCGCGGTCTGCTTCTGGTACTCGTCCGTGTCAGCGTCCTTTGTATCGTCAATGCAGAACAGACCGTTCAAAGCGTACTTTCTGGCGTAGCTACTTGCCGTGCCGGTAATCTGCGAATCGTCCATGCCCTTCTTAAACTCAGGCTCACGGGCGTATGCAGTCACCGTGTAGGTGGCACCATCCTGCAATTCAACCGTTGCAGTGGCTTCGATATAATGCCAGCTATCAACGATAACAGGCTTGTCGGAAAGCCGCAGCACAAGGCTGTGCGCTTTCAAGATAGGCTTAACTGCTTCAAGAATGTCCTCGCAAGAGCGGTATTTGTATCCACCGAACTTGTTCATCTGCCCCTTCGGGGCTTTCAACTCTGACTGAACAGCCATCAAAGCTTCATGGATTTTGCTGTTATCCATTAGTTGTTCTCCTTCCTCGCTTCTTTTCTCGCTTTACGGCAAGCCGGACAACGCTTCGGCAATGCCAGACTGCGCGATTCAAAGAAAATTCGTTCGGCACGGGTGATTTCAAAAGACTTTCCGCAATCACGGCAGGTTTTCTGGACGCTTGTAATTTCGTCACGAGCCGCTCTTGAAGCTGCTTCCGTAACAGAAAGCGATTCATCAACAGCATCGAAAATGTTTCTCACCATTCTATGCTTTGCAGAATAGCCGTTTTTGCGTAACGTATCTTCCAGCACTGATTCCTTGCATTTCGCGCAAAGCGTTTCGGTGCTGTTCTGGTGCACCGAAAACGGTTTATTGCACTTTTCGCAGTGCTTGATTTCCTTCTTATATTTGCTCATTTTCTTTCCTTTCTTGGCTTCATTAGGCTTCATTGTTCTTACTTTGGCTTAACTTGGCTGTACAAAAATCAGCCAGCCAGCAGTTCTTCCAGCCGTGCGTGCATTTCTTTCAGTTCCGCCTCCCTGTCCTCGATTTCAGACCGCAAGTCCTCAATCTCAGCCAGACGGTCAGCTTCTCTCGCTTCCGCCTCCTGCTCACGGGTCAGGAAGTACACACCATCGTCCGGCTCGGTCACGCCGCCAAATCTATCAAGGTTAATCATCTTTCGGTCGTCCTCTCTTTCGCTGCTCTTTGATTTGCAGTGCGCTGTACCACTGGTCTTTGTCGATTTCGATGGTTGACCACCGGTGATTGCAGGCAAGGCACTTTTTTCTGCGAACAATGCTGTCATGGTCAGACCGGCTGTCGACCGTTGTAATGTTGTCGCTGCCGCACATCGGGCATTTCATTGTGCGTCCCTCCACTTGTTGGTGTGGTGGGCTACACGCTTGATTTTGCGGCATTCCTGCTCGCTGCGTTCATCCATTTCCTCGCTGACTGCCAACGCACACAGCAGGATAGCTGTTGTGAGAAATCCACAGGAC
>ERZ869983.450-NODE-450-length-13607-cov-4.925647_pt1 | contig 13607 bp, 11 predicted proteins | sample MGYA00521106_ERZ869983 | MGnify/ENA primary metagenome ERZ869983 (study PRJEB32232, sample SAMN07284972) | human gut metagenome | biome: human-associated habitat; material: feces | host: Homo sapiens | place: Tanzania | collected 2014-04-05 ...
ATTACGACAAGCAATACATATAATATAGGTAAGATAGGGACAATAACTCTGAAGGAGGCAACAATGAACCTGCAGAAAATTGTAGTGAAAGGACATCGACAGCCTTTCAGAATGACTGCTGAAGGATTGGTGGCTCAGGTAGAAGGAACCTCCTTGGAGAAAATGGGCTCGGCAGAAGATGTATTGAAACATCTTCCGAGAGTGATGCAGAAGAATGGTGATATAGAAGTCTTGGGAAAAGGTAAACCTTTGATCTATATCGATAACAAGAAAATCAAGGGAACTGTTGATCTCGACAGATTGAGTTCTTCTGACATCAAACATGTAGAGGTGATAACCGAGCCGGGTGCTGAATACGATGCAACCTATCAGTCTGTCATCAGAATCAAGACGACAAGAAAGAAGGGAGAAGGACTGGGATTGACTTATCGGCAAGTCTATCAGCGCAATCATCAGAACAATCATCGTGAAGTACTCGATTTGAATTATCGTTATCGGGGATTGGATATCTTCTCCAATTTGTATGGCGGTTTGTCTCAGGGCTATCAGGATCAGCATAATGATAACAGACTCTACGGCAAGACGCTCATGAATATCAACGAAGACTTGATTATCAAAAACAAGAGTTACTATACCAGTGGAAGTCTTGGTTTTAATTATGTTTTCAATGATAGGCATTCTGTGGGTGCCACTTACGAGGTGAACATCAATCCTTATAGTCGGGGTGGATGGAATTCGCTGATGGATGTCTGGAAGAATGGCTCCAAGACAGAAAGCTATACAAATGATATGTATTGTCGTTTCAAAAGCCGACCTACGCAGGATATTACGGCTTATTATGCCGGACAGATAGGAAAGGTGAGCATAGAATGGAATGGGGAAATATATCTTCGTAAAACAGGACAGACTCAATATTCTGAAGAAACAGGAATGGAGGGCGGAGATTCTCGTACGATAGAATCAGATTTCACAGCTGATAGTTGGATGCATGCATCTAAGCTGGTACTGAGCTTTCCGGTATGGAAAGGTACCCTGAAGATTGGTAATGAGTTTACCGAAAGTTGCCGTGCCAATCTTTATACTATAGATGAACAGGGAACTGACTTGCCAGGCAAGACGGACGACCAGGTGAAGGAAAGTAATCTTGCAGCCTTTGTTTCTTATGGATTGAGACTGAACAAGGTAGAACTGAATGCTGGCCTCAGATACGAACATGTTTCTTCCAATTACTATAATACAGGTGGTGATTATTGGAGCGAGGAGAATAAGGATTATTTCGTACCCGACCAGAGTCGTAAGTACGACCATTTCTTTCCGAATGTGTCCTTGACCTTCCCTATCGGGAATGTGAAAATGAATATGGTTTATAAGGTGACGGTGAGTCGTCCTTCCTATAGTCAGTTAAGTAGTAACGTGCAATATAATAGTCGCTATTATTATCAGGGTGGAAATCCATTGCTCAAGTCAAGCTTCGAACATGGCATAGGGATTAATCTGGGATATAAATGGTTCCAGTTTTTTGCCAACTGGCGTTATCTTGTAGATCCTTGCTATCAGGTGATAGAACCGTATCATGACAATGAGTTAATCAGTATGTACACCTTTCGTAATTTGAATCATACTCAGGTTTGTTACGTGGGACTGACGGCATCGCCGACGATAGGATGGTGGCATCCTACGTTGGACGCTGGTATTAGAAAGCAGTTCCTGACCATTGGTGGTAAGGCGTACAGCAAACCGATATTAATAGGCTCTTTCAATAATGCGTTTTCGTTACCATGCGGTTGGACGCTTAATCTTGATATGAGTTGGAACACGCAGGGCCATTCTGCGCTTCCGCTTTATATGGCACAAGGAGGAGTGGACGTCTCTTTGCGTAGAAGTTTTCTTCACGACCGCCTGAATGTCATTTTGGCGGGCAATGACCTTTTTGCGACGATGCGCAATTCCACAAGATTGGTATATGGTACCAGCGATATCTATACCAGAAAATATACGGATACCCGAATGTTCATGTGCTCATTCAGCTATAAGTTTAATGTTAGTAGAAGCAAGTATAAGGGTACGGGTGCCGGTAATACAGAAAAGAACAGATTGTAAAATAAAAAAACAGAAAGTATATGAAGCGTTGTTTATGGATGATATTCATGGTGGTTGGCATCTGGATGCTAACTGGCTGTAGTAGTGATGATGATAAGTTGGACAGCCTTCCTTGGAATGACAAGGAACTGTTCAACCAGTCATTTGTTTTAAATCAGGATGGGTATTGCATCTTAGATGGAAAGGCTCCTGTCTGTGATATAGATAGGAATGTTCTGAATTCTTGGCTTGTAAGTTATGGCTGGCAACCTGTCGGCATCTATCAGGTGAAGGAAAACGGTAAACTTGCAAAAACTGATTATCGTGAAGGCATCAAGGATTATAGTCCGAAGGTCTATGAATTCTTATCTGAGAATCAGTTGATGACTTATTATCGTGATGAAGATACACGTACATTCTGTTTCAAGAAGCAGGATTGGTCGCATGATGATGCGACGGGCATTGTCATCAAAACAAATAAGGCAGGTAAGGTTGATGATTATATGCAAATCCTGGATGTGAAGTTTCATGAAGATGAAGCTTACCTGTATGTAATGGAGAAGATTGGTTCGGTGACAGTAGCTGACAATCAGGAAAAAGCTGTTTATGGCTTGGTGGTATATCAGCGTTTATCTTCATTAGAACTGATTGATGTGCAGAATACTTATACTCTTGACAAGAGTGATGAAGAAGACAAGCCAAATGAAACAGAAAAAGTACCGGATGATTGCCGTTATTATATTCGGTGTGTATATGCCAATTCTAAGGATTCCCATGGATTTGATGGATATAGTAAATTTCAGTCATTCAGACTTTTGAGTTTGGATTTGACAGATTATCTGAACAATAACTCATCAGCTAACCCTTATTATCATTATTATGATTCCATTGTATGGTCATGTAAGGGAATGCCAGATAGGGTAGTGAGTCTCAGAAATGAGAACAATTGTTATGCTGTGTCAATCAACCTTAGCACTTATCTTTTTCAGATCAGCCGTAATACTTCTATGACGGAGGAAGATAGAACATTGATTGTTGCTGATGGCTATAAGGATGGACGTGTGGTTTATTCTTCCGGCATCTATCTCAATATCTATAATACTGGTTTCATGGGTTACGATTTCGGCTCTTCTGATTTGCTGAATCCATCTAATGAAGACTATGATTTGTATTGCATCTTCGACCGGAGCAAGCGGTTCCGGATAGTCTCTCCTCGTTATTCTCCTGATTTTCCAGAAAAGCCATATTCTGAGTTGAAATACATTGTATCAGGGGTGCTGTTGGATTCTGAGGATCCGGAAAGCATGAAGAAGCATGAGGCTGTGTTGTCTGAGCAAAAGAGGATGTTGGTTGAGCTGATGGATATGTATTATGGTCAGTATGGCAAGGGTGTTGTGGTAGATGATTCGAACAGAGAGAAGTACCGCAATCGTTTCAAGGCTTTGCCATCCGATGCAGACCTTGTGATGTATTGGAAGGGCTATACGCCTGTGCAATGGAACCCTGATTATGTGGGATGTTTAGTTGCTTTAATCTTGAAAAAGAATAAGGAAAATCCTTTGAATAGTTACTATTGTATCCATGCAGAGCCGATTAAATAGGCTTCTCTCTTAATACAACAATGAATATATGACAATCGGTCAAGCGAAGGCAAAACAATGTTGGTTTGCTCTTTGCTTGACCGATGTTTTTATTTTTCTTCAGTTAGATACTCCTTTATTTGTTGCTCTAATATCGGAAGGTCGTTTGTAATCACATTCCAAACTACGTTGTTATCAACTTGGAAATATTCATGAACGATATAGTTCCTCATGCCGTTTATCTCTACTTCGTTCTCTCATAGACTAAGATTTTATCACGTTCTACTGATTCCTGTGCAAAAGGGAGTAAGGTTCCTTCTGATACCAAATCAACTTTTCTGCCTAAGAGTTCTTCCAAATCACTCCACATGCCGAAGAATTTTAAACCAATAGGTTTGCTCTTGTCCAAAGAAACCATAATATCGACATCGCTATCCTCCGTTTCTTCCCCTCTGGAGAAAGAACCGAACAGCCAAGCTTTCAGTACGGGTTGGGTGCTGAAATAATGGCGTAAAGCTTCTATGATAGCTCGTTTACCCATAATGTAATGATGTTGTTTCTTGGCTACAAAGATACACTTTTTATTCGAAAGAGCAAGCTTTTTCTGGTTTTTTATTACCTTTGCGTCGGTTTTTCGAAAAAAACAGAAGATTTCTTCATTTAGGAGGTAATTGATTTCCTGAAAGCTTGTATATAACAGTAGAAACAAGAAGAAAATGACGTAATGACTGAAGAAAATGAACAGCAGATGGAACAGCTGTTCCACGACCATTACGAGCAGATGTATCGCTTGGCCTTTGCCTTGCTCCATGATAACGAGGAGGCGAGTGATGTGGTGAGCGACGTGTTCTCCAAATTGTGGGATAAACAGCTGATTCCAAATCAGGCTTACCTAATGCGAAGCGTGAAGAATGCTTGCATCAATATCATTGCCAAGAAGAAACGGGATGAAAGGCTGAAACAACTTCTTCCTCTATCGGAAGAGAAACTAATGATGGAAGAGCCTTCTCGCCTGGAAGAGCGTTGGCAAGCAACGGTGGATTGCATTGACCACGACCTGACCGACCAGACTGCTTCTGTCATCCGGTTGTGCTATCGGGAAGGAATGTCGTATAAGGATACGGCAGAAGAATTGGGCATCAGCATCTCGGCTGTGAACAAGCATATCGTGAAAGGTTTGCGGACGCTCAGAGAAAAGTTGAAAGGAAAGTAACATAACGATTTTTTCTATTGTCTGAAGACGTCCTTACAATAGGAACCCTAAAATGAAGAAAGGAAAAGAAAATGGAACAAGAATTATATGGTATAGATTCTAAGAAATGGGATATGCTCCTCGACCTCTTGGAGCATTCTGAAAGATATTCCGAAATACAAAAGGCTGAACTTTTGGACGATGAAGAAATGAAAGAACTCTATCAGCAGATGGCAGAGACCCAGCAGGCACTTGATTTCGACAAGTTGAAGGAAGAAATGAAGATGCCTTCGGTTGATGAGGAATGGAAGAAACTGAAAGATATAAAGAAGCTTGAAGACGAAAAGCTACAGAATGACGAGAAACAGGAAAGCAACAAAGTGGCTTTTCTTTGGAGTCCGATGAGAAAAGTGGCTGCTGTTGCTGCCGTCCTTGTCGTTTCAGGCTTCACCTTTGCAGCCATTCATTTGGTTATACTTTCTCGTCAGACAGCAGACAAGAACGATACAGAACTCGTGGCAGCAAACAAAGATTCTGTACAACAGGTTTCTATTACTCAGAAAGCAAACACAGAAGAAAAGGTTGATTCTGCAAGTCTTGCCAAGTTCCAGTTGGTTTATGAAAACACTGAGCTTCAGAACATCTTGACTCCTATAGCCGGGCATTTCCACCTTCAGGTGACTTATCAGAACGAGTCGGTCCGCCATATCCGTATCTTCCTTCAATTGAAGGAGAATATGAGCATAGATGATATCATCGAGCTGATGAATCATTTCGAGAAAGTGAACATTCGTCGTGAAGGTCAAACCCTAATAGTGGAATAATATGAAAAGATTAAGACATACCATATTGCTTGCGGGCTTGATGAGTCTTTCCCTTCACTCCGCTCTTGCCCAACGCATCACTCATAATTTCCGCAACACATCAATGTCGGAAGCTCTCACCATCCTTGCCAAAAGCACAAAAGATTATCACATCAACTTCATATATGATGAGTTGGAGGATTTCACGGTTACCACGAGTATCGTGAAGCGAACCGCTCCGGATGCCATCCGCCAGATTATGGGTTTCTATCCGATGAAGATGACGATAGATGGCGGAAACATCTTTGTGGAATGTACACAGAAATCAGCTACTAAGATGATTGGTCGCGTAGTTGACAGCAAGAACCGTCCCGTAGATTTCGCCAATGTAGCCCTGCTTAATGTTCGTGATTCTTCTTTGATTAATGGCGGTGTGACGAATGAGAACGGCCAGTTTGTGATTCCCTGCGAAGCCACAAAGGCGATAGTAAGAGTAAGTTGTGTGGGCTATCATACGACAAGCAATGTTTATGCTACTGGTAAGATTGGAGCGATAACATTGAATGACGCGACCATAAATCTAAAAAATGTTGTGGTAAAAGGACATCGTAAAATCTACAAGTCTGACGGAACGAAACTTATCGTTGATGTTCAAAAATCAATATTAAGCGATTTTGGAACTGCAGATGATATTGTTGCTCTATTACCAACTGTGTCTGGAGGTGATGGTAGCTATACTGTCTTTGGTCGAGGAAATGCCGAAGTGTATCTTGATAATCGCAAGGTGAGGGACAAAAGTGAGTTGAGCCGTTTGAGCTCCAAGGATATCTCAACCGTAGAGGTTATCAACAATCCTGGTGTAGAGTATGATGCAGACACCCATGTAATCATAAAAATCAATCTGAGACATAAGGTTGACAGAGGTTTGGGCATCAGGGCTTCCGTATTTGATAGTCAAGGTAGAAAGAATTCTGATTCAGAGCAACTGCAACTCACTTACAATGCTAAGAAGATAAATGGCTTTCTGTCGTTATCAAATTCAAGCAGCAGATATAAAACAGACCAAACCAATAAGGAGCAGACTTTGACAGACAATTCAGAGTGGAATATGGAAAGTTATATGCCCAAATGGAACTCTTATTATTATAACCAAACCATAAATGGAGGTATCAGTGCCGAATTGGCAAAAAATCACACCATAGGCGCAAATTTATCATATTCCAAGGAAACAGACAAATGGGGAGGATTTTCCACAAGCCAAATGCTACATGACACTCAACTATTTGAAGATTTATCCTCGGGCATACACTCTCATGCAGACTACGACCAATGGATTGGGAACATTTTCTACGATGGGATCCTCTCTCCAAAATGGAAGATGATGGTAAACGCAGACTATGTTGGCAGAAAAGCCACAGACAGTCGTCTCAACAAAGAATCCGGAAGTATGACAGATTCACACGAAGTAAAGTATATGAATGAAACTACTCACGACATATATGCTGGTAATATCAAAATCAATTATCAGACTAACAAGAACTTGGCTTTTAACATAGGTGTAGATGCAAGCTATATGAATGAGGACAAGGATTACCATAGTCTTGAAAACGAGGAGTCAAGTTCTGTAAGTCGACTTCATGCAGAAGAAACAAAACTTGCCACCTTTACAGGATGCAATTTTTCCATAGCCAAATTGTCTGCTCAACTGGGAATGAGATTTGAGACTTTCTGTATGCAGTATCGCGATGCCATCTCACAAAATAGTTTAGTGGATAAGGCATATAGGCGTTTTTATCCTTTTTTCTTTTTGTCTTTACCTATAAAGAACATTGAAATGGGATTGAGCATGACAACCAAAGTAAAACGTCCAAGCTATTACGAACTTCGAAACAGTGAGGAATATTTCAATCGCTATTCAATAGAGGCAGGAAATCCGTGGTTGCTTCCACAATATACAACGGACATATCCTATTCGTTGCAATGGCATCAACTTCGTTTCTCTGTGGATTACCAAAGGATAAAGGATTACATCATATCGACAAATGTCATTCAGCAAGCAGATCCATTGATAGCAATGTCTAAACCAGATAATTTTCCACATTATTCTGCAATGAATGCAAGCTTGGCATATCACACCAATGTAGGTGTTTGGGAACCATTCATCAACATAAACATGATGCGAACTTATATGTCACTCTATGATACGGATGGAAGAAAGATAAAAAATGACAAGCCATATATGTCGATGTCATTCAACAGTTATTTCAACCTACAACACCATTGGATGCCTTACGTACTACTTAGTTATAATTCTGATGGAAATATGAGAGAATATAGAGTTAGACAGGCATTATGGCTTAGTTTCGGAGTAACCAAACATTTTGCAAACAACGCATGGATAGTAAGGCTAAGTCTAAACAATATTCTCGGCACAAAAGAACGTGAAACAAGGTATGCCTCAGATTATATGTTCGACAAGAGCAGTTTCAAGGATAGTCGTCGCATTAGCATTTTGGTTAGATACACATTCAAAGACAAGAAACGTTATAAGGGTGAAAGTGCGGCAAGTGAAGAAATGAACAGATTATAAAGCAGATTACAACACCTTCAACTCATATTTTTGTGAATATAAGAGTTGAAGGTGCTTGTCATTTGTCGATATATGATGCTTCAAAATAAACAATCGAAATGACTGTATAAAGAAAACAAGGCAAGAATATCCAAAGCAAAGTCTTTACCCAACCATTCGACAACCAAGCATCTTCATTCTTTAACATCATATTAGACATGTCATAGAAATGGCGGACGAGAATATCCTTGTTCTTTTGTGACTCATTGGCTTTTATTAGACAGCAATAATAAAAAATAGTTTTTTTATTTGCATGATATCTATTTTTCAAATTATCACCTTGAACTTTCTGCGCAAAGTTATAAATTACATTTTGAATTTTATTTATTTTCTTTCAAAAAAGGAAATAATTTACATGATTTATTGTTTTACATGTAAACCATTTTTTAAAAGTCACATTTTATTTTATTATACCATTATCCGTATCGCGCAGATTTATTCTCTTTTCCGCCGACTTATGCTTGCTGCCTCGGCTCAGTCGCCAAGAGATATTCAAAGAGATCAGATTGCCATTGGCCTTTGAATAGCCTACAGTATGCTTATATAGATTGCTATTGAGCAATTCATTCTCGTATGACTTGTAGTTGTTGTTGAAGGGATTTGCCCATGATAATGAGAACTGCCAATCGCGCCATGTGTAGGCTGCTTTCAATACAGAATATGCTCCGTTGTAGCCTTTAGATTCACCCTCCAAGAATCTATTTCCGTTGTCAACATAGCCTTGCAACGTAAAATGTCCGAGATAAGCCGTGATGCTGCTTGCATAGAACCATGAGGTGTAGCAATGCGTATAGTCGTAGCCAAAATTGAAGCATCTATATAATCCTCCATTGGCTGCAATTTGGAGTTTTTCGGGCAAGAGCCAATAGCTGGCGTACGCATAGACATCCAATACATCAATCTCCTTTTGGTTTATTTGGGTATAAATAAACTGATTGCCGTCCGTTCGCTCATAGTGAGCCATATTGGGTTTTAGACATTGTTTATAATAACCTTCAACGAAGGTCTGCAAGCGACTGTTATTGTATGAAACACGTAAGCGATGCTCAATATCGTGCGAAGGTTTCAGATCGGGATTGCCTACAGTCCATTCCATACTGTTTATGCGAACCATTGCATCGCTCGTCATGGCTATACGAGAAACTTTGTCCTGCATCTGATAAGTATAGCTCAACTGCAGGCTGTTATTAATCTGATAAGTTAGCGATGCCTTTGGGTGGAAAGTCCAAAAGTTATACCTATGTCCATTCTGAGTATAATGGATAAAACTTGCCCCCATTCCTAATGTGTAGCTAAACGGTTGGAGCATGCCCTTGATTTCGGCAAAGGCATATAGGCGGTTGTTGTTAGTCTTAGTCAAAGAAGAAGCGTCACCAGAATAGTCGTTCTTTATATGCTTATAGCTATAGTTTAAACCAGTAGAGAGAGTGAAAGGTTTCAGCCGATTCTCGTAGATCACCTCTGTAAGCAAAGAAACTGTCTTACCATCTACATTATATTTATAAGGTGTACCCTCATCATAATAACTACTTGTCTGTGTGGAGATATATGTGCCTACAGCATTTGCGGTAAGAGACTGACGTGGAGAGAGCTGACGAAAGAAATATATATCCAATACGGGCGAATAGCTCTTGTCTTTTGCTCTATTTGTTGCTCTATATTGACGAATGCCGTCAACTATATCCTTTATATTATAGTTGTCGGGAGCATTATTGAAATCTCCACTCAATGATGTTTGAAATACAGTTGCTGTAGAGTCTGCCCAGTTATAGGTTAGCTTAACATCATGCGATATGGATTTACGAAGCGACTCAACATCGTTTCGCTCAATAGTATAGACACTGCCATCTTTCAATGTGTATTCTGCCAACTGATTGCTCTTTTCGCCTTTGGTTTTATACCCACTCACGTCATACGAAAGCGATAATTCGCTCTTTCCCTTGTTCCATTTACCATACACCATACCGTCGCCTTGCAACGTGGTAAACGCTGAGGTAAAGTCCGTACCGATAGTATATCCGCTCCCTTTCCTGCGTGTTACAATATCTATGACATAGGCTATGCCGTCACCATAACGAACGCCGGGATTGTTGACGAAGTCTATCTTCGAGATGTCCTTTGGATTGAGAGCCAACATCTCCGGTTTGCCAACCACGATACCGTTTATTCTAATTTGAACTTCTCCCCTATTGTCGATGGCAGTAATAGAATGGCTGATGTTGTCGATACGAAGATTGGCAAGTGTGAGTTTCTCAAGAATGCTGTAGCCATTGTTAGACGACTGTTTCTGAGCATCGGTAGGATAGATTATCATACCGTCAGCCTTGTTCACAATCTTGGCTGCTTTTACTGTCACTTCGTCGAGCATGATAGTCTCCTCCACATCCTGGGCATAAGCACAAAATGTGGAAGACAGAATAAAGGAAAGTGTAATCAATCGTTTCATTTGCACCATGTTTTTTGTTTTTGGTGCAAATTTATATTCTCCTTGTAAGAAAGCCAATTATTCAGGCTGACATCTCCCTGACAATTGGCCGACAAAAATCCTATCTATTTGATTTTCAAGCTATAGCTCTTACCTCTGTCAGACTCTATCTTCAGCATGCTATTAGCCTCTATAATAGGTTTTATGCGTTTTATCAGAGTGTAGAGCGTATCGTTAGCATCAGGTTTCTTTGGCCATAGTCGGTCGCAAATCTCTTGTTTAGATAGCGTATGCGTATCTGCGGTCATGAACATTTCGAGCAAAGAATGCTGCATAGGTGTAAAATGAATCTGCTCACCCGATTTAGTCATAAATTTATCGTTATTTAACACTATGCCTCCATACGACAGACCTTGCGCTATCAGCTCAGGTTTCTTTCTCTTCACATACCACAGACTGCCCAATAGCCACAACATTCCAACCACGAGAAGAGAGCCGGAAGCCTTTTGGTCAGACAACATGAATGTAGTTACAAAACCACAGTTAGCCTCAGCCACAAGCTTAGTTTCCAAACGTCCATCCCTACGCACAGTACGCATGGCAATACCTGCAGTATCTTTCAGCTCGGCAATGGTGAGGCAGTTGCGATAGCAGCGAATAGTATCTGTAGTAACTACATTGTCAGGCATTTTTGCAAGCACCTGCTCCAATGCTTGGTTCACATCCTGCGCTATCATATACTCAGTTCTGCGATAACTATTAATGCTTGAACTTAATGCACAAAGCATAAGAAAACAAAATACTATATATGGAAGAGTTTTCATAATTTTTACATTATATTATATGTCGCAAATATACGAAAAATAAACGATGTATTAAGCAAATCTCTTGATTTTCTAATAATTTACAGAAGCACTCCGTATAACGGCATATTTGTGATGTTCTCTTGCTGGCGGTATGGCAGCATAGAATAGCGTATGGCTGATATGTCAGGATGCTCCATAAGATAGTTGTGCAGCGAAGTGGCCTTTATGCTTGTTCCGCCCTTTACCTCTATAGGCAATAGGGCACCGTTGCACTGAACAAGGAAATCCATTTCCATACGAGATGTGTCAGAACTGTAATAGTAGATGTGATTGATGCCTGACGCAAGCAACTGTTGAAGAACATACTGTTCGGTGAACGCTCCTTTATATTCCGTAAACACGTTATCGCCAAGCAACACATCCTTTGCTGCGGTATCAGCCATAGCCCCCATCAGTCCACAATCGCACAGATACAACTTGAATGCCGACAAGTCTTCATAAAACTTCAACGGCAACTCAGGCTTTGTCACCTTAGTTATTTTATAAACCAAACCGGCATCCACTAACCACTGTATGGCTAACTCAAATTCCTTGGCTCTGCCACCCTTCTTCAATACCCCATAGACAAACTTCTTATTCTCTTTTGAAAGCTGACCGAGTATGGACTGCCATACCATATCTATGCGAGGCACCTCCTGTGCTGGAGCATGCTTGGAGAAGTCGCCTGCATAATTAGAGAGAATTTCGTTCTGAATAGTGCGAATGTTAGTAATGTTTTTTGTTGCCAAGAATTCGTTTACAGCATCAGGCAATCCGCCCACCAAGAGATACTTCTTAAACAAATCGAGCAACTTGTTGTGTATGGCTTCAGGCATAGATTCTCTTGCAGCATACTTCTTGCGAATGGTGTCAAGCAATAGTTGACCAACGCTATTAGCAATTAAGAATTCCTCGAAATCTAAAGGATACATATGCTTAATGATGATGCTACCCAAAGGAATAGAAGAGGTTGTCTTGAGTGTCACTCCAAGCAAAGAACCACTTGCTATATAAGTAAACTTATCATCTTCGCGCAAAAATTTAAGCAAAGTGAGCAAATGGTCGTAGGCTTGAATCTCGTCAATAAACACCAATGTGTTATTCTTATCCTTCATTCTGTCGCCAGCCACAGTACTCAAAGCCAAATAGAAATCATCCATAGTCTTAGCGTCGGCAAAAGTTCTGTCCCCAAGCTTGTCGGTCTCCATATTCACCTCTATGTAGTTAGGGAAGAGTTTCTTTCCTACTTCACGAATAATGTATGACTTACCAATTTGGCGTGCTCCATCAACTATCAAAATCTTGTTAGACTCTGATTGTAAATGGTTTACGATGTATTTCTCTATCTTTCTATACAGCATATTTACACTTTTCTTATGATTTTACTGCTGCAAATATACACTTTTCTTATGAAATTGCCAATCGAAAACTACACTTTTCCTATAAAATTGCTGCTGTAAAACTACACTTTTCCTAAAATGGGTGTTTTCAGCATGAACCTTTCATATAAACATAAACCATATTAACTCCTGTCATTTTCTTCAGAGACGCTTACGCCTTTGAAGAAAATGATAAGCGATAAATCAAAATTAACCACAGGGTAACTTTATTTGCGGCTATAGACATAAGTAGTCAACTATAAATATTATTAAAAATGAAGTAGGCTTCGAAGCCAAATGAAGCAAGCTTCGTAGCCAAATGAAGCAAGCTTCGTTTACCAATGAAGCCTACTTCATTTTTTACCCCAATTTTTATTATTACCGGAAAGTAATGATAAAAGATACAATTATATAATAGAGAAGTATCAGAAAAACTCTAATAGTGTATGTCTTGATGAAATACAATCCCTTGGAGACTATTATCCTTAAAAACTAAAGAATGATAGTAAATTTTTAAAGTGTTGTCACGTTTACTAAATTTGGTTTCTATCACTATCATTATTCAAAGACTTTTACGCCAAAACGTTGAATGATGTTATATTTAATTTTAGATGGAATGTTATTACATACGCAGTATCTATTATTAGTTGATTATCAGTATTATACGCTCTAAAC
>ERZ869983.452-NODE-452-length-13558-cov-9.430013_pt1 | contig 13558 bp, 10 predicted proteins | sample MGYA00521106_ERZ869983 | MGnify/ENA primary metagenome ERZ869983 (study PRJEB32232, sample SAMN07284972) | human gut metagenome | biome: human-associated habitat; material: feces | host: Homo sapiens | place: Tanzania | collected 2014-04-05 ...
CAACGGGACAGAAGAATTTGAAGATTATGAACGGGCATTGACAAAGAAACAGCAGACAGAAAGGGGTTGAGATAAAATATTGGTTTAATCGTTTCATTCGTTTTAAGAAAAAATGAGGAATCTTTTAATCATTTTAAGTGCATAACCCGTTATTATATATATACAGATATTCAATGGAAAGGAGTCTGATGCGTGTTGAGTGATGACGAATTAGTGGAACAGATTCTACTTGGAAATGAAAATGCAGCAGAAGAATTGATAAAACGCTATTATACATCTATTTTACGTTACTGTAGGTGGCATTGCTCTAATCTGGAAAAAGCAGAAGACCTGACTCAGGAAACATTTTTGAAGTTGTTTAAGAATTTATCCAGATATAAAGAGAAAAAGAAATTTAAGGCTTATGTATACACGATTGCAAATCATTTATGTATTGATGAAAGTAGGAAGGTTGAGTTTTCTCCATTAGAAGATGAAGAAAATATAGTGCATGAGTATAACGACATAGTTCGGCTAGAGGATAGGGCAGAGATAAGCTATTTTTTGAATTTTTTATCATCAGAACAAAGGGAAGCAGTCATTCTACGCTTTGGAGAACAACTTAGTTTTGGAGAGATTGCAAAAGTGATGGGATGCAATATGCGAACAGCACAAAGCAGGGTTCGTAATGCTTTAAAAATTATGAGAAAGGAGCAGGAAAATGAAAGATAAAAAGTTGAAGGGATATTTACAGCAATCTTTAGGAGAGGAAGTACAGCCTAAAAGATTAGAGGAAACGATTAAGCTTTGCACTGAAATTGTACGAGAACAGGAAGTGACTAGGGCAGAACCGAGGACAGGTTTTTTTCACTATCTTTCAGATGTATTTCGCTTTGAAGGTATTCCAATATTTGGTTTGCAGGCAGTAACGTTATTTATAGTTTGTTTAACAATTGCCAGCATTGCAGACGTGCCAAAGAATATACCATTTTTTATGCCGCTGTTTGTATTGGCTATCATACCAGCAATTTTTAAAAGCCAGTATTATGGAATGAGCGAGATTGAAGCGGTAACAAGAGCTTCTGGTGCCCAAATCACGTTAGCAAAGCTGGTTCTGGCTGGGGCAGCTAATTTGGTGTGTATAACAATTCTTTTGTGCATGGAAGTTTATTTGCAAAATTCTTATAAAGAGATTGGACAGATGGTCCTATACTGCCTGGTTCCGTACTTAGTGTGTATGGTTGCGTTGCTACGTTTGATCCGCTTGCAAAAGAAACAGAGTTTACAGATATGTGCGATTGTAATGTTGGGTTCCTGCATTTGTTGGGGTATGTCAGCAAGGATATTGCCATGGTTATATGAAACATCAGCAGTGGGGGTGTGGATTGTTACATTTTTGATTTTTGCTATGTTCTTTATAAATGAAATTCATTATATTGCAGAGATGAGAAAGGAAGGAAAAATGTATGGAATTGTCGCTTGATCGTTTAACAAAACAGTATGGCAGGAAAATAGCGGTAGATTGTGTTAGTGCGACCTTAAAGCCGGGAGTATATGGTCTTTTGGGGGCTAACGGTGCAGGTAAAACAACATTGATGCGTATGCTATGTGCTGTTTTGGAGTCAACCTCAGGGGAGGTATTGCTGGATGGAAAAGAAGTAACTTCGATGGGGGCAGATTACCGGAATGTGTTGGGTTATTTACCACAGGATTTTGGATATTATCCCAATTATACTGCGGTGGAGTTTTTAATGTATATTGCAGCACTGAAAGGAATACCGAAGAATGTTGCAAAAAAACGTGTGACTGAATTGTTGGAGGTAGTTGATTTAAGCCATGTGGCAAACAAAAAAGTAAAAACTTTTTCTGGTGGTATGAAACAAAGAGTAGGAATTGCACAGGCGTTACTTAATAATCCGAAAATCTTGATTTTGGATGAGCCGACTGCAGGACTTGATCCGAAAGAGCGTGTCCGTTTTCGTAATCTGCTCTCAGAGTATGCAGGCGATAAAATTGTAATTCTTTCCACACATATTGTATCGGATATAGAAGCAATAGCAGATGAAGTGCTATTGATGAAAAAAGGAAAAGTTGTATTGCAGGGTACGGTTCCAGAGCTGATTCACAAGGCAAATGGTAAGGTTTGGGAACTTTCTGTTTCTCCACAAGAAGCTAGACAATGGCAGACAAAAACAACGGTTGCTAATTTACGGCATGAAGGAAAAGAAATTATATTGCGTATTATTTCAGACAATATGCCTAGTGAGCGAGCGGTTCCTTGTGAAGCTACATTGGAAGATCTTTATTTATTTTATTTTCCTACAGAGGAAGGAGTGAAATAGAATGGAATTATTTTGGTTAGAGCATAAAAAGTTATGGCGAAAGAAAATTGTTAAAATATGTGTGTTGTTGTGTTTTGTTTATTGTGTAATTTTTGGAAGCATACTTTCGTTTCAATGGTTCGGTTTTGGCAGTTCAGGTGACTATACAAGTGCTTTTGGCAATAATTTTGATGGATATACAGTAATAAAGGATAGTCAGGAATATGCACTTTCATTTGGTGGAGAATTGACGGATGAAACCTTGCAGCAAATAGTAAGTGATTATCAGCAAATGGAAGCTGACGGTATGGAGGAAGAACTGGAAAAGACAGACTGGCAGATAGTTAATAGTTGGCTCGGAACATTGTATCCGGAGCTTCGAGATACCAGTAATTATAAAACGATGATAAGCTATGTTGATCCGGATAAGTTAACAGGCTTCTATGAAAGAAGACAGCAGGTGCTTGATGAGTTTTTGGAGGTCAGTGGTCAGGTAGGAGCTGAAAAAGAGTTTTTACATCAGATAGAGAGAAAGGTAGAAAAACCATTTCATTATGAGTGGGTAGAAGGATGGTCAACGCTTCTTGGTAGTACGATTGCGGATCTGGGAGTTGTGATGGCTTTGTTTCTCGGTATTGTTTTATCCTCTTTATTTGCGGGCGAATGGCATGATAATACAAGCGCATTAGTATTGACGACTCGAAATGGTTGGGGGAAAATCGCTTTTGCCAAAATTCTTACTGGTTTAGCGTTTACAGTGGAGTTATTTGCATTACTTGCTGTTTCAAGTGTTATATCACAGTTGTTTTTTATGGGAACTGCCGGATGGGATATGCCGATTCAGAATATCAAGCTGATTGCTGTTGCACCTATGAATATGCTGCAGGCAGAAATTTATGAATATGTTTTTGTATTGCTTGGAGCAATAGGTTTTGCCGGAATTGTCATGTTTATATCAGCGGCTGTAAAAAATAATGTACTTACCTTACTGCTTAGTCTGGCTGTTGTATATGGACCAATGATGATTGCAGAATATCTTCCTTATGGAATGCAAAAAGCATTAGATATAATACCATTGGTAGGAAGTTCAACAGATATTTTCAGAACCAATACTTTTCGTATTTTGGGGAAGCTCATCTGGTCACCATATCTACTTATTACAATTCCTGTCTTGATTGGTATTCTATGTATGCCATTCGCTATAAAGAGCTGGTCAAGAAGGATGAAGGCATAAATAACAATATGGCAAAGAAAAGAGATAAAAGGTGAATAGCAGGATATATCCGTATTTACAAGAAATTCTTTTAATGTTAAAATCATAAAAATATTTCCTAAAAAGAAAATAAAGTTTATTGACATTATCAGGAAAAATGAGTATAGTTTATTTTAATAAAAGGGAGTAACTGGCGCTTTGAGTAGCGTTTGCGAGCCGTCAATACGATGGAAGAAGTCCATCCGGATCGTGATGAAATAGTGAGACTTTTATTGCATGTAAGAAGCGGTGCAATAATTGTCTCTTTTTTTATTCGCACTGCAGATGAATCAGGATTATGGGTCGCACATCGTGTGAACAGTAACCAATAACCAGTTAGGAGGAATGGCAGTGAAAGCATATTATCAATTATCAGGAGAAGAAGTTTTAAGGGAAGTGAATGGATCGGAAGAACCATTAACAAAAGAACAGGTCAGTGAAAATCAAAAGAAATACGGACCGAATGAACTGACGGAAGGAAAAAAGAAGACAACATTTCAGATTTTTCTGGAGCAATATAAGGATTTTCTGGTGATCATCCTTATTATAGCAGCAATCGCATCGGGATTTATGGGAGATATTGAGAGCGCAGCTGTTATTGTTATCGTGATCACAATGAATGCAATTCTGGGAACTGTGCAGACAGTAAAGGCAGAGGCATCTCTGGCAAGTCTGAAGAAATTATCCGGTCCGGAGGCAAAAGTTCTTCGCGATGGAGTGGTTATCCCAATTCCGTCTTCAGAAGTTACCGTTGGAGACATTATTATGTTGGAGGCAGGAGACTATATTCCGGCAGATGGACGTATTCTGGAATGTGCGAGCATGAAGCTTGACGAAAGTGCATTGACGGGAGAGAGTCTTGGTGTCGAGAAGACGACAGATGTGATCGAACAGGACGAAGTTCCTCTTGGAGACCGTATTAATATGGTATATTCCGGAAGCTTTCTCACGTATGGAAGGGGTTCTTTTGTAGTCACAGAGATTGGAATGAATACAGAAGTTGGTAAAATTGCAAGTCTTCTGAAGACGACATCTGAGAAGAAGACTCCATTGCAGGTGAATCTGGATCAGTTTGGACAGAAATTATCCATTTTAATCCTTGTATTCTGTGCAATCTTATTCGGAATCAGTGTTTTCCGCGGTGAGAATATTGGAAATGCATTTCTTTTTGCAGTTGCTCTTGCCGTTGCAGCAATTCCGGAGGCGTTAAGTTCAATCGTTACAATTGTTCTTTCTTTTGGAACTCAGAAAATGGCGAAAGAGCATGCAATTGTTCGAAAGCTGCAGGCAGTAGAAGGATTGGGAAGTGTATCCATTATCTGTTCAGATAAAACTGGAACCCTGACACAGAATAAGATGACGGTAGAACATTATTATGTAGATGGCCAGAGCATTTCTGCAGACAAGATCGATCTCCGGGATCCGTCTCAGAGCAGACTCCTTATCAGCAGTATTCTTTGTAATGACTCTACGAATATTGATGGCGTAGAGATCGGAGATCCGACAGAGACAGCGCTGATTAATTTAGGAAGTACCCTCGGACTTGACCCGGAAGAAGTCAGAGTAAAGTATCCAAGAGAAAGTGAGAATCCATTTGACAGCGACCGTAAGATGATGGCAACAAAGCATTCATTAAACGGAGTGCCAACGATGATTGTTAAGGGAGCGGTCGATGTTCTTTTGAATCGGACAGACTGGATTGAGATGAAAGGGGAGACTTATGAGATCACAGAAGAGACAAGAAGAGTGATCGAAGAGCAGAATCAGAAATACTCAAAAGAGGGATTACGAGTTCTTGCATTTGCTTATAAAGAAGTATCAGATGAGACAGAGCTTACGCTGGAGGATGAAGATCATCTGATCTTCCTGGGTCTGATCGCAATGATGGATCCGCCGAGAGAAGAGTCAAAAGCTGCTGTAGAAGAGTGTAAATGTGCAGGAATCCGTCCGATTATGATTACAGGTGATCATAAGGTGACAGCTGCTGCTATTGCAAAGAGAATTGGAATTCTTGAAAATGAATCTGAAGCATGCGAGGGTGCAGAGATTGACAAAATGTCCGATGAAGAACTGAAAGACTTTGTGGAAGGAATTTCTGTTTATGCAAGGGTTTCACCTGAGCACAAGATTCGTATCGTGCGTGCATGGCAGGAGAAAGGAAACATTGTATCCATGACAGGAGATGGTGTGAATGATGCTCCGGCACTGAAACAGGCAGATATAGGAGTAGCGATGGGAATTACCGGAAGCGAAGTGTCGAAAGACGCGGCAGCAATGGTTTTGACAGATGACAATTTTGCGACTATTATTAAAGCAGTAGAAAATGGAAGAAATGTATATCGCAATATTAAAGCATCCATTCAGTTCCTGCTTTCAGGAAATTTCGGAGCAATTCTGGCAGTGCTTTACGCTTCACTGATGGCACTTCCGGTACCGTTTGCACCGGTTCATCTGTTGTTTATTAATCTGCTGACAGACAGTCTGCCGGCAATTGCTCTTGGATTGGAACCACATTCGAAAAATGTGATGAAAGAAAAGCCACGACCGATAAATGAATCCATTTTAACGAAAGACTTTTTGATCAATATCGGACTGGAAGGATTATCAATCTGTACCATGGTCATGATTGCATTTACAATTGGATACAAAGACGGTAATGCACTACTTGCAAGTACAATGGCATTTGCAACACTTTGCTGTTCAAGATTGTTCCATGGGTTTAACTGTAAATCAAATCGTCCGGTTGTATTTACAAAAAGAGTCTTTAATAACATTTACCTGATCGGTGCTTTTGTAATTGGAATGATTCTGATCACGCTTGTTGTGACTGTTCCTGGACTGCATAACATCTTTAAAGTGCAGACACTGACATTATCGCAGTTACTTACTGTGTATGGTCTTGCAGCATTGAATCTTCCGATTATACAGATGATAAAGGCAGTTCGTGCAAAATTTAGAAAATAGGAGGAACAGAAGTATGAAGAAAGTCGAGAAACCAAAGAAGCCATTAATCTTTTACTATTTGATTGCTTTGATTATTCTCGTGCTTCTTAACACATTTCTTTTTCCGAATATTCTAGGAAAGAATAAGGTGAAAGAAGTCGATTATGGAACTTTTCTTACTATGGTCGAGGGAAAAGAAGTATCAAAAGTAGAGTTGAATGGAGACACTATTTATTTTACAGATAATAGCGAGGAACCGAAATATTATGAGACAACAACGTTTGATGATCCAAATCTGGTAAATCGTCTGGAAGATGCGGGATGTGAATTCGGAAGAGTCGCACAGCAGGAGATGAATCCGCTTCTTACCTTTTTTCTTGTATGGATTTTACCACTTTTGATCTTCTGGGCATTAGGACAGTGGCTTGCAAAGAAGATGATGGCCAAGATGGGTGGAGGTGCAACAGGAAATCCGTTCATGCAGTTCGGAAAGAGCAATGCGAAGGTTTATGTGGAATCTACAACAGGAATCACTTTCCAGGATGTAGCCGGAGAAGATGAAGCGAAGGAACTGCTGACAGAGATTGTGGATTTTCTTCATAACCCGCAGAAATATACGGAGATCGGTGCAGTATGTCCGAAAGGAGCACTTCTTGTAGGACCTCCGGGAACCGGTAAAACTTTGCTTGCAAAAGCAGTTGCAGGAGAGGCAAATGTACCATTTTTCTCAATCTCCGGTTCAGAATTTGTAGAGATGTTTGTTGGTATGGGTGCTTCTAAAGTACGTGATCTTTTCAAGCAGGCGAATGAAAAAGCACCTTGTATTGTATTTATTGATGAGATTGATACAATCGGTAAAAAGAGAGATAACGCAGGATATGGTGGAAATGATGAGCGCGAGCAGACATTGAACCAGTTGCTGACAGAGATGGATGGGTTTGATGCATCTAAGGGTGTTGTGATCCTTGCTGCGACGAACCGACCGGACAGTCTTGATCCGGCACTTCTCCGTCCGGGAAGATTTGACCGTCGAATTCCGGTGGAACTTCCGGATCTTAAAGGGCGTGAAGAGATTCTGAAAGTTCACGCGAAGAAAGTAAGACTTGGAGATGACATTGACTTTAATGCAATCGCAAGAGCTGCATCAGGAGCATCAGGAGCAGAGCTTGCAAATATGGTAAATGAAGCGGCACTGCGCGCAGTCAGAGAGAATCGTAAATATGTAACGCAGGCAGATCTTGAAGAAAGTATTGAAACTGTTATCGCCGGATATCAGAAGAAGAATCAGGTACTTTCTTCCAAGGAAAAATTAATTGTTTCTTATCATGAAATCGGTCATGCGTTGGTAGCAGCATTACAGACGAATTCGGCACCGGTTACAAAGATCACGATCATTCCGCGTACATCAGGTGCTTTGGGATATACAATGCAGGTAGAGTCAGAAGAACGTAATCTGATGACACAGGAGGAACTGATCAATAAGATTGCGACACTGACCGGAGGAAGATGCGCAGAAAAACTGATTTTTAATTCTATCACAACAGGAGCATCGAATGATATTGAGCAGGCAACAAAGCTTGCAAGAGCAATGATCACGCGTTATGGAATGAGCGACCGGTTTGGAATGGTTGCTCTTGAGACACAGAACAATCCATACCTGGGCGGAGACAACAGTCTGAGCTGTTCTCCACAGACAGCAGCGGATATTGATCAGATGGTTGTAGATACCGTAAAACACGGATATGATACAGCGATGGATCTTCTGGAGAAAAACCAGAAGAAACTCCATGAGCTTGCGAAATACCTGTATGAGAAAGAAACAATTACAGGAGAAGAATTTATGCAGATTTTGACGAGAACAGAGACGTTGGAAGAAGCAGAAGGGAAGTAACAGATGGCAAGAAACAGAAACAAGAAAACAGAGATTGAAGAAGAAATAGAGAAGCGGATACCGACAACCCGTTACAATCCGGATTATAAAGTCGGATTGACAGCACAGCAGGTGCAGGAACACAGACTTCATGGCTGGGTAAACAGGGCAGTCGATCCTCCGTCGAAGACAACGAAAGAGATTGTTCATGAGAATGTATTTACTTACTTTAACTTAATCTTTCTTGTTCTGGCTATTTTGTTATGTCTGGTCGGATCCTTCCGGGATCTGACCTTCCTTCCGGTTATTATTGCGAATACGTTGATCGGGATTATACAGGAAGTACGTGCCAAAAAAGTGCTGGATAATCTGACCATGCTAAATGCACCGAAAGCGACTGTAGTGCGAGATGGTAAAAGATCGTTGATTGATGCAGAAGAGCTGGTAGTTGATGATATTGTCATATTTAAAGCCGGCGCGCAGGTATGTGCGGATGCACAGGTTTGTGCAGGTGAAGTACAGGTAAATGAATCTCTGCTGACAGGCGAGTCTGATGAGATTACAAAACATGCCGGAGATCAGCTGATGTCAGGAAGTTTTATTATTTCCGGTCAATGTCATGCAAGACTTGATAAAGTCGGTGAAGATTCTTATATTTCAAAGCTTACACTGGAAGCAAAAGAAATGCAGAATGGTGAGCAGTCAGAGATGATCCGCTCGCTGGATAAATTGGTTAAATGCGTCGGTGTGGCAATCATTCCGATTGGAATCATACTTGTTGCACAGTCTCTGGTATTCCAGAATGCATCATTCCATTCAAGTATTACGTCAATGGTAGCGGCTGTGATCGGAATGATTCCGGAGGGACTTTACCTTCTTGCAAGCGTTGCACTTGCTGTCAGTTCAATCCGGCTTGCGCAGCAGAAAGTATTGCTTCATGATATGAAATGTATTGAGACACTTGCGCGTGTTGATGTACTTTGTGTAGATAAGACTGGTACGATCACAGAAAATACGATGAAAGTACAGGAACTTATTCCGACGGAGCAGTACGATACGGAAAAGATGGGATCTCTTCGTCTTATGGTCGGAGATTTTGTTTCAGCTATGACAAACGATAATATCACAATGGCTGCAATGAAAGAATATTTTACACATTCTTCAGGCGCAAAAGCAATTTCCAAGACAGGATTCTCATCTGCGACAAAGTACAGCAGTGCTACATTTGAAGATAAGACATATGTTCTTGGAGCACCGGAATTTGTACTTCTGGATGATTACGAGCAACATAAGGAAAAAATCACAGAGCTTGCATCCACAGGTGCCCGTGTTCTTGTATTTGGAACTTATGCAGCAGAGATTGATGGAAAAGCACTGACAGAGCCGGTAACACCGTTAGGATATATCTTACTTGCGAATCCGATCCGTGAAGCTGCAAAGGAAACCTTCCAGTATTTTGCAGAGCAGGGAGTAGAGGTCAAGGTTATTTCAGGAGATAATCCGGTTACAGTTTCCAAAGTTGCAAAGACTGCAGGAATTAAAAATGCCGAGAATTATGTGGATGCATCAAGTCTTGAGACAGATGAGGATATTAAGAAAGCAATTCTTGAGAAGACAGTGTTTGGACGTGTGACTCCAAATCAGAAGAGACAGTTTGTACAGGCACTCAAAGAGGCTGGAAAAACAGTTGCTATGACAGGAGATGGTGTGAATGATGTACTCGCACTGAAAGATGCAGACTGCAGTATTGCAATGGCATCCGGAAGTGATGCGGCAGCACAGGCCTCTCAGATTGTTCTTCTGGAATCAGACTTTTCCTGTATGCCACAGGTTGTTTTAGAAGGAAGAAGAGTAGTAAATAATATCCAGCGTTCAGCAAGTCTGTTCCTGGTCAAGAATATCTTCTCCTTCCTGCTGAGTCTTTTCTCAGTAGTATTTATGTTTACTTATCCACTGGAACCATCACAGGTATCACTGATCAGTATGTTTACGATCGGTATCCCGGCGTTCTTCCTTGCACTTGAGCCGAATAAGAATATCATTAAAGGACATTTCCTGACAAATGTATTCCTGAAAGCACTTCCGGCAGCACTTACAGATGCATTGGCGGTTGGCGCACTGGTTATCTTCGGAAAGACATTTGGAGTAGGAGAGCAGGATATCTCAACAGCAGCAACGATGCTTCTGGCAATTGTAGGATTTATGATCCTCTATAAGATCAGTGCACCGATGAATAAGTTGCGCACAGCGATCCTTGGTGGATGTATCGCAGGATTATTATTCTGCAGTATCTACTTGAATCAGTTGTTTGCGATTACCGGAATGACAACAAAATGTATCATGCTTTTCGTTGTCTTTGCAATTGCAACAGAGCCGGTGCTTCGTTATCTTACGATTCTTCTTGGAAAAGGAAGATTTTATTACAGACGTTTGCGCGGAAAAGCGCCGTTAGAGGAAGAAGCATAATGTGCAGCGAAAATAAAAAATAAATGTAATTATTCAGAACGAAAATAAGATAAAAATCAAGCGACAGCAGGGAATTATGAATCCTTACTGTCGCTTGATTTTGCGTTACTTTTCACATTACATTCTTATAGTTTGCAATATCGATGAAGTTAATTATGTAGCTGGTCAATTATTCTGTATAAAGAATCAATCAAAGAAAGTTTCATGCAGTTTGCGTACTGCAAGATCTGCATAAGCTTCGTCGATCAGAGCAGTGATACGGATCTCAGATGTTGTAACCATCTCTGTGTTGACATCAATGCTTGCAAGTGCACCGAACATCTTCGCAGCAACACCTGAATGGGAACGGATGCCGGCACCAATGACAGAAACTTTGGCAACATTTTCATCAGAATCCAGTTTCTTAATGCCAAGATAGTCTTTGTTTTCATTTAACAGATCCAAAGCACGGAGCATGTCCGGTTTTGCAACAGTGAAGGATACAGATTTTGTACCGTCTTTGCCAAGAGACTGGATCATGACGTCAATGTTCAGTTTATTCTTATCTAAAAGATTTAAAAGACGGAATGTGCTGTTAGGCTCGTTTCCGAGACCGGCAACACGGATTTTGGCTACATTTTTATCGGCTGCCACACCACTGATTAACATTTTTTCCATTTTCGTTTTCTCCCTTACAATTGTTCCTGAATTGTGGTTTAAGCTAGAGCATACCAGAAGTTCTACACCGTATTTTTTGGCGATTTCTACACATCTGCTGTGAAGGACTTTCGCACCAAGAGAGGCCATCTCAAGCATCTCATCATAAGTGATCTCAGTCATTTTATGAGCGTTTGGAACAACGCGTGGATCGGCGGTATATACTCCGTCTACATCTGTGTAAATCTCACAGACATCGGCATGGAGTTCAGCAGCAAGAGCAACTGCTGTTGTGTCAGAACCGCCACGGCCAAGAGTTGTGATATCTTCATACTTATTGATCCCCTGGAATCCGGTTACGATGACAATCTTGTTTGCATCAAGCTCTTTGCGGATACGCTCGGAATCAATTCTCTTGAATCGTGCGTTTTGATAATTTGAAGTTGTATGCATTGGAACCTGCCATGCATTCAGTGACACTGCACTGACGCCCATGGAAATCAGAGTCATTGCCATCAAGGATACAGAAACCTGTTCACCGGTTGTGAGAAGCATATCTAATTCCCTGCGGGAAGGCTGCTCTGTGATCTGCTTTGCAGTTGCGATCAGATTATCTGTAGTCTTCCCCATAGCAGACAGGACAACAACAACCTGGCTGCCTTCACGCTGCTTTTCGATACAGCGATTTGCTACGTTGCGGATGTGCTCCAAGTCGGCCACGGAGCTTCCGCCAAATTTCATTACTGTCAGCATATTTTTATCTCCCTTATATCCTCGGACGAATCTGCGTTGCTGGTCGCATATAGTGTGAGCAGTAACAGCAAAAGAGTCAGAGAATTCTTAGTTACTGTTCATAGTGGGTGTGAGCAGCAACTTTATACGTAAATAAGTATAGCAAAAAAAAGAAATAAAATACAGAAGAACATTTGTTCTATACATGCTTGCAGTTGCATAAAGTGTGTGCTATACTGCAAATGAACAGAAAGCAGGTGAATAAAGATGACTCCAAAAGAAGTAATACAAAAAGTGCAGCAGGATCTTTTTACAATGCAGGATCTAAAATATCGGGATTTTCACGCAAAACTGATGCCGACAGTAGAGAAAGAATCCGTGATAGGAGTGAGAGTTCCTGTACTTCGAACTTATGCAAAGAAATTCGGGAAGACAGAAGAGGCGAAGCAGTTTCTTAAGATCCTGCCACATCAATATTATGAAGAGAATAATCTGCATGGACTTCTGATCGAGCAGATCAAAGATTATGAGCTCTGTATAGAAGAACTGGAGCGATTTCTGCCGCACATAGATAACTGGGCAACCTGTGATCTTCTGGTAGTCAGAACAGTAAAAAATCATCTGGATTCTTATATCAAAAAGATAGATCGATGGCTGGAATCAGAGCATATATATACGATCCGATTTGGAATCAATATGTTGATGCGTTATTATCTGGAAGAAGAATTTAAGTCAGAATATCCGGGGAAGGTTGCCGCAATCCGTTCAGAAGAGTATTATGTAAATATGGCCAGGGCATGGTATTTCGCAACAGCACTTGCCAAACAGTATGATCAGGCTCTTCCGTTTCTGGAAGAACAGAAGATGGATGTGTGGACGCATAATAAGACAATCCAGAAGGCAATCGAAAGCTATCGGATCACGCCGGAACAAAAAGAGTATCTAAGAACCTTAAAGATAAGACAATAATGTTTGTAGGAGGAGAAATGAACAATGAGTTATGTATCTTTTAATGATGTGATAGAATTAAATGGAATTCTTAAAGATAAAGGTCTGAATTTCCGGATTCATCTCAGGGACACTTGCGGAAGACAATCCTTCTGGATCGAACCACTCGGTAATTGCGCCTGTGAAGGACGATATGATGAGATGTATCAAGTAGTAGAAGAGTACCTCGAAGGAAAAGGATTTTCCGTGCAGTACGACGATCAGAAGATGAATTTTGTGGTATAAATTTGTATTTGTCTGTCTGATTCTCCATATCGAAGCAAAGGATTTGGTAGTGAATAAGGCCGCAAGAATGATGCTATATTGCATCGGACACCGGCCCGCTCTACCTCATCCCCTTGAAAGTATGTA
>ERZ869983.453-NODE-453-length-13542-cov-4.510063_pt1 | contig 13542 bp, 13 predicted proteins | sample MGYA00521106_ERZ869983 | MGnify/ENA primary metagenome ERZ869983 (study PRJEB32232, sample SAMN07284972) | human gut metagenome | biome: human-associated habitat; material: feces | host: Homo sapiens | place: Tanzania | collected 2014-04-05 ...
TTTCTCCTTGCATGAAAAGGGCGGCCAGCACCCGAAGAGGGTTGCTGACCACCGCATCGTTTAATACGACAGACCGAAATTCAACTCATAGTAATTGCCGGCGGCGTCACGGTAAGCGTAAGCCTTGCCGTTTTCGTCCTTCATGCAGTCGGGCATGTAGGCATCCTTGGCGTAGCCGGGCACATCGTTGGGGCTGATGCAGACGCCGTCTGCATTGACGGCCAGCACTTCGTCGCCCTTGGGCAGGGTCAGCGGCAGCTTGCCGACCGGGGCAAAGCGGCCGAACAGGACGTCCAGCGTTGCGGAGGGGTAGGTATCGAAGCCGACGGTCAGCGCATCGGAGACTTTTTCGATGTTGCCGACTTCCCAGGCCAGCGGGCAGTTGATGTTGGAAACGACCTTGCCGCCGTGTGCGTGGACCGCCTCGGCGATGCCGGGGATGCGGCTGGCACCGACCAGCGTGGTCTCCTGATGGGTCTCGGCGGTGGGCTTGCCGCTTTCATCCACGTTGCAGACGGTCTTGCCTTCGCAGATGTCCAGCTCCAGATAGCCCGGCGTTGCGTTGAAGTATGCACCGGACTGCGGGCTGACCATCAGCAGGGCGATATCGGCCTCGGCGGGGTCGGCCACCAGCGTGACATTGCCCAGCATCTCGCGCAGGGCCTTGGTGGCAGCTTCGCCGGCCTCGGCGCTCTTGCCGAAGGCCTCGGCGTAGACCTTGCAGCCGTCCTTCAGGGGCAGGGTGCCGTCGTTCTTCAGCAGGACGACGCTCTCGCGGTGGACGCGGCTGGCCTCTTCCCAGTCGGCCTTGGTGGCCACGACCTCGGCAGCCTTCCGGGGGTCTGCATAGGGGTCTTCGAACATGCCCTGACGGAACAGCTCGGTCAGGGTGCGGCGGACGGCGCGGTTCAGGCTCTCGTCGGTCAGGACAAGGTCTTCCTTCCGGAAGCCTGCGGGCACTTCGTGGGTGTCGTAGTAGCCGTTGGTAGCACGGGCGTAGCTCTCCTCGCCGAACGCATTGTCCAGCAGACCGGAGATCAGGTCCACGCCGCTCTGGGTGACGGCGTAGCCGATGCGCTCCGGCTCATCCAGCATATCGACGCCCCAGCACATGTTGTGGACGATGCCGGTGTCGGAGTTGATGTAGCCCTTGAAGCCCATCTGGCTGCGGAGCATCCCGTCGATGAAGACCTTATTGTAAGCGAAGCCATAGGGATTCAGCGCGATGGGGTTGCCCTCGAAGTCCTCCTGCGGGGCGCTCTTCTCAGCGGACGGCTTGGAGTAGTAGGGCATGATGGACTCGGCGTTGTGGCGGATGGCCGCACGGAAGGCCGGGATGTGGTACTTCTGCAAGGAACCGGGGGTGGCGTAGATGTTCCACTGGCCTGCTGCATAGTGGGGGTCAAAGCCGTTCTCACGGGCACCGCCGCCGGGGAAGTGCTTCACGGTCACGGACACGCCGTCCGGGGTGACGCCGTTGCTGCCGCCCTGGATGCCGGGGATGAGGTGGTCGAAGATCTCCTCGATCAGCTCCGGGTCCTCGCCGAAGGTGCCGAAGGTGCGCTGCCAACGAGGGTCGGTGACGCAGTCGGCCATGTACATGTAGCCCTTCTTCAGGCCGCAGGCGTTCCACTCGCGGCGGATGGTGTCGGCGAACTTGTCGATGATGTCGATGCGGGCAGTGCCCTTGACAGCCGCTGCGATGCCCAGAGTGCCGGGCCAGGTGGCGAAGACACCGGCGGCATCGTTCATGCCGAAGACGACCTCACCGTTCTCGTTGCGGCTGTTGGACATGACCTGCATGGGCACGAAGTGCTCACAGGTCTCGGTCAGGTATTGCAGCTGGTTCAGATAGTCGGCCAGATCTTCGGGGGTGGGGTTCTCGCGCAGGATGACGTGGCGGTTGAAGCACTTTTTGACCATGTCGGAGGTGCTGGGCAGCGCCTGATGGCCGAAGATGCTGTCGGAAACGTCCACCGGTGCCTCATCCAGCAGGCCGGAGTCATCGCCCACGGGCTTGTGGCCGTTGGCAGCCAGACGGGGCGAGGGGTACTTGGGGCCCATCCGCCAGTCAGAGGTGAACAGCTGGCCGATCTTCTCGCTGGTGGTCAGGGTCTGGACATAGGCTTTGGCGCGCTCTTCAGGGGCAAGTCGCCAGTCGTTGACGGCGCTGACGGTGCCGGTGCCGTCGATATCCTTGAAATAGAGGCCGTCCTGTTCGATGACCCGGCGCTCCACCGTGCCGATGGTGGGGCCGTTTGCGTTGACATAGCGCTGGACGCGCTCCGATGCTTTGACTGCCATGTGGTTTCTCCTTTTCATTGTTCGCACGCACGGTGCATTTTTATGATACCTATATTATAAGCGTGCACCGCCCCCGAACACTAGAAATATTTTTAGAAAAATCCGCACAATCCCGCATTCTTTTGTTCGAGGGCCGAACAAAACTGGCAATGTGCTGTACTAGTATATCAATACTATGTGCAATTTGACCAATAGGTTTTTGAAAAGTTGTGAAAATTGCTTCAAAATAGTAAAATCGTCCTGTTTTACCTCAAAATATTACTAACAGAATTTCAAAATATCGTTCATAATAAAGACACAAAGTCCCGCTGTGCCGCACAGTGGCAGGTGCGGTTTTCAAACGGGGCGAAAACGGAGAACGCCTGTTTACAAATTAAGGAGAGAAAACGAAATGGCAAAAACGAGAAGTCTGCCGGATAAGTACTACGACAAAGACTACGAGCACAACGGCATCCACCGCGTTCCGCTGTGGCGCATCGCATGCTTTGCACTGAACAACACGGCTACCAACCTGTACATGATGATGATGGGTTACGCTACCTACTACCTGATGGGCTGGGTCGGCGTCGGCATGATGCTGGCATCCTCCCTGAGCATGATCATGCGTATCTGGGACGGCGTCACCGACCCGTTCGTCGGCTTCATGGTCGATAAGACCAACGGCAAGTTCGGCAAGAACCGCCCGTTCATCGTCATCGGCAACATCATTCTGGCCGTGACCAGCTTCATCCTGTTCCACGTCACCCACAATCTGCCGCAGGCAGTCCGCTTCCCCTTCTACGTTGTGGTCCTGATGATCTACTACCTGGGCTACACCTGCCAGTGCGTCGTTACCAAGTCTGCACAGTCCTGCATGACCAACGACCCCAAGCAGCGCCCCATGTTCGCCTCCTTTGACGGCGTGTTCAACACCGTTCTGTTCGCTGGTCTGGCAGTCGTGTTTGCGAATTTGGCAAACAGCTACAAGGATGTCGGCGGCTATGCTTCCACCCAGTTCTTCCACAGCCTGTGGGTCCTGACCGCCATCGTTTCCGGTATCTTCACCCTGCTGGCTGTCATCGCCATCACCCCGAAGGACCGTCCGGAGTTCTTTGGCACCGGCAAGCCGGTCAAGGTCGGCCTGAAGGATTACTGGGATACCCTGAAGAACAACCGCGCCATCCAGATGTTGGTCCTGTCCGCATCTACCGATAAGCTGGGCTCCTCTGCCCGTACCAGCGCTGTCTCCGTTGCTATGTTTGCCTGCATCGCCGGTTCTACCGTTCTGCAGGGCAACGTTACCGCTCTGACCACCGTCCCCAGCGTCATCGTCACCTTCCTGGCCATCTCTCTGGTGGCTACCAAGTTCGGCCAGCGCAAGGCCATGATCATCGGCTCCGTCGGCGGTCTGGTCATCAACGCTCTGACCATCGCTCTGTGGCTGCTGGGCGACCCCACCACCATGACCTCTGACCCCGCTAAGGGCACCCTGCACTGGGGCTACTTCCTGATCCTCCACGTCCTGCTGAGCGTTGCTTACGCAGGCTTCCAGGGCATCTCCGGCAACATCGTCATCCCCATGACTGCGGACTGCGCCGACTACGAGGTCTATCGCTCCGGCAAGTACGTTCCCGGCCTGATGGGCACCCTGTTCAGCTTCGTCGATAAGCTGGTCTCCTCCTTCGCTCCCATGATCGCCGGTGTCATGTTCACCATCTGCGGCTTCGCTGACCACAACCCGGTCGAGGGCGACGTGGCTACCATGAAGCTCCGCATCGGCTGCGCCTTCTGCTACAGCGGCGTCATCATGATCGGTCTGCTGTGCAACCTGATCGCCATGAAGTTCTATCCCCTGACCAAGGAGAAGATGGCTGAGATCCAGGACGAGGTCGCTCAGATCAAGATGAAGGCAATGGCTGAAAACGCATAATCAAGCTGCCACGCTTTCTGATTCTGCGGAAACTACATCCCATGGGAAAGACCGCTCACCGGCTATGTGCACAGTGGGCGGCTTTCCCGATTTTATGAGACAAAGACAGAGGTACAACAATGGCAAATACCCAATGGACAAAAGACCCCGATCACGGTTTTATCTGGAATTCCATCGAACATTTCTTCTATTGGAAGGAAAACCGCGAACGGCACGAAGTGAACCGGAAAAAGTATCTCCGCCTTTGCATTCTGGGGGCCTTTGGGGCGCACCAGTTCTATGCCAAGCGCCCGGTTTTGGGGGTGCTGTATCTGGCCACCTTCTGGACCGGCTTCTCGGCAGCCATGACCATCGTGGATGCTGTCATTGCAGCCCCCATGAAGCCGGACGAGAACGGCAGCATCTGGCTGTGACCCCACCTCTTCTGAGCGGTTCCGCCGGGACCGGAAAGGTACAGTTCTATGAGCAACGTTATGCAGACCCTGTTCAACACCAATCACGAGCTGCCTGATCTGCAGGTCATCGTGATTCTGGCCATCCTTGCTGTCGTTGCGCCCACGGTGGCCAAGTATCTTCACCAGCGGCGTTCCAGCGGCAGCACCAAGACCTCTGCCGCCCCGGCAAAGCCCCGCGCCCAGCACAAGAAAAAGCGCTGAGCGGCTGAACTTTCTACGACATTTTCCCTCTATTCATTCATCTCATTACCTCCTTTCTTTTCGAAGAACGCCAAAAGCCCGCAGCGAATGCTGCGGGCTTTTGACGTTGCGGCCCTCCCCTCTCCGGCGCTTTGGAAGGGCTGGCAGGATGCGCAGCCGCTGCCCGTTCCGGCGGAGCCCGACAGCCTGCGTCCGGATAAGACCTTGTTCGTCCAGCACAGCCAGCACCGGCCTGCCAAGGCCTCTCCCTTCGGGAGAGGTGGCAGCGCTTGCGCTGCCGGAGAGGGTGGTGCGCGAACCGAACAGGACGACAAAATGCCCCGGCAGGTGCTGCACAGCATCTGCCGGGGCGGTTTTATGGGGCTTTAACTTTGGGTCCGATCCGGGAACGCTCAGACCTTCTTGATCTTGATGAGCTGTGCGTTCAGGCTTTCCAGGAAGCCATCGGGCAGAGCCATGACGTTGCCCAGATTCTCCGGGGACATGGTCTTCATCATATCCCACATACCGGTGCCGGGCTTCACATCAAAGTTGGTGGTCAGCTTCACGACCTTGGCAACGAGGGCGAAGGCTTCGGGGCACTTGGAGACTTCTTCCATGTTGTCCTTGATGCTGTAGTAGCCTTCCGGGAACTCCATGGGAGCCTTGAGGTCCAGATTCAGGCTGCCCACCTGCTTGAACCAGTTGGCAACGCCCTCCTGACGCTCGTTGAACTCCGGCAGGGTGTAATAAGCGGGCTCCTCAGCGACCTTCTCCAGGGTGATGGAATCCTTCACATCACCGGCCACAGCCAGGATGGTGTTGAAGCCTTCGTTCAGAGCAACGTCGAACTTGAAGACGCGGTGCGCGGTCTGCTGGCCGACTTCCTTGCCGTTGACGTACAGAACGACGGTGTCCTGGTTGGAGTAGACCTTGATCTCGGTGGTCTCGCCTGCGCGCTGTGCGTGGCGGCGGCCAGCGATGTGGATCATCGGGGTCTGGGTCCAGTAAGCCTGATAGACAAAGTAGCTGTCCTTCTTGGTCTTGCGGTCCATGGTGATGAGGCCCTTGTTGTTGCGGCCGCTCACGCCGCCCTCATGACGGGCAGCGCAGCCGAAGTCGAACATGTTCCAGACGTGGGAAGCCCACACCCAGGGACGGTCCTCGAAGACCTGTGCCATGTGCTCGTGGTACAGTGCCTGATACTCCTCGGTGTAGTCCTTGCACTGGGGATCGTTGCTGTGCCAGTTGATGATGCCCTCGCAGCCGTACTCGGAGATGCCGATGCAGATGTCGGGGTGGTCGGCGTGGAACTTGTCCAGCCAGGGGCCATTCTGCTCCATCTTGCCGCCGTACCAGCCGAAGTAGTGGTTGTAGCTCTCCAGGTCGGTGATGTGGTGCATGGGGCCGTCCACGGGGGTGTGAGAAACGTGTGCAATGGTGGTCAGGCGGGTCGGGTCAAGCTCCTTGCAGAGCTTTTCCAGATCGTGGTGGGTGTCCACCAGCTCCTGAGAGATGCCGCCGATCAGGATCTCGTTGGAGATGCCCCAGAACATGATGGAGGGGTGGTTGTAGTTCTGGATGATGAGCTCCTTCATCTCCTCCATGACGTGGGTGTGTGCACCCTCGCCCTTCTTGAAGACGCTGATGAAGGGGATCTCAGCCCAGACGGCAAAACCGATCTCGTCGCAGGCATCGTAGAAGTCCTGGCTGTGCTGATAGTGTGCCAGACGGATGGTGTTGGCGCCCAGCTCCTTGATGAGCATGGCGTCGTCATAGTGCTCCTCGGCGGTCAGCGCGTTGCCCTCGAACACGCGGTCCTGATGGCGGGAAACGCCGCGCAGCGGGGTGGGCACACCGTTGATGGAGAAGCCTTCGTTGGGCGTGACCTTGAAGGAACGGACGCCGACGTTGGCGTAGATCTCATCGACGGCTTCGTTGTTGCGCTGCAGGGTCGCGGTGACGGTGTACAGATTGGGCTCGTCCATGCTCCACAGCTGTGCATCGGGAACATAAATGGTGACTTCGGTCTCGGCAGAGCCGCGGACAGCGGAAGCGACCTCGCGGCCGAAGCAGTCTTCGATGCTGTACAGAACGGTCAGGTCGTCAGCGGGGTTGGTGACGAAGCTCTTGATGGTGAAGTTTGCACCGCCGTCCTCCGTGGGAACCGGGGTGACCATGATGCCGGGGCCGCCGTAGTAGTCCAGATCAAAGTGTGCATTGGGCACGCTGATCAGGTTGACGCCGCGGTACAGACCGCCGTAGAAGGTGAAGTCGGCGGAAGCGGGGTACATGGACGGGGTGTCCTCGTTGGAGACCTCGATGGTCAGCTCGTTCTCGCCCTCGTGGCACAGATCGGTGACATCGGCGCGGAAGATGGAGAAGCCGCCCTCGTGGGTGGTGGCGACCGTACCGTTGACCTTCACGGTGGCGTTCAGCGCAGCAGCGAGCACCTCAACATAGGTGCGGCCGCCCTCACGGGGCTGCTTGGGCTGCTCGAAGGTGCGGGTGTAAACGCCGGTGGTGCGCAGGTAGCTGCCGTTGCCGTCGTTGCCGTCCACAGCGTTCCAGGTGTGGGGCAGGTTGACCTGCTCCGTCACATGGTCGCCCTTGGGGAAGGACAGGGTCCAGTTTTCGTTCAAGGAAATGATCTCTCTCATTGATACGACTCCTTCTCAGTTTTTTCTCTGTGTGGGTCTGCGGCGCAGACCTCGTTGTGAGATTAGTATATCACAGGAAGCCTCCGGAACGTTTGTACAAAATCGCGTCAAAATAGTAATATTTTGTGAAAATTCCAACGACCGGCCCGCTTTTGTGCAGAAGAAAACGGCCCCGGCAGCTGCCGGAGCCGTTTTCAGGACTGCATCAGATCCCGCATTCGTCCAGGATGCCGCGCAGGGTGTCTGCGGACTTCCGGAGGTCGGCGGATTCCTTCTCGCTCAGTGCGATGGGGACCAGCTCTTCGAGGCCGTCGGCACCCACCACGGCGGGCATGCTCAGAACGACATTGTCCACGCCGAAGTCGCCGTGCATCATCGAGGAGATGGGCAGGATGGACTTCTCGTCCCGGATGATGACCTCGCAGATGCGCTTGACGGCCATTGCGACGCCGTAGTAGGTGGCGCGCTTCTTCTCAATGATCTCGTAGGCGCTGTTCTTGACCTTCTCCGCGATGTTCTCCTGGGATTGGTCGTGGTTGTAGTGGCCGCGCATCTCGCAGAAATCGTCCAGTGCGATGCCGGAGACGTTGGCGCTGCTCCAGGCCGCGATCTCGCTGTCGCCGTGCTCGCCGATGATGAAGGCGTGGACGCTCTTGCTGTCCACGGACAGGTGCTCACCCAGCTGATACTTCAGGCGGGCGGTGTCCAGCACGGTGCCGGAGCCGATGACCCGGTGCTCCGGGAAGCCGGACAGCTTGATGGCGGCATAGGTCAGGATGTCCACCGGGTTTGCCACCACCAGCAGGATGCCGCGGCATTCCCGCTTGGCGATCTCCGGGATGATGCTCTTGAAGATGTTCAGGTTCTTGTGCACGAGGTCCAGCCGGGTCTCGCCGGGCTTCTGGCCTGCGCCTGCCGTGATGACGATGATGGCGGCATCCACGATGTCATCGTAGGTGCCGGCATAGATCTTCATGTTGCCCACAAAGGGGATGCCGTGGCTGATGTCCATGGCTTCGCCTTCGGCCTTGGCGTGGTCTGCGTCGATCAGGACGATCTCCGAGAACAGCTTGCTCTGCATCAGCGCAAAGGCGGACGCCGAGCCGACGAAGCCGCAGCCGATGACGGCGATCTTGCGTAAATTGACGTTGTTCATAGGTTGCTTTCCCTCTTCTGCCGCCCACGGCGGCTCCATTCATTCCAAAACCTCTCCCGCCGGGAGAAGCTGCCGGGCAAATCGTTAAACTTTTGCCAAGCTTGGATACATTACCAGAAATCACGGCATCTGTCAAGTGCAGGCGCAACGACGCCGCTGCTTTTTCACAGGATGCCGCACAGCCCTTGAAAATATACCCGGCAGACGCAGAAGAAAACCAGTTGACGGAAAGCGGGAACTTTGTTATAATAATAGGGCTATCAAGCGGCTCTGGCAGCTTCTGCCCGCCGCTCCGAAGCGCGAAGTGAATAGGGAGATGTATCGAAGTGGTCGTAACGAGAACGACTCGAAATCTAACTGGCTTTTTGGAAGTGGATTTCCGGTTTTGCTAGGTTTCATGCGGGTTTTCCGACTTCGTGAGTGAACGATTTTCGGTCGTTCTCTCCTGAAATTCTCTCCAAAGTTTTCCCGGAATGCACGGAGCATTCTAAAAATTTAATATGTGGAGCATTACTCAAGTGGTCGTAAGAGGTCGCACTCGAAATGCGATAGGCCGGGAGACCGGTGCCAGGGTTCGACTCCCTGATGCTCCGCCAAATCGAATGGACAGATGAATTTTATTCGTCTGTCCATTCTTTTTTGCCGGAACATCGCCCGTCCACCCTGTCTTTGGGGCGTATGGCATCATGCTGACGCATTGCCATAGCCCAGCCCTTCCAGCATCGCCTGTGCAGACGAGAGCTTGGAAGCGTAATCGAGGTGGGCGTAAATGTTGGCGGTGGTGGAGAAGTCGCTGTGACCCAGCCATTCCTGAATCTGCTTCATGGGAACGCCGTTTGCCAGAAGAAGGCTGGCGCAGCTATGACGCAGATCGTGGAAGCGGATAGGACGCAGACCGTTTTTCTCCAACAGCTTCGGGAACTGCTCGGAAACGTAGTTGGGGCGGATGATGTTCCCGATCTCGTCCACACACAGATAGCCGAGATAATCCCGATTGTAGCTTTTACCGCACAGGCGGCGGTAGGTGTCCTGCTGGCCTTTCAGCATCAGCAGGCGGTCACGGATGGGCGGCACAAGGGGCAGCGTCCGCAGACTGGATTTCGTTTTTGCACGGTCTGCCTGCACCAGAACCTTTTTGCCGTCGATGGATGCCTGCGTGACGATGTGCTTGACCTCCAGCGTGTTGGCTTCAAAGTCGATGGCATCCCATTTCAGACCCAGTACCTCGCTGCGGCGCAGGCCGTAGAAGGATGCCAGCAGAACTGGGATCTCCAGCTTGGTTCCCTCTGCAATCTCTGTCAAAGCATGAATCTCATCGGCACTGTAATAGCTGCCTTTGAACTCGTTCTTCTTCGGACGCTCGACCTTATCTGCCGGATTGGTGGGGATCAGGTCGATCTTTACCGCATACTTCAGCGCCTTGTGGATGTTTGCATGATAATGGATCACCGAATTTGCCTTGACCCGTTCAAGCTGTTTGTTGTAGAAATCCTGCAAGTCGGTGGCTTTCAGGTCTACCAGCTTGATATTGCGCTTTCGGAAATACGGAACGATGATGCGCTCCACCGTCCCCTGATAGCTTGCATAGGTCGTGATTTGGATCGTGCTTTTCGTGACTTCCAGCCATTTCAGCATGAAGTCCGAAAAAAGAATGTCATCGTCTAAGCGGATCTCCGCAGGTGCGGTGGAAACCTTGAAGTTCCTCCGACGTTCCTGCAAAAGAGCCTCGGCTTTCTTCTTGTTCCTCTTGACGGACAGACCGGTGGCTTCCCACTTGGTCTTTCGCTTTCCGTCTGCGTCCTTGTAACTCAGAACGATGTAGTAGAAGTCGTTTTTTTCTTGCAGATGCCCTGCTACCATAGTGTTTCCTCCTGTCTTTGCATCCACTTGAATATGTAACTTCTGCCGCTGACACCATCAGTGTACCCAACGGCAGGAGAGAATGCAAGGATGTCACGCCCGGAGAATGTGACCGGGTGCGAATCCGATGAGATAGGTCAAAAGATGTGCCTTGGGAATGCGGTAGGAGCGTCCGACCTTCAAATGCTGGACGCTCCCTTTTTTCAGAATCGCATACCCGGTTTTTGTGCTGACGCTCAATATCTGGCACATCTGGTCGATGTTCAGCACATCCGGGTAATCCCGGAGCATCACACGGTACGCATCACGGGGATTCAGATTTTCCTCACCCAAACAGATTCCCCCTTTCTGGGTTCATATTCTCCCGATCCAATGCCAGACTGCATTTCAGGGCTTTTTCAATTTGCGCCATCTCCCACTCACTGGTCATTCCCATAAAACTGTTGATGCGCTCTTTATCAATGGTGAAGATCTGTTCCAGCAGCACCACAGACGGACGGCTGAACGCAGGGTTCTGCTCAATGAGAACATGGGTGGGCTGGTTTGGCTTTTTGGAGACTTTTGAGGTCACAGCAGCCACGATCACAGTCGGCGCAAATTTATTTCCTGTATTATTTTGAATCACAATAACAGGGCGTTTACCGCCCTGCTCAGAACCATAGTGCGGGTCAAGGTCTGCAAAGTAGATCTCGCCCCGGCGAAAGCCGAAATTCTTTGTTACATAAACGGTAGCAATCATCCCCCTTTTCCTTATGTAGGCAAAAGCCGCCCTGCGGACGGCTTCTGCGGCGTTTTAGGACTTTTGCCATAGGAGAACATCACTGCTTGATAGGAAGGCTCTTAGAGCGGCTGGAGCCGTTGTAGACCTTCAGGATCTGGTGCATATACTTCTGATAGTTCGGGCCGCTCATCGCCTGCCCGCTGCGGTAGATCGTCAGGGGGCTGGTGCGCTTGAGCTGCTTGATCAGGCGAACCGGGTCATACTCGTGGTCGTACAGCGCCACGAAACGGACAACGCCCTGCAGCACCTCAGAACGGAGCGAGTCAATGTCTCCCTCCCATGCTTCTGCCAGAACACGAAGCGCATCTGTGTAAATGCGTTCGCCGTGCTGCCGGTACTCTCCAAAGGCCGTAGCAATGCAGGCGATCTTCCACTTGGCGTGACTCTGGTTGAAACTCAGGCCAAAGCCGGCGCGCTGGGTAGCACTCAGGAATGCGATGGCTTCCGAATCGCCGCCGTGGATCTTGGCACGCAGTTTTGCGCCCGCCGTAAGCGGTGCAGAAATACCCGTCTGCTGTGCGAACAGCAGGGCTTCTTCCTGTTCGGTCAGACCGGAATAGACCTTGCAGAGGATGTCGAGATCACAGTTGTTGTTCCGCATCTTGCGGGCGGCGATGGTATGCTGACCATCAAAGACGTAGTAGTGACCATTGCGGTAGCTGACCTTGGGCGCATTGGCGATGCGCTCATCAAACTCAGCAGCGATGCGCTTGACGCGGTTGGCGTTGAGATGCCGCTGGTAGTAGCTGCGCGGCACTTCCAGAAACTTACTGTTGATGAGCATTTCGTGGTGAACGAGTTTAATCATAGGCAAATTCTCCTTCCAGTTTAATGATATACTCTTTTGCTTTCTGCAAAAGTTCAACGACCTTTTGACGGATGTTCGGGTTTTTGAGGAAATCCGGGTAATGCTCAAAGCAGACATCCAGACGATAGATCATCATATCTGCCGCCGATTCCACTTCGCTGAGCATTCCTTCCGCATCTGCAACCTGTTCGACGGATTCCATCTTATTGGATAAGGCTCGGATGCTTTGCAGTTCGGTCAATGTTTTTGGGGGCTTTGATGGCTCCTCTATAACCGCTGGTGCTGTTTCAGTTTTGCACGGTAGTTCTCCCACCGCCGAGGTCTGTAACTTTTGATCTTTCTTTTTTGACTTGGATGCCGATTTTCCGGTAGACTTCTTCGGTTCCTTTGGTATACAGATTCTCTCGACTAGCGCAGGGCGTTCTTCAGGAGGGGTTCTGGCAAGTGCCATAACATCTTTGGCGGTGCCTTTTACCGTGCCTGACAGAATTTTCTGACGGCTTCCGGGTGAGATTTTCTCCGCTTCGTCTACGCAGTTTGCAAACTTTTCAGCGCGAATGACCGTAATTCTGTTGACCCCATTTTCTTTTGCAATTCGATCACATGTTTTTTCTCCGCTGATCAAGTTATCATTATGATAACTTGATTTTGCATCTGTACTTTTGCGATCACCGCCATGGGCGACTTTTTCGGCTTCATACTGCTTTCCTAATAGATAATTTTTCTGTTCCGGCGAGAGGTTCCGCCGCCCGAGCTGGTTCTTGCAGATCCAGATGATTGCATCAAATCGGTCTGCAAACTCTTTCTCGTGAACGGTGTACGGGATGTCGGGATGCTTCTGAAGAATAGCGTATCGGTTATGACCGTCAACGATCAGGTTATTCCAGACGATGATGGGATTGATAACCTTGCCATCGTTGACGATGTTCTTCTCCAGCTGTTCCAGCTCCTCAAAAGTCAGCGGCGGGATCTTGCCTTGGAACTCCGGGTCGATTTTAAGCGCATTCAGATTCATCATCAAACCGTCCTTTCTTAAAGTAGGTGGTTTTCGGGCTGGTGGGCTGGATGTAATAGTCAAACCCAAAGCGGGTCTGGCAGTAGGTGCAAGGCTCCTTAATGGTCTGTCTGGGGTCTGCACGGCGGACACGAATGCCGCGTGCATTGCGAAACGCATTCAGGCAGCGGGGGCAGAGGGTGGTCAGGGTGCTTTCATCGTGGTGCTTACGGTCAAAAGTACGGCTCATAATCATTACCTCCGTGTCATCAGAATGAATGTTCGGTATGGAAAAAGCCCACCGCCTTGATTCAGAAAAATCTCGGTAGTGGGCTTTGAAGGTTTTTGCTTTAAGTGTCCCACCCTATTTGTCCTCGACGCCCGGTGGGGTTGGAATACACCTCGGTGAGGGGGACTGCACCCTTCCTCTCATTG
>ERZ869983.454-NODE-454-length-13516-cov-17.647221_pt1 | contig 13516 bp, 10 predicted proteins | sample MGYA00521106_ERZ869983 | MGnify/ENA primary metagenome ERZ869983 (study PRJEB32232, sample SAMN07284972) | human gut metagenome | biome: human-associated habitat; material: feces | host: Homo sapiens | place: Tanzania | collected 2014-04-05 ...
TTTCGATTCAGACTGGAAGAATGCAGAAGATACGCATTATTTGCAAACTCTGCGCCATAGAAATCATCTTTTGTCCCAAGATAGTTCGGACATACTTCCAGACAGAGTCCACATTTCAGACACTTTGCTGCTGAATACTGATGCTCATGCTCTTTCGGATCTGGATGTTTCCGAATTCCAAGGTACATCAGTGCTTCCTTCTGGCGTTCCCATATCACAGACCTGTCAACAATCAGATCTTCCACAACCGGAAATTTTGTAAGTGGTTCCAGCCTTAAAATCTCTGTATCATCTGTATTAATGAATACTCCACATGCCAATGCCGGATGCCCGTTGATCACCATTGCACAGCCTCCGCACATTTTCTGCATACAGCCACATTCCCAACGGATTTTTCTACATTGTTTTCCTTTGATATCTTCCAGCTGGTCGCGTTCATTTAACTTCTCGAGAATCGCAGCTACTGTAATTCTGCCCTCTCCTCTGAAATGAAAAACTTGCCAATACGGCGCTGATCTTCGGTCATCCTGTCTTTTGATTCTTACTTTCATCTCACAGCGCCTCCCTTTTCTCCTGACTCCTGTTCAAAATAAATCCTGATTTTTTCATCTTTAAACTCTGCAACGGAGCATTTCATAAATTCTGCTTTTTCACTCGGAAAATCTTTTCGGAAATGAGCTCCTCTTGATTCACGTCTTTCCACAGCACTCATAAGTGTCGCTTTTCCAAGAACAGCCATCGGATATAGTCTGTAATTTTCATAAACAGATACCATTGGATCAATCGGAAATGTCCTCAACTCATTCAAGCTGGAATCCAATGCGTAAATACTATCCTGAAGAACTTCTCCATCACGGATCAGATCCATACCATAACTCATGATCTTCATTAATTTACGCAGTGTTGCCGTCGCTGAATACTTGCCCCGATACTCTGACATCTGTTCCATACGATCAATTTTCTCCTGCTCATGCTCAATATAAGGAACAAACAATTCTTCACACATCGGCTGCCCCTGTCCTTCGTGCACCGCATGCGCTGCTGTTCTTCCCGAATGAACTGCTGCCATCAATGAATTTCCGCCAAGACAATTTGCACCATGATATTTTGACGCAGCTTCTCCCACAGCATACAATCCTGCAATGTTTGTCTGATGCATTCCGTCTACTTTAATACCGCCCATAAAGAAATGGATTGCCGGCGTTACAGGGAGCGATTCTTTTGCAGTCTCCAGATAAACCTGTCCGGGACACATTGCAATTTCTCTTGCGACAAGATCTCTTGACATCAGATTGCCTTCCGTACCATACTTTTCTTCCATGAAATAGACACTGTGACTTCTATTCTTATAATAAAGTCTCCCACCTTCACTTCTGACAGATTCCGAGATTATAACCCTCTTATTTCCTCGCTGAACCGTAGTTGGATGGTATTGGATAAATTCGAGATTTCTCAGCTGCACTCCCTGTAAAAAAAGCTTTCCTGTCACATAACCATCATTTAATTCAGATCCTGTGGTTTTTCCATATAGCTTGTTCATTCCACCGGTAGCACAGATTACTGCATCCGCATAAACCGGAACTAACATTTTAGATTCTGGATTATAAAATAACGCTCCATAACACTTTTCATCCCGAATAAGAGCGGAATAAAAATACAATCCGATTTTCTTTTCTATTTTACCTTTGATCTCATACTCAAGACACTTCTGTGTCATTGCCGTAACAATCTGTTTTCCAATGGAATCACCTGCATAAACAGTTCTTTTTCTACTCTGTCCTCCGGAAGCTTTCACTTTCCATGTATCATCTTCATTTCGATCAAAAAGAACTCCCATCTCATCCAGCCATTTCAGATGTTCCGGTGCTTTCTCACAGAGATTTCTCACATCCTCTTCTTTTTCAAGAAAACATCCACTCTCAAGCGTATCATTCGCATGCCATACTACAGAATCCTCCTCTGCGGTATCAACTACTGCATTGATTCCTTCTGCTGCCATAACTGACTGTGTACGTTCCGACTGAACCGGTGATACAAGAATCACCTCATCATCAAGTTCTGCTGCTTCTATTGCAGCAGACATCCCGGCAATTCCATTTCCTATAATCAATACCTTCATTTGTCATCTTCTCTTTCTTAAAAATCTCACCTGTTCCTATAATCTTATCCACGCAGCCACCGTAAGAACCATTAATAATCCACAGATGATCCATGTTACACAATCCACAAGCTTCTCCATTCTATCGTTCCTCAGCAAACCAAGCGTCAGCATAGAACGGCTGAATGATACACCTAAATGCAGAAATGCCGTGCCTGCAAAGAGAATCTCCGTCACTAATACAATAAACTTTGCTCCACCAGAAAATGATGCCCCACTTATTACAAGATGAAGTATTCCCATATGCGGATACAATAAAATCAGGATGACAATTCCGCTGATTCTCTGCGTAATCAATCTCCAATTCTCTTTTCTGTATCTGTGAAAATTAAGCATTCCACGTCTTGGATAATAACTTACAATGCAAAGAACTACATGAATCAAAACTGTCGCCACAATTCCTCCTGCGAGTATCTGACAATCAGAATAATCATGTCCACCTGTCAACATAGAAATGGACATGGTAAGCATATGTCCAAGTAAGAATAACGTAAGCATCCAGGAACATACTGCGTTCCATTTCTTTATCATTAATCAGCACCCCTTCTGTATCTTATTCTCTCTACTTTTAATCTTCCACATAAACAGCGCGGGTACGCTCTCCATCTTCGATCAATTCTACCTTTGGAAAACTTTGTATATACTGCTTAAATTGTGAGTATCCATAATCCCGTACTTTAAAATCACCAAACTGAATACGAATTCGATTCCCCAGTGTTCCAAGAGAGATTCCCTGATCCCCTGTCATCTGGATCTGTCGGATAATATACTCTTCAAGCATATCTTTCTTACTCTTATCTTCATACAGAGTAACTGAAACTTTCGTTCCTTCCTGGATCAGCTTTAATTTCGGTAAAGTTTCAAGGAACTTGGATAACAAACTGTAACCATAACGTCGAACATCAAAGTCCGGATATACTTTGACCAGCCGGCTTCCAACTTCACCAAGCCCGGTTTCCCTGTCGTTATTCTGGTTTTCCGTAATGATCTTAACCACGATTTCTTCTATTTTTTCCTTTGATACCTTTTCAATCTTTTCTTTTGAACCTCTTCCATTCGACGATGATAATGAAGCACCGGAAATTTTCTTCTGTCCCCTTCCAAACACATGTGGGTGATAAGACTTTCCTTCGCTCTCTTCCTTCTCTATCGTGTTGTCCTCCAGAAGCACCTCTAATACGGTGAAGATATCACAGGCTTTACGGAACGGAAGCGGTGTCTTGTCCTCGCCCATTCCGATCACCATCTTACCACTTTCACGAAGCCGGCTTGCAAGCTTTGTAAAATCACTGTCACTTGATACCAGACAGAACCCCTCCAATTCGCTTGTATAGAGCATGTCCATTGCATCAATGATCATGGCAGAATCTGTTGAATTCTTTCCCTGCGTATAACTGAACTGCTGAATTGGCGTAATAGAATTCTGAAGAAGTTCTTCCTTCCAGCTCGCACTGTTTGACTTTGTCCAGTCCCCGTAAATTCGTTTGTAAGTCACGTTTCCGTATTTAGATAATTCATCCAGAATCGGCTTAATATATTTTGCAGATACATTATCCGCATCGATTAAGAGTGCGAAACGGTCTTCCATGTCTGATACTCCTCTCCTGCAAGATTCTTCCATGTAAATACACCGTTTTCATAAATCATATAACTGTGCTCTGATCCTTCCTTCGGAATCGAAACAGAACCAGGATTTAAGTACTGATATTTTCCACCGTTCATATCAAGGATTTCCTCACATGCCGGAATGTGTGTATGTCCGTTTAATAGAATGTCCCCATCTTTTAACATTGGAAGCTTATGCGGATTATACACATGCCCGTGTGTTGCAAAGATTGTGACATCACTGTTCTTTTCTTCCGGATCTCCTGCCAGATTCAGATAACAATAATCTGCCAGAATTGGGAACTCCAATACCATCTGATCCACTTCTGTATCGCAATTTCCTCTCACACAAAGAAGTTCTTTCTTCATCGGATTAAGCATTGCGATCACTGCTTTCGGTGCATATCCTTCCGGCAGATCATTTCTCGGTCCATGATAAAGAATATCTCCTAACAATAATAATTTGTCTGCGCCTTCTCTTTTATAAGCCTTAATCATCTGTTCACAATAAAATGCTGAACCATGGATATCAGATGCAATCATTAATTTCATTTTATACCCTCCTGTTTCTTTGAATTTTTCAGCTATATAAAAAAGACAGTGACTCTTCACTTTGAGACACTGCCTTCTCTTATTTTGTGCCTGTGGATATTATAGCACAGAATAAATCTAAGGGAAAAATATTTTATTAGAAATCAACGGTACAGAATGCACCTTTCTATCTTGGCCACCTGCCCTTTTTATCCATTAACGGTTTAAAAGCCTGATGTGGTTCACTTTGATACCAATATGCTACACTGGCAACATCATCCTGCCTTTCAAACAAACCTTTATAACATACACCAATCTGTTGGATCGTAACTTTTAAATTTTCTTCAAAACATATCGGATCCATCATATGCCATCTATAAAACCCTCTCATTGGTGGACAATCGTCATTATGATATGGATTATGCACCAATTCATCGTGCGCCGAATAATAAGGATATCCTAAAAATGGAGAATTATAAGTCTGTTCTACCGTCTTTCCGTTTACCTGATGGGCAAAACTCCAGGATCCTCCAAAATAGTCCTCTGTTCCCGTACCGCATATTGTAGGATATTCCTCATCTCCATCAATATAAAATTTAACTTCGCCTTCTCCCCACCAATATCTCTCAAGTGTTGTCAGTGCAAGATATGTACCAATATAATGACCTTTTCCTTTCACATTGTCCAAAATAACATAATCCTTTGCCAGCTCTGTTATTCTTTGTCGTCTCCACTGCGCATGAAAATAAGCCGTATCTTCTGGCAATTCATCATACAGGCAATAGTCCACTTGATAAAAGAAAGCCGGAATCGGATTATCATGTTGATTTTCTAAAGTAATTCTTGCTTTTTTACGAAATGGCATTTGAAAATAACTATTAAACCCTCTGTTTGGAATTACTGATATTGGCATAGATGTAACAAGACATTCTCTTGCAAAACCACAGCAGAAAAAATCACCTAAAGGACTTTCAACTGATGGAACTTCCTCATCATCCCAGTACATGCGGAGCACTAAATCACGAAGTACATAACAATCCGCATCTGACGTTTTATTGTCAACCGTAATCCATATATGCTGGATAATACCCGGTCCATCCATTTCAGCTAATACCACAGTTTCATTCGGCATAATATTTTTTAAACAAGGACTACCTTTTCTTGAAGGACCCAGATGGCTTGCTGCCATTCCACCCTTTCCTTTTTCTCCAGTTGGATTTTCAGCATTTATAGCTCTTGATCTTCCATTTCTTAATCTGAAAATATCTGACATTACTCATACCTCCGCTTATTGCTTAACGCCGCCGGCCATAACACCTTCCATGATCTGCTTCTCAAAAATAAGTACAAAAATAACTATTGGCAACAGTATAATACATCCGACTGTACTTATCAAATCCCATGGCATACTATATGATGTTTCTCTTGGAATCGTTGTAATAGCAACACTTAATACCTCAATTTTCTGTGCAAAAAACAATGGAGTAAATAAGTCATTAAGGCAATTTATAAAATTAATGATCAATATTGTTGCAATTGCTGGTTTCATTAAAGGTAAAGTAATATAAAACAGTTTCTGGAACATATTAGCTCCATCTATTTCTGCTGCTTCATCTAATGAAACAGGAATTTCACTTAAGAAATTACCTAAAATTAACATAGTAAATGGAATCAATGCACTTGTATACATAATAATCAAACCTGGAAATGTATCAATTAATCCAAATTTTTTCATTAAATCATATAATGGTCTCGCTGTTACAATTCCTGGAATTAAAGCAGATGCCACTATTGCTGCATATACAAGTGTAAGTCCTTTTCCTGAATAACGAGTAAATGCATAAGCTGCCATTAAACAGATAACAGTTGATAAAATCAACGAACATACCGTAATAATTGTTGTATTTAAAATCTTCTCACCTAAATTCATCTGTGTGAAAATTCTGACATAGTTATCCAGTGTAGGATGCTTAGGCAGATAATGAATTGGTGAACTAAACAACTCATCAGCAGGTGAAATAGATGATGTAAAAATCCAAAGTAATGGAAGTAAAATAATAAAAGCAACTATCACTATCAAAAACCATTTGAATATCGGTGATAAAATTCTCTTTGTTTTCGGTTTCATTTTCAACATCTCCTTCCTATAATTTTAGTCAAACTTCTTGATTGCTCTAAGCTGTATAAAACTTAAAATTGTCATAACGATAAACAGGCAGACAGCAATCGCAGATGCATATCCAAGATTCAAATTAGTAAAAGCTTCCTGCATAATTCGATATGCTAGCAAAGATGTTGAATCCCCTGGGCCTCCTGATGTCATAGCATATACTAAATCAAAACTTGTCAATCGCCACATTGTAAAGAAAATAGAAAGGCTCAATATTGTCTTCATTATATTTGGTAATGTAATCGAGAAAAAAGCTCGTATCGGTCCTGCTCCGTCAATTTTTGCCGCCTCATAAATATCTGCTGATAAAAACTGTAATGCAGCAAGTACTAAAATTGCAAAGAAAGGTAAATCCTTCCATAAATCAACTGCAATAACTGCTCCTTGCGCTGAATTTGCATGAACAAGCCAATCAAAATGAAAATTCGGTACAAATTTTCTGATCAAATCATTAATCAATCCATATTGATCATTAAAAGCCCATCTTGCAGCAAGTCCTGCTACTACCATGGGCATTGCCCATGGTATAAGTACTATTGTACGCAGGAATTTTTTTCCTTTAATCTTCATATTTAACATTAATGCAAGAATCACGCCTAATACCAGATGGAAAAACATTGATACAACCGTAAATTTCACAGTAAAACCAATAGAAGATAATAATTTTTGATCCTCAAATATTCTGAGATAATTTCCTAATCCTATAAATTGAAAATTATTTCCTTTTAATAAACTCATATCATAAGTACTGTTTATAAAGGTCATGATAATTGGATAGAGCGTAGTAAATGCTCTTACAATCACTACCGGAAGTACCAGAAGCCATGCAATCCACAATCCTTTTGTCTTCTTTTTCATTGTCTTTACCTCCCGTAAAACACACGAAACAATATATTAATTATTTTACTACATATGTATCAACTGCCTTCTGTGCCTTTTCACAAAATGCATCTAATGTTAACTCATCAGATACATACTGCTGGAATAAAGAACCCATCTCACTAATAAATTCCATCGCCTGCGGTGCCATAGGACGTGCAAGAAGTTCTGTATTGTCCACATACTCTTTTATTTCATCTAAACCAGGCAGATTCATTGCTGCTATTTCATCACTTTCCAATACATCTGTTCTTGCCGGAAGTCTCGATGTCATCTCTGTATAATCAAGTTCTCCCTGCTCACTTGCAGCATATTTAAGAAATTTCTGCGCTGCTGCTTTATTTTTTGAAGCACTGTTAAGAACATATCCCCATGTAGAAATATAAGCCGCCTTATTTTCAAATGTCGGCATAGGTGCAATATGCTGTTTATCCGGACCATACTTTCCTGAATTAACAAACGTCTGTATTGCTCCTACATACATGAAGATAGACGCATATTCTCCATCAAAAAACTTCTGCATCATTGGATCATACTGATCTGCCAGTTGGGAAATCGGTGTCTCTTTTTTCTTCATCATATCATACATAAATTTTACGGCTTCCTGGGTTTTAGGATTTGTCCAATCATAATAGTCCCCACCGAACAAATTCACAAATGTTCCGATAGAGTTAAATACATATGTTTTTTCCCACGCATCCCCATATCCGTATTTACCATCTGATGAATTAGCTTCTACATATTGTTCAAAATCCTCTTTTGTTTTAATCTCAGTAAGACCTGCATTCGCCATCTTTTCTTCATCTACCCAAAAGGCAAGAACATCCATAAAGCAAGGAACTGAATAAACATTATCTCCTACCATTGTCATTTCCTGCATATATTTCTGTGGAAATTTCTCCATAATCTCTGGTGTCATAACGGTCTCTTGAAGCGGTTCCAAATATCCTGTATTTTTAAATCCACTCATCATCTCATCATTAATTGTAATAACATCAATACTATCATCACCCGAAGATAATATTGTTGTTATTTTTGCCTGCCGATCATCCGTATTCGTCGGGCATGCAATTGTTTCGATTTCCAACCCTGTTGCTTCCTCCGCTTTACGGATATATTCATCAAAAGCTTTTCCATAAGTTGTATCCTGTGTCATTAAAGTAATCTTGTTTGAATTCTCATTCTGCTCGGCATCTGTATTTCCTCCAGACTTCCCACAGCCACTAAAAAGTCCAACAATCATTGTTGCTGTAAGTAATACACTGACTATTCTTTTTTTCATTTTTACCCTCCTACGTTTTGATATAGACCTTAATATTTACAACTATTTGTTAATATCATCATAAAAAATAATACCTTAAAAATAAATATATTATTTTGTGCATGCTTTATAATTTTTTTATTTTTCAGATTAAATTATTGTGTTTTATTATTTCTTTTATTAAAATAAATCAGAAAGAAGGAAGGAGCAATGCAATAATATGAAGCTATTTACATCACTAATCAATACTATAAAAGAACACTTTCGCTTAAAACTAATTATTTGCTTTATTCTTTGCGCTATATTTCCCCTTTTTATATTGGGATCAATCTCTTATAAAATTTCTTATAATATAGCTAAAGATAATATCTTAAAAGAAACAACAATATCTTGTGAAAAGAATCAGCATCTGCTTGAAAATCGGATGACTCAAATAGAGAATTTGGCAGATTCTATTCATTTTAATTTATGTATGTTATGTACAACCCCAGAGCAACCTATGTCAAAATACCTCGACAAACTTTCTTCGGTTCGCAATAATATTACTTCAATAGCTGATTCTTTTAATATTTATCATGTAAATATATTTTTACCTGATGATAGTTTTGCTTCAAAAGAAGGCCTTACTTTCTGCTCTTTATCAGAGCTTAAAAACTATAAGGTACAATTAAGCGATTTTTCAAAACAAGGAATTGCTCCTAACTGGATTTTTCGCAAAGACATTAGCTTTCCTTCTATAATCAGTAAAAACAAAGAACCTTCCGGAGTACTCTCCTGCTATAGGTATGCCAAAATCAATTCGCAAAAAACTTGTCTGGCTATTCACATAACAAGTGAAGAATTAAACAGTTACTTAAATGATTTTCCTGAAGACAATCCTTCTCTTTCTTATATAGTGAATTCTGAAGGTATTATATTATCAAGTACTGATAAAAAACAAATTGGTTCTTCTTTATCCGGAGAAAAACTTCGTGCAATTACACAAAACATGAGACTATCCAATTTCTCATATGATGGATGTGAGATAATTTCCGTCCCAGTGCATAACCAGCTGTTTCTTGTTACTGAGACTCCGGATTATTATATACGACAAAGTTCATCTTTTCTCGTAAAAATGATTTTCATCTGTTTCATGATTGTTGTTCCTTTGACCATGCTCTCCATTATCTGGGTCGCTGATCAAATGACAAATAAAATCAATCATTTGTCTCATTCCATGTCGGAAATCAAAATGGATGAGGTCATAGATTCAACACAGATTGACAAGTTAGTTCCTGCTTCTTCAACTCACTTGGATGAAATAGATTCACTAACCGTCACCTGTGCTAATATGATTTCAGAATTAAATTCAAGCTTTGAGAATAATCTGAAACTAAAAATACAGGAAGAAAAATTAAATTATCAGTTGCTGCAATCACAAATTAATCCGCATTTTCTATATAATATTTTAGCATCCGTTCAAAATTTATTATCATTTGGTGAAATCACTAAAGCGGATAAAATGCTTTCTGATTTATCACTTTTTTATAAAGGACTGCTGCGCACCTCAAATGATTTAATTCCTATTAAAAAAGAACTGGAAATTGCACAATTATATATGGAGATGGAAGCATTATGTAAAGATAATTTATTTGACTGGAATATAGATATGGAGGAAGGAATAGAAAACTTTCTTATTTGTAAGTTCACATTACAACCTATATTGGAAAATTCGATTCAGCATGGTTTTAAAGGAAATGGAATCCATATGCATATCAACATTTCTATTGCCTATGATGATGACATGATAGAAATCATAATTTCCGATAATGGAATTGGCATGTCTCCTGAAAAGCTGAATGAAATTCAGGAAAGTATTGTTTCCAAACAAATCCATTACGAAAAACATTTCGGTATAAGTAACATTAATTCACGTATATGTTCCTCTTTACAGGGACATGGTACACTTAGGATTGAAAGCAACAAAGATTCCGGAACAACAATTTATATAAAAATTCCACAATTACTGGAGGATTACTAATGTACAAAATTATGATTATCGATGACAATCATATATCTGTTGATGGTATTTGCCACAACATTAACTGGTCTGGTTTAAATGCAGAAGTTACCTACAAAGCCTATGATGGACAACAGGCTCTTGATTATCTGCAGAATAATAACGTTGATTTAATTATTTCCGATATAGAAATGCCCCAATTAAATGGTTTATCTCTTGCACAAAATGCACTGAAGATTAATTCATCTATAAAAATAATACTTATCAGTGCATTTGATAAATTCGAATATGCAAAACAAGCTATACGACTCGGCGCATTTGACTATATAGAAAAGCCTCTTGATTATTCTTATCTGGAAAAAATCATTCACAATGCTCTTAGTATGCTTGATAAAGAACAGAAGAATCTTGAAATATTAAAACAAAGTCGCCCTATAATGATTGATAATTTCTTTCAACAATTAATACAATCTTCAAGTGATGAAGCTCGATATACACTTTCAAATTATGCTGATTATCTTCAACTAAATCTTGACTATCACTATTATCAGGCCATAGTGATTCGAATACAAAATGCGACAGACATCAAAGAAAACAACGGCATTGAAGAATATCACATAAAACTAATGAGTATGTCTGATACCATAAAAGAACTTTTCAATGAGCACTTTTCACTGATTCATACTTTGACAAGTTTTGATGAAATAGTCTTGGTAATCGCTCACAATTATTCTAATCAGAAATACTTTTATAATACATCTTACAATCTGTTGACAGAATTATTACAACTTTATAAAAACAGCTTTTTTGAATTAAATATCGGAATAGGGAACCTCGTCAAATACTTGTGGACTTTATCTACTTCATATTCTAATGCATTAAAATCATTAGAATACCGTTTTTTCTTTCCACAAAAAAATATATTTACACTTGGTGATACCCTGGATAACGATTACTCTGTAGAATTATATGAAGTTTCCGGTCATGAAAAGTTGATACAACTTTTATGTGAAAATGATCTAGACGGAATAGAAAAATGGATCCTCGCATTTTCAGAAGAATTAACTCAAAACTATAAAAACAAACAATTTATATTTATACGTATCTATCAGCTTTTGGGACATTTGCTAAAATTCCTCTGCGATACGGGCATTAGTATCAATGACATGGAAAAAGACATTATTAAAACCTATCAACACCTTGACTCTTTTTCAACGAGTACCGAAATCTTCCAGTGGCTTTCCAGTTTATGCCGGACAATCTCTGATAAAATTAGTCTTTCAACACAAAGTCATCAGGAACATGTTTGTACTGCTACTCTCAATTATATACATCAACATTATCAAGACAACTCCTTGTGTCTAAATGAAATTGCTGACAACGTTCATATCAGTCCGGCTCATCTTAGCGCTCTATTCAAAAAACAACGTCAGCAAAATATTTCGGATGTAATTACTGATATTCGTATTGAAACTGCCTGTAACCTATTAAAAAATACTAATCTTTCACTAAAAGAAATAAGTGCTAAGGTAGGGTATTCCAATCAATACTACTTCAGTTCTTGTTTTAAAAAGAAAACAGGTCAGACACCTTCATCCTATAGATAAAGGATACAATTGTTACAACAGAAACCAGGAACCGCCAATTACGGCGGTTCTTAATTTTTCAATGTACTTGCTATTGAGCGCTCACCAGGGAAAAATATTTTCCTACAATTTCAAAAGGCGCCGGACCAACACTCAGCACAGCTTTATGGAATTCTTTCTGGGATTGATTTCCAGATTTTATCCATTCCTTTTTCAGTTCCAGAAATTTTACATATCCGATATAATATTTTAAATAATTTCCCGGCGATCCGAGGATCAAATCATAGATTTTATCAACCGTTTCAGCATCTTTAATCCCATATCTCGCGTAAAATTCTACTGTATCCATTCTGCTCCATCCTTCATAATGGATTCCCATATCTGCCAATGCATAAAGTGCCAGAATCACCGAACTGTTCTTCTGAAGAATTGCTGCCTGAGTCTTAGATAACGGCATCAGATAATAGCTGCACATCTCCGCATAAGTTGCCCAGCCTTCTACATATCCGCCAAAATTCAAAATGCTCCTGACAGGATCAGGATCCGTGCTTTCAAAAAATATTGTCTGGTACAGGTGTCCCGGATACCCCTCATGCGCCAGCGTTGTGAACAGTGTCAAATCATCTCTCATCTGTATTTGGTTTACATAGATTACATTTTCTTCCGTATAATCAATTGCCGGTATCATATAAAATGCGGGACTTAAATGTTCCTGCATTTCCTCCGGCACATATTTTATCCGCAGAGAAGTTTTCGGAATCTCAGGAAATGCATTCGCTATTCCTTTTTTTAACTTTTCTAAAATTCTTTCTGCTTTCCCATTTTCCATTATTGCTGCAGCCTGCTTCGCTTCGTTGACTGCTTCTTCCATACCCGTAATATCTTCTGAAATTTGTCTGTGTGTCTGTTGCTCAAGCTCCCGAATCGTGTCTGTCACTCCTACACTCTGCTGTATGTACCATTCGTAGTATTTTCTTCCTTCCGGGAAATAACACAATCCCTTTTCATTCGTTCCCTTCCCTTTCAATTCCTTAACCGCCTGTATCAAATCCTCATACGCTGGATAAACCTGCTCTTCCATCTGTCTGGCGTTTTGCTGAATATAATCACTCTTTTCCTTTTCAGACAGTTCCTGTAATTCACCAATCCGGGACACAAATGTCGAGTACAGATAATTTCCATTTCCCATTGCAAGAAATGCATTACATTGTTCTAACACCTGATCCGCCATTTCATCTGACAAAAACAATCCTCTGTCTGCTTTTTCTCTTTCAAATGCAATGATCTGTTGAAAATAATCCCTTGTCTCACTTAAAACATCCAGATA
>ERZ869983.455-NODE-455-length-13508-cov-5.649691_pt1 | contig 13508 bp, 21 predicted proteins | sample MGYA00521106_ERZ869983 | MGnify/ENA primary metagenome ERZ869983 (study PRJEB32232, sample SAMN07284972) | human gut metagenome | biome: human-associated habitat; material: feces | host: Homo sapiens | place: Tanzania | collected 2014-04-05 ...
GATTGGTGGCCGACCCGGAACTCAAGACCACCCAGCAGGGCACCAGCGTGTGCAGCTTCCGCATTGCCTGTGACCGCAATTTTGCCCGGCAGGGCGAGCAGCGGCAGGCGGATTTTATCGATATCGTGGCATGGCGTTCGCAGGCCGAGTTCGTGTGCAAGTATTTCCAGAAGGGCAGCCTGATCGCCATTGAAGGCAGCTTGCAGACCCGCCAGTATCAGGACAAGAACGGCAGCAACCGCACCGCTGTGGAGGTCGTGACCAGTAACGTAAGCTTTGCGGGCTCCAAGGCGGCAAACAAGCCCGCCACGGCTTCCTACGAGCAGTAGACGGCAAATCATGTGCGGGAAGCAAACGCCGCGCACAGCGTCACGCAGGCGGCTCCTGCGTATGAGCAGGGAAACATGGACGACTTTGCCACGATCTCGGATGATGGAGATCTCCCCTTCTGATTCCGCAAGCTGTGCTATCTGGCTATACGGGCGTGCAAAGGAGGTGAATTAAAACGAAAGAGACAGCAAAAAACAGCGTTATCCTCTATAAGAAGTGGAAAAAGCCATTGAAACGCCTGTCATTGGAACAGAAAGGGCGCATTCTGGATGCGTTGCTTGATTTTCCTGATTCTCCGAATTTTGAGGACGACCAGAAGCTTGAAATGGCATGGGACTTTATGTCCGAAGCGCTGGAAGAAAACGACAAAAAGTGGGACGAAACACGGGAAAAGCGTTCCGCTGCTGGGCGAAAAGGCGCAGAATCCACAAACGGTAAACGCCAGCAAAACGCGGCAAATCCGGCAAATGCCGATTTTGCCGAACAAAAGCAGCAAAGCGCGGCAAATCCGGCTGTATCTGTTTCTGAGTATGTACCTGTTTCTGAGTATGTTTCTGTTATATCCCCTAACGGGGATATATATAATAGCGCCGCCCCCGCCGCCGTTGACGTAGAGCTCTCTAAAATCGTTCAGCATTATCAGCAGGCTATCGGGGACTTCCCACGCTCTGCGCTGGACAAGCTGCAGAAGTGGAGGCAGGAGTACAGCACAGAGATGATCCTGCTGGCGATCGACAAGGCTACAGAGGCCGGGAAACGCTCATGGAGCTACATCAACGGCATATTGTCCGGATGGAAGCGGGACGGCCTGCGCACGCCGGGAGACGTGGAAGCCAACGAACAAAGCCGACAATCCAGACCGCGAGGCAAGCAGCCAACCGAGACCGTAGACGACCAGCTTGCCCGGGTGCTGGCGAAAATGGACAGAGAAAGAGGGTTTGAGACATGACACGGGAAGACGTGGCAAAGCTGATCCGCATGAATTTTGTGCTGTACAAGCTGGGCTCCAAGCCGCTGACCGACGAGGAGATGCAGACCACCATCGATGTGTGGGCGTACCAGTTTGGCGATTATGACGGCGATACGGTCAAGCGGGCCTTTCTGGCGGCGAACCGGGTGTGTGTTTATCCGGTCACGGTGGCCGACATTTTCAAGCAGCTTTCCCAGTGCCTTGACCCGTCTGCCGAGTGGGAAGCTCTGGCTGTGGCAGCACGCAAAGCACAGACGTTTTTGAGCTGGCGCAAGTTCCCGATGGTGATCGGCATTGACGACAAGGGCGGTTTGCTGCGCAGTGACGGGCAGAAAGAGCTGCAAGCTCTGTACGACCAGCTTCCCCCGGCGGCAAAATCCTATGCCGGGAGCGTGGGAGGGCTTGCAGAGCTGGCTGAAATGCCAGACCTTACATATCGCCGTGCCGAGTTTTTGAAGCAAGCACAGGCTGATATCACCATCGGCCCCCGTGAAGCGGCAAGGCTGCGGGAAAGCGAACTGACAAGGAAGGAGATTGAAAAATGAGCGATAAAAGATTGATTGACGCGAACGCTTTGCACAAGCGCATTGAAATGAACCTTCGTGCAAGCAATCCGTTCACTATTGAAGAATGCTGCTATAAGGATGCCCTGAACAGCGTGGACGAGGCTCCAACCATCGACCCGGAAACACTGCGGCCTGTGGCACACTGGGACATGGAAGAAGATGCCGTTGGCAGTCCTATCGTTTGGACTTGCTCCAACTGTAAAGACAGCATCATCATGTATGACGGGACTCCAATGGAAAACGGCTATAAATACTGCCCGTATTGCGGCGCAAAAATCGCGGAGGTGCGGGCCGATGGTGATTCCTGAACCCTGCTATCACTGCCCCGATCGGCACCCGATCTGCCACGACAGCTGCCCGAAGTACGCAGAGTACAAGTGTCAGCTGAAAGCACAGCGAATCTACACCAACGGGAACCACGCGGCGGAGCGGATCAGCCGCAACGATTTCAACAAAGAAGGATGGATGGGAGGAAGAAAACGGTGAGAACCCAGAAACCGCCCATCGGCACGCCCATGTGGCATGTGCTGGAACACCTGTACTACGAAAAGACCTGCGCAGGGCCACTGATGGAATATGTGGTACGTGAAGCCCGTGTGACCGGCTATTTTCAGGGCGGCTACACCGAGATCAGGCTGACGGGAAAAAATGCGGGCGGCTACCTAACACCGTTTTCCTACCCACTGAGCGACATCGGACGCAGGCTGTTTTATACCCCGGAGGAAGCCGCCCAGCTTGCAAAGCGCATGACCGAGAACGAGGAGAAAATGCTCTGGTGCAGTGATCCGCTGCGCAGGCCGTGGGCGGAGTACATTATGCCGGCGGCAGAACAGACAAGCTTATTTCAGGAGGTGAGCGGATGAGCAAGAAGTACAAGCCAGGCGCATATATCGTTTCGCTCGACCACCTGATGGGGCAGGAACTTGTTTATTACGGCGGGAAACTGCTCCACAAGGGATGGTTTGGCAACTGGCAGCTGTGGTATGCGAAAGCTGAGCTTGCCAGACTGCGTGTTCGGGAAGCTGTCAGAACGGAGGAAGAGCATGAAACCAAAAACAAAATCTGAACTGATGGCCGAGTGGGCCAGCCAGACGGACCAGCTCAAGAAAGAGCGGGAGGTCAAGGCCGTTCGCAAGGCAATGGACGATGCCCGCGCAGTGATCCAAGACGGGCTGACCCGGTACGTCAAGAAAAAGACCAAAGCGCGCAGCATGGAAAAGGCCGAGAATGACCCATTTGCAGAGCTGGCAGGATGGGAGAGCGTGGAGCAGATCCAGGATGCCTACGGCTACGGCGAAATCACCGCCGACAAGCGGGACAAGCTGACAGACCTGTGGGAAGCCCGGGAAGCTGCCCGGAACAGTCGCAAAGGAGAGGGCAAGTACCACGACCTTGTGACAGAGATGCTGGAAACGGCCATCCGCAGGGTTGGCAGTGAGTATGCAGACATGCTCTTTGAGTACGACCGGCAGCGCCGGGAAGCCGAAAAGCGGTGCGAGCAGCTGGCAATGGAAGGGATGATGAAAAAATGAAAGCCGTATTGATAAGCATCCGCCCCAACTGGTGCAAACTGATTTGGAGCGGAATGAAAACCGTGGAGGTGCGCAAGACCCGCCCAAAGCTGGAAACGCCGTTCAAGGCGTACATCTACTGCACCGGAGCCGGAAATTGGTGGCAGAGATTTCCCAAAACCGGTCTGCAGCAGATGGAAGAGCGCCTTATTGGTACGTTTGTTTGCGATGAAATCTATAAAATCGACAGAGACTGCGTTGGATTCAATTTCACGGCCTCGAGTCTGGATTTGCCAGTTTACACCCTGCCGAAAAACAACGACAAGGAACGGAATGCAAAGCGGGAAGAACTCACCACCTGCTTGACTGATGCAGAGCTTTCAAAGTATCTCGGCATTCACCCGGGATGGGGCTGGCACATTTCTGACCTGAAAATTTGGGACGAGCCTGTAAGGCTCAAAGACTTTTGGGGAAGGAAACCTTGTAAGCATGGAGGCGACTGCTGCACTTGCCTGCAATGGGACAACATGAAGGAAGAGTGCTGCGCGTCCCGATACATTTCCCGCCCACCGCAGAGCTGGTGTTACATGGAGGATGAAGAATAATGGTAATTCATGCATTGAATCGTCGCGATGATGTAAAAAAGGATGTTGGCTCTGCGATGATAGAACTTAACGGTTTGGAGCTTATCGCACTCAATAATATTCTGTGCAAAGTCGCAAAGGAAGCCGAATGTAGAGCAGAAATACTTTTGGGAATGACCAAAGCGGTGCATACCGCAAATTCCATTGTGCAGCATGGCAGCCTTGATAAAATCGATTTGCAAAAACTGGAGGAGTTGCAATGCACCTGACCCTCTACGGCGACCCGCGCACCAAGAAAAATTCCGCCCGCATTCTCCGCACACGCTCTGGAGCCCCGTTTGTGGCCCCCAGCAAGGCTTACGCGGATTATGAGACGGACTGCCTGCGGCAAATCAAAAGGCCGCGCAGCCCCATCTCTGCCCGCATGAACGTGAGGTGCGTGTATTACATGAAGACCGCCCGCCGGGTCGATCTGGCAAACCTCATTGAGGCTACAACGGACATACTGGTAAAGGCCCGCGTGCTGGAAGACGACAACAGCAAGGTCGTTGCCGCCCACGATGGCAGCCGGGTGGAGATTGACCGGGAGAATCCGAGGGTGGAAATTGAGATTGAAGAAATGGAGGACAAGAATGGCTGAATATCATGTTGGATGCGGACTGTTTGGAAATATCTATGCTGGAACAATGGCTCCACCTAGAAAAGACGGTTTGCAAGTATGGCGTAAAAAGTCAGAGGTGACAAGCGAAGCTATCGAATCGGTCATGGGGCATTTCATCATGGAAATGGAACGTGATGATAAGAACAAGATTCAAAAGGCGTGGGGAGTTCGTGGTGGAAAAACGCTGAAAGTCACGTTTGAGCTTTCTACTGACAAGGAGGGAGACAATGAGCCGCGCATGGGCACCTGACACCGACGCGCCAAAGCTTAACAACTGCGCGGACTACCGCACCGTCAAGGCGTGGTTCCAGCAGTGCCGCGACCTTGCGGCGGCTATCGACATCCAGAGGCAAAAAATACAGCGCATCCGGGACGTGGCCGAAAAATGCACCCAGAGCCTGAGCGGGATGCCTGCGGGTTGTGGCAATGGGGACAAGGTGGGTTTTGCTGTAGAGCAGCTGGACGCCGAACGCCGACAGCTTCAGCGGATGGAGACTAACTTGTGCAATCTGCGTATCGAAGCCACCCGGCGGGCATACTGCCTGATAGCCGAGCCGGAATGCGCCGAAGCGATTTGCGAGCACTATATCATAGGCAAGTCTCACAAAGAAATCGCAAAAGAAGTCGGCGTGTGCGGTGCAGATGTTATCTACCGGCGAATCAAACGCGGATGCGTGGCCCTGGCCGAGATATGGGACGAGTTTTCTGACGTGCAAAGTGTACAACATGCACAAGAAAACGCAGGCTGAATTTGGGAGAGGCAGACGTTTTACAAGTCTGTCGCTCAAGGTGTAAAATAACTATAAGCGGTTCAGCGCTAAGCGGTGGCCGCTTGCCACGCAGTCTCCAGAACGGTTCCTTCCTTGTGACAGGTTTCCATGCTTTCCTGTTCTCCTTCACCGTTTTGCGGGCTGCTTCTATGCGAGATATTTTTGTTGAGCATCATGTGCGGTGCAAGTCCGCAGTCTCGCTCCATCTGACGCATGGACTCATCCCCCACAAAGCTGCACGCTTAACCTCCCGTGCCACGAGAGAAAGCTTTGAATCCCTGAGGGTGTGGGCAGACTTCCCGACGGGATGTGCGTCAAACAACAGCCCCGGCGGAGAACCGGGGCTGTTTTATATGGCCGCCTGAGCGCAGTATGGAGCGCGTGTCAGCTGAGATATTGCTGGCTGGTTCGAGTCCAAGGGCGGCGTTTTATACTCCGGTAGCTCAAGTGGTAGAGCAGCGGTCTCCAAAACCGCCGGTTGCAGGTTCGAGTCCTGCCCGGAGTGCTTGCATAATCTGACGAGAGCGGGGAGTGCAATAGCGGGGCATCCAGCCGCGAAAGTTCTGGTTGCAGCGGCCTTGCACCCGACAAGCAAAGCCGCTTATTTTGATATTTTGACCGTTCGGTTTTCCGGGCGGTTTTTCTTTTGTGTGAGTTTAGAGAGGTGGTGGCGGTGGCCTACAGCAAAAACAAAAGGATAGGCAGACCGCCCGTCTTTGAGAGCAAAGAAGAACTTGAGAAAAAAATTGAAGAGTTCTTCAAAAGCTGCGAAGGGAGCGTCCTAGAAGACGAAGTCGGAAAGCCTGCTTTGGACAAATACGGAAACGTGATAAAAATCGACGAACGCCCAGAAACAGTCACTGGCTTGGCTTTAGCATTGGGGTTTAAGTCTCGGCAATCTTTAATCGACTATCAAGGCAAGCCCGAGTTTTCTGACACGATAACGCGCGCGAAGCTTCGATGCGAGAGATACGCCGAAGAACGGCTCTATGATCGTGACGGAAACGGCGGCGCAAGATTCAGCCTGCAAGTCAATTTCGGGTGGAACGATAGGCCGAAAGAAGCGGAGCAGGAAGAGTGTCACGATGATGGCTTGATAAAGGCATTGAACGCCGCCGCAGACCTCAGCCCGCCGGATGATGTGGACATGCTGCCGGAGGAAGAGGACGACCATGCGGAAAAGTAACGGTTTTCGCTGGAAAGCCCTCAGCCAGCGGCAAAAGCAAGTCCTCAGCTGGTGGACACCGCAGAGCGCATACAGCGGCTACAACGGCATCATTGCCGACGGCGCTATCCGCTCGGGCAAGACGTTCGCCATGAGCTTTTCGTTCGTCCAGTGGGCCATGACCTGCTACAGCGCCCAGCAGTTCGCTATGTGCGGCAAAACGATTGCCAGCTTCCGGCGCAACGTGCTGGGGACGCTCAAGCAGCAGCTTGCGGCCCGGGGCTACAACGTCAAGGAGCATCGGGCAGAAAACTGCATGACCGTCAGCAAGGGCGGAAAAACCAACGAGTTTTACTTCTTCGGCGGCAAGGACGAGAGCAGCCAAGACCTGATCCAAGGCATCACCCTTGCCGGGGCATTCTTTGACGAGGCGGCACTGATGCCGCAGAGCTTCGTCAATCAGGCCACGGCCCGCTGTTCTGTCACCGGGTCAAAGTTCTGGTTCAACTGCAACCCGGGAAGCCCGCAGCACTGGTTTTATCTGGAGTGGGTGCGCAAGTGCCGCTCCCGCAGGATGATGTATCTCCACTTCACGATGGACGACAACCTGTCACTTTCCGAGGACATCAAGGCACGATACCGCAGCCAGTACAGCGGCGTTTTCTATCAGCGCTACATTCTGGGCTTGTGGACGGTAGCAGAGGGCCTTGTATATGACATGTTCGACCGCAAGAAACACGTCGTTGACGTGCTGCCGGAGCTGTCACCAAAGAGCGCCTATGTGGCTTGCGACTTTGGTACACAGAACGCCACGGTTTTTCTGCTGCTCCAGAAGCAGGCTGATGCAGATTGCTGGATCGTCACCCGGGAGTATTACTACAGCGGCCGCGAGCAGAAGCGGCAAAAGACCGTGGGCGAGTACGTCACAGACCTCAAGGCGTGGCTGAACGGGCTCAAGCCGGAAAGGATCATCGTTGACCCCTCTGCCTTGCCTCTGATTACAGAGCTGCGCAAGAACGGATTTACCCAGACCCCCGCAAACAACGACGTTCTGAGCGGCATTCTGGACGTGCAGACCATGCTGCAGACCGGGCGGCTGAAGATCTACAAAGACTGCAAGCACACGCTGGAGGAGTTTGGTGTGTACGCTTGGGATCCAGACAAAGACGACGCCGTGCTGAAGGTCAACGACCACTGCATGGACGCTATCCGCTATTTCGTGCGCACAAAGCGCCTTGTGAAACTGAGGGATTGATTTTGAGCACTGTATACACATTCCAGACTTTTCAGGAGGCGCAAGCCGCCGGGGAACAGCCTGATTTCATCCGGCGGTTCGTGCAGCAGCACTGCGCTTCCGGGCCTTACAAGATGGCGCTGGACGCCGATCTGTACGATGCCCAGAAAAACCCGGGCGCTGAACGCTTTGCTCAGGCTTACGCTTTGATGCTGAAACGCCTGTCCAAAAACACCAAGCAGGACGTCCCGCGCCCCGATATGGTCAAGAGCAATCTTTTCCGGCGGCTCAACAAGCAGCGGGCAACCTACTCCCTCGGAAACGGCGTGGTCTTTGCGGACGATGGCGTGGACAAGGACAGGCTGGGGCAGAGCTTCGACGAGCAGATCCAGAAGGCCGGATACTTCGCCCTGATCCACGGCGAGAGCTTCGGCTTCTGGAATAACGACCATCTGGTAGTTTTCAAGCTGACCGAGTTCGCCCCCCTGTACGATGAAAAAACAGGCCTTTTGCAGGCGGGCGTGCGATTCTGGCGGCTGAATCCTGACACGGATATGCACTATATCTTGTACGAGCTGGACGGCTTCACCGAGTACACGGAAAGCAAAATCGGCAGCATCATGCAGGAGACAGCCAAGAAGCAGGCATACAAGAGCGTGACCGTGACCACACCCGGCGGCGGGCTGGAAAGCGTGGAGGGCGAAAACTACAGCGCCCTTCCCATTGTGCCGCTGCGGGGGTCCGACCTGCATCAGAGCACCCTTGTGGGGCTGAAAGCCTACATCGACAACACCGATCTGGTGATGTCCGGCTTCTGTAGCGACCTGCAGGACTGTGCGGAAATCTACTGGCTGTGCGAGAATTTCAACGGCATGACCGATGATGAACTCGTGGAGTACCTCACCAAGCTGAATCTATACCACATTGCAGGCGCAGACACCAGCGAGGGCGGCAAGATCACCCCCTACACCACCGAGATCCCTGTGACGGCCCGGCAGGCACTGCTGGAACTGCTGCACACCCGGGTGTATGAGGACTTCGGCGGGCTGGATGTGCACTGTGTGAGCGCAGACAGCACCAATGACCATCTGGACGCAGCCTATGAGCCTCTGAACCAGAACGCAGACGACTTTGAGGCGCAGATCAAGCCGTTCATCCGGCAGATCTGCGCACTGGCTGGCTTTGACAACGCCATGCCGACATTCAACCGCAACAAGATCACCAACACGGCTGAACAGGTCAGCACAGTGCTCTCCGAAGCGCCCATCATCGGGCAGGATATGGCAATCGACCTGCTGCCCAACCTGACCCCGGAACAAAAGGAGCAGGCCAAGGCTGCGATGATGGCCGAAAGCGCAACACGGGAGACAACAGAGGAAAATATGTATGGAACTTCTTGAGCTAAAAAAGGAACTGCTTTCTCTTTTTGAAACGGAAATGAAAGACTTTAGCAAAGCAGTTTTGAATTCTGTCGAAAGCGGAAAAGATGTTACATTTTTAAAATATGTCGATATTGTCAAGGGAGACCTCGAAACTGACAATTTGCAAAAAGTATGGCAGTATTACCATGCAGACCGAAAAGAAAAATGTCAGGATTATACCCCAAAGAGCATTGCGAAATTGTGTAGTTACTTGACAGAAACGGGCGGTTCTGTGTGCTATGACCTCTGCGCTGGTTCAGGCGCACTCACAATTCAAAAGTGGGCTCAAAACAAAGACAAAATCTTTGTTTGTGAAGAAGTTGATAAAAATGTATTTCCGCTTTTGCTTTTCAATATGGTTGTTCGGAATATGAGCGGATATGCCATTTGCAGAGACGCTTTGACATCAGAGTTTTTCTTTGCTTATAAACTTGAAAAAGGAAAAATGTTTTCTGCGATAGAAAAAATAAACACTCCGCCTGAAATCAAAGCTGATGAAATAATCTCAAACCCACCATATAACATCAAATGGAATCCCCCAGCGCCGTTATTCGCCGATTCGAGATTTCAAAAATGCGATATTCCACCGGCTTCAAATGCAAACTGGGCTTTTGTTCTAACGGCAATCGATAGACTTTCTGAATTTGGTAAATGCGCGTTTGTTTTGCCATGTGGCTTTTTATCAAAGGATAACGAGTTGCAACTCCGCAAATGGTCAGTACAGAGCGGATTTATAAAAAAAGTCATTACCCTTCCAGATGGAATGTTTGAATCAACAAGTATTCCGACTTGCGTTATCTTATTTGAGAGAAAATCAAGTTGCGTTGAATTTTTTGATGTAAGAAAATTCGCAGAAAAAGAAGTCCGACTGCAAAACGGTCAATTCGGAGGAGAAAGCCACCAAAAAAGAACATATAAAAAAGAAGTAAATATACTATCGGACAAGTTGATACAAATAATCTGCCAGAAAGCAGAAGAAAAGAAACTTTTTTCAGCGGTAAAAAGCGCGGAGGAAATCGGAAAGCAGGAATATAACCTAATTCCATCACGTTACATACAGTATGAAACCGTAGAACTGACACATCGACCATACAAAGACATTATGGATGATATAAACCGCGTAAGCCGTGAACGCTCTGCGGTAAAAGTCACGATAAATGAAACGCTGGCAAAACAGCTTGGATTATATGATGTCGCTGAGCTGGAAAAGAAATCAGATGCAATGGGTCTTAGCAGTACTTTTCATATGCTCGGTGGAGAATATCAGTCAAAGCCATTTATAGTTTTGTCAAAAAATAAAAACGAATTGAAATTTGAAGCGAACGATAAAGAAATTTTATCTTCGCTTTTTTCAATCCTTATGCCAATGTGGAAACAGCACATACTTTATTTAAACCAGCGGGAAAATATTTTTCTTGCTGAATTGAGAGATGCTATTCTTCCAGACCTTATGTCTGGGAAATTAGATTTGTCAAAACAAGATGAAGCAAACAGACCGTGACCGTATTTCTACCCGCCAGCTGAACCGCCTGCGCCGCCGTATCCTCCGGTTGTACGGCACTGCCCGCCGGGAGATGCAGGAGCAGCTCACCGAGTTTCTGGCAAAGTACAAGGCGCTGGACGAGCGCAAGCGGGCGCAGCTGGATGCAGGCGAGATCACCGAGGACGATTACCGCATCTGGCTGCAAAATCAGGTGTTTCAATCCGACTTGATGCGCCAGAAGCTGGACGACATCACCCGGACTTGCACCACAGCCCAAGAGACGGCCTATAAGCTGGCCCGGGACGAGCAATACAACATCTTTTCCTTTGGCGCAAACTGGGCCTTCTACGAGCTGGAACAGGCCGCAGGCGTGACATTCGGGCTGACCCTGTACAACACCGAGGCGGTCAAGCTGCTGCTGAAAGAGAACCCCCGCATGGTGCCCAACAAGCGCATCAAGAGCGAGAGCAACCGCACCTATGACGCGCGGGTATTCAACCGCTATGTCATGCAGGGCATTGTGCAGGGCAAAAGCGTCCATGACATCGCCGTGCAGGCCGTCAACGGCATGGCAGACACGGAGATCCACTGGGCCATGAACAACGCCATCACGGCGCTCACCAGCGCCCAGAACGCCGGGGCTTTGCAGCAGATGCGCAACGCTCAGGCTTTGGGAATCGAGGTCAAAAAGCGCTGGAACTCCACCCACGACTACCGCACCCGTGAGATGCACCGGCTGCTGGATCAGCAGACAGCAGAGCTTGACGAGCCGTTCAAGGTCATGGGGTACGAGATACAGCGCCCCGGCGACCAAAATGCCGCCCCGGAAATGGTCTATCACTGCCGCTGTGTGCTGTCCTCTGCTTTGGGCAAGTATCCCCGGCAGAATGCAAGGCAAATCGACAACGTGCCTGTGGTCGAGGACAGCGGCAAGGTGGACGAAAAAGGCAGGCCCATCATGGTGCGGGTCAAAAAGACCACGCCTGTTATGGATTATAACGAGTGGTACAAGGCCAAAGGCGGCAAGGAAGCCGAACAAATGTGGTGGGCGGAAGAGCACAAGAGGAAGAGGGCGAAAAAATGAATTCTGCCGAAAATTTCGAGAAGCTTGCAAAGGCATTTTACAATGCCGGCGGAACCGCTAAAAATTTCGCCGAAGTGGCCAGTAAGGCTGCAAAGGTAGCGAACCGGCCCGATTGGCCGAAAACTTATTTTGAGCGCAAGAAAAAGAGGTGAGAAGCATGAAAACGACTAATGTTTATGTTGAGTATCATTTGGCAGAAGGAGACAAGAACCTCTTACGTGACTTCATTTCTGCGGTTGATTTTTTAAGAGGAGAACCGATAAATCGCCCTGCGTCAGAAAAAGACCTTATTGGTCAGATTTTGGCAAAAGCGGAACAAGGACGAATTTTGATCGATTCGATTCAGAACAGAGATAACATGGAAGGATTCAGAAAATGAATGTTTTAATGTCTGACGCAGAATATGCGCCGTGGCTTATGGACGCACTCAAGCTGATTGAGGAAGAAAAAGTCGAAAAGCTTGCGGTGGTAGGCATTACAGCCAAAGGCGAAGTAATGACAGGCTATTATCACATGGAAATGTCCGATAAAGCTCTTGTTTCTGCTCATATGCAGGCTGACGCTGTACTGGATTCGGTTTGTTCCAACGGGGAGCTGATTCAAAGGCGCTGGGCAGAGCAGGAGGAAAAAGGGGAAGATGTCGATGAAATTTGAATACGACATCAAATTCACCGACAACACCCCCCAGTTGCATGAGGCACTGGACTCGTGGGCGGAGCGGGTGCTGACCATCTGGGGCATGAAGGTGCAGGACTACGCCCAGCTGCTTGTGCCTACCGGCACAGCAGACAGCACAGGCATTGAGGGCTACGTGGGCGGAGCGCTCAAGCAAAGCCTGACCTATACCGTAGACCTTGCAAAAAAGACCGTGACCATCGGCAGCAGCCTGTTTTACAGCGTATATGTGGAGCTTGGCACGGGCATCTTTGCCGAGAAAGGCAACGGACGGCCCACGCCGTGGGTCTGGAAGGACTTCAACGGCAAGTGGCACTTTACCCGAGGCATGGCCCCACGCCCGTTCCTCCGCCCGGCGGTGGAAGATCACATTGACGAGCTGCGAGAGATCGCAGTGGAAGAAGCAAACAAGGAGGCATAAGCATGAAAAAGATTTTCGCAGTTATTATGCTGCTTGCGGCGCTGTTGCTGTGCAGCTGTTCGGAGGCGGCAAAGGCAAATCACAACATCTCAAAGCAGGCGGACTACTTCGAGAGCGAGCGCAAGCTGACCGTGTACAACGCCCGCACGGACAAGGTCATCATGGAGGCAGAGGGCTATATGTCCATCTCCAACAACGACGAAAACGAGCTTGTCTGTACGGTCAAAACCGGGCCTAACACCTACAGAAAAAATTATGTTTACCTGAACGATTACACTATGTATGTAGTTGAGGACATCACAGGCACACATACAGACCCGTACCACTACAAGCTCTATTTCCACACAGACGTTCTGCCAAGCGTGGAAACAAGGCCGTAAAATTTAATACTCAGCGGTTGGCGCACAGCGTCAGCCGCTTTTTTATGCCGTTTTCGCTCAATGGTAGAGCTGCTGATTTGTAACCAGCGGACGCGGGTTCGATTCCTGCAAGCGGCACCACACCGGCAGCACGTCCGGCAAATACACCTTATTGCCAAGCATGGCAGCCCGAGCAAGGGCAGAAAGGACTATCACATGGCACTCAAAAGAGCTGACATCCGCACGATTCTGGAGAACCCCGAAACCTCCAACG
>ERZ869983.456-NODE-456-length-13498-cov-4.955666_pt1 | contig 13498 bp, 14 predicted proteins | sample MGYA00521106_ERZ869983 | MGnify/ENA primary metagenome ERZ869983 (study PRJEB32232, sample SAMN07284972) | human gut metagenome | biome: human-associated habitat; material: feces | host: Homo sapiens | place: Tanzania | collected 2014-04-05 ...
TGGTTAAAACCAGTTTCTATTGCATCATGGATTGAATAATCCATGATAATATGATTAGAATCATCCACCGACTCTAACTGTTTTATTCCTGTTCCAAATCGGCTGCCGATTCCGGCCGCCATAATAAGTAATGTTGTTTTCATAATCTCTCCTTACTGTGCTCGTGCTGCTTTTATCGGACATACCTTAATGCATTGATAACATCGCACACATTTACTTTCATCTACCTGCGGATATTCAAACCCCTCTTCATCCTCCACCATAGATACGGCTTCTTTCGGACAGATGGCATAACAGGCTGTACACCCACAGCATTCTTCTTTTCTTTTATATAGTACTGGTATTTCTCTTTCCACCTTTACTCACCAACTTTTTGAATTTTCTCTTAATCTTTCTCAAAAATGTTTTTGCATCATTCTTCAATCCAATGCCACCATATTTTTTGGCAATATACTCAAACGACTTATTTTCAAAATCACTCCAAAACTGCTCTCTATTTTCTGGTTTCGGAAAGGGCGCTCTAAGAGGCGGCTGTAAACTATCCTCTAGCTTTGTCTGCTTCCAAATCAAGCTCTCTTTTACTTTTTCAAAGGCCTTTTCACCAGCTTCATTATTTACCAGCACCAGCGAAACGCCCTTATTATCATCAAACTCTGGAGCTGCTTTTTCGATCCCCCAGTAATCGGCAATCGTAATATCACCCGGATGCATCACAGACTTATAAGGGCATTCGTAACAGCTAGGCCTTAGTATGCTGTGTTCATAAAATAGATTTGTAAAGACTTTGCAACTAACACTTCTGTTATTACCAAAGCGAATTGTTTCCACGTGGTCATGCCATCCAAAATCTCTCTTATTTCGGAAATCCGCACTTACAACTTTAGCGTGATTTTTCTGCTCTTGCCAACATAGATATGCGTCCCATACTTTTTTGCTGGGTACTCCGTGACAGACAATATCCACACAGAATAGGTTATCATATTCTTTTCCTAGATACTTTTTCAGTCCGGCCACCTGACAGGATGTTCCAGAGAAAAGTACACTTCTCTGCGCATCAAGATCCGCCTTCACACTTTTGAATGTATCTCCCAACTTGCTCTGGATGTATTTTGAACCTCTCATTCGATCACGGTCTTCCGTATTATCTGCCCGAATATGTACAGCATCAAAATCATCCGTCAAAACACATCCGTAAACCACACCGCCGTTGGACAATACTTGATCCGATAGGGCCGTAAAAATCCCCCCTGATCTAGAAGCCGCTCTTGTCAATTCATCCTTATTTTTTACTGCATATACTTTAGGCTGCTTCCGGTTCATTATGCTGCCCTCCTTTCGGAGTAATCAGCATAACAGGTACTACTTTCTGTGTACCTCCCCCACCAATTATTTTAAGGAGTTTATTCTTTATTTTTGTTTTCATTGGAACTGTTCCATATTTCTTCATCACGAAATCAATTCCTTTCTTTTGGTAATCGCTCCAAAACTCTTCTCTTTGTTCCGATTTCTTGGTCGGTGCTTCAAGATTCGCCTGCCAGCATTGCGTTGTATTACTCAATCTACAATCCAAGGCACCCTTAATCTTTTCAAACACTTCTTCTCCCCGATTTGTATGAATCAAGAATAACGAGTTGCCGTTAGGGTCATAGAAGTCTGGAATCGTCTCTTCAATATGCCAAAAGTCGCCAATGGTCATATCTGTTTTTCTTTTCGTGGTAGCATAAGGACATTCATAACAGGATGGTCGCAATGCACACCGATTATAAAACACCTTAACATAATCTTTAATCGGCTTTTCTACTCCGTTGACTTCCATATAAGCTGTTGGTGATTTCCAGCCATTGCGCTTATCTTTGAAAGTAAGATATGTTATCTTGCCGTCCTTCTTCTGAATGGATTCTGCATATTCTTTCCACAGTTTTGTACTTGGAGATCCATGACAGATAATATCTACGATGTACACTCGGTCACGGATTCCTTTTATTTCGCTAAATTTCCGAAATCCATCAGACTGGCAACCCATACCGACAAAGAGTAACTCTTTTTCCGGATTCTCCATCAGCCAGTGATAGGCTTCTCGGTAAATATCACCGAGCCTGCTCTGCATATATTTTGAACCTTTTGCGCTTTCACGTGACTTCTCATCCAGAATCAGCTGAAATTCAGTCGTGTTATTCTCATAATTATAGACAGCCGCCACCACAGCATTGCCATCTTCCAGAAAAAAGTCAGATAGTGCCGTAAATGCGCCGCCAGAAGAGCTGCTCATCAAGGCAGATTTGTCTTTTAACCTTCCTGCATAAACCTTTGTTTTAACATCTTTCATTAAACTATCACTTCCTTCCAATATATAGTAGACGTTATCATCCAGTAACTATTTAATCATACTTAAATACTAAATTATAATAACAATCAATTCCATCTACTAATTTCAGTTCGAATAAGCATCTGATGAATAAGTCCTTGGATATAATATTTTTTCATCCATTTCCGGAAACTGCTCATGCTACTTCTCCCTATCTCTTTTTTATTTTCTTTAGCACTGTATTATATGTTGTTATCAGAAACTTTCTATTTGCTAAAACCGCATAGATCACCACGACCATTAATGAGACGATTTCAAAAAAAACAATTCTACTATAATATGACCCCACCTCTATAATTCCTATAACAACAGTTCCAACTATAACTTTTTTACTTAATGAAACATCAACATATTTTTTCACATCATAATATCTATATATTGCCATTGCTACATACGCTAAAAGCGTTGAAAGCGATGCGGCATATAGTCCAAGCCATCTAATCAAGAGGATATCCACTCCTATATTGATAATGGCTGCATACATTGATGTCTTTGCAATTTCAACCGATTTTTTTAAGGCTACATATATAACACTATACAGTCCCACAACTACTTGAAATAAAACAGCAATCATCAGTATTGGAATTTGATTATATGCATCTGCATACTTCTCATCAATTAATAGCGGAAACACAAAAGGCATGCATGCAATAATACCCAAACATACCGCTGAGAAAAGTTTAAACATTGTATTGATTGTATCCGACAAAAAAGCATCTCGATCTGAATCGTTCATGTGAAGAGAAACGCTCTCCGTCCACGACATATTAAAAATATTATAGAAAGTAATAAAAATAGATGAAAACTTATTAGCAATCGAATAAATTCCATTTGCTGCGATACTAATACCATAGGATACAATCGTTCTATCGGAAACGCCAATAACCCACCAAGATAGCTGATTTGGCACTAATGGCAACGAATATCTTCCAATGTCTTTAAAGATATTAATATTAAACAGTTTAAACGAAAATAATTCCCACACTTTCAACGACACTGTCAAATAACATATTGTGATCACTTTTCCTAAAACTGTTGCCCAAAACATACCATACGCACCCATCCGAAGTCCGGCAATAAATAGAACATTTAATACAACTGTAGATGACGCTGAAACAAAACTTCCGATTGCATATTTCGTATTATCTCCTATACCTCTAGGAAGTTGTAGTAAAGTATTAAGAAAGATATTGAGAATAACGTCATATAACAGAAATATTTTATAGTTCGACGATATATAGTTCTGTGCAATAATAAAAAACAGGGCATATATAATTGATTGTACGATATTTGAAACTAAAACGGTAGAAAAAATTTGCTTCTGACTTGTTCTGTCATCTCTACAATCCAGCATAAAGCGAAACAAACCACTTTCAAACTGCCAGTTAAATACAGGAACTAAAAGCATAATATATGTATTAAAAAGATCAACGACACCATATTCTTCTGGCAGAAGAAGTGCGGTATATAGTGGTAACAATAAGAAACTTACAAATTGCGTGCAAATTTTACCTACTGTCAATATTATCGTATTTTTTGCTAGTTCACTTTGTTTATTTGCCATGTTCTATCCTCAATCATGCATTAAATGCATTACTTTCTCCTCTTTTACATTGGAACAAATCCGTCTAATCTTTCCTCTTCTACAATACACTTCAAATAATCCAGGCTCTTTTTTCGTTCCACCTGAAGTCTATCTTGAACTTCTGAATAATTCACATCATTTTCTATAACTGACTCGTTCATTTTCTTTAGCCTATTATTCAATCCTGTTATATTGGTCAATTGAATCAATCTTTCATTTTTTCCCTCATCATCTAACAAATACGTTGTGAAGTTTTTTTCAAACAGAATTGAGAATACTGTAGCGTGAAATGAGTTTGTAATCACATATTTTGCCGAACGAATATATCCAAGCCAATTTTGAGGGCTCATTGAAAAGATTGATTCATACCCAAGTCTGGCAAATGGTTCGTATAAATTAATATAAACAACTTTCAGCTTTTTCATACGTGCATAATTCAATGCTCTCTCAAGAATTTGATTAGAATGTCTCATCAGAAAGACCAGTACATAGTCTTTCTGATTATCACTTGGATTATTGCATAATTTATCCCATTCATTACGATCAAGCAACAAAGTCGGATCAAGCGATGTACATGCCTCCACCCCAAGACTCTCTTTCAAAAATTTTTCCGCACTATATTCCCTTACAGAAATTCTGCTAAAATGAGAAAGCTGCTTTCTGTATAATTCTCTTACTTCATTCGAAAAAGAGACTGTACTCATACTTGCAGCATAGCTATAACCGCAACACTTGTTTTTATCTATAAAATCCAGGAAATAATGAGTATCATTCCCGTTGCAAGAAAGATTCCAAACCTGATCACTTCCGACTATAATTTTGCTATATACATTTGAAGCTGGTAAATGATTCTCATCATATCGATTTTTGCTTATAACTAAATGTGCATCTCTAAATGCCTTAAACCAATAATTTCTCTGATTAACATGTGGTAACATGATTAAATTCTTTAAAAATCTCTTTGGATGTCGCGGATTTAAATAGGTTCGAGAATATGGATTATATTGTTCTGTTAAAACACTATTTTGGTAGTCAATAATTTCACAATCTGCTCCAAGTTTTTTCAGCACAGTCTCAAGTGCATATGCCTGTAGCACGGCTCCATAATTACTTACTCTATGAAATGTTAATATTCCAATTTTTTCATTCATCAAAATCACTTTCCTTTTATCAATAGATATAAAATCCCGTAATGTTTTCCTAAAATTAAAAATCTTATAACCTTGTCAACGGCTGTATGTCCATTATATTTTTTCATCAGATTGTGTAGTTCTATATTTCTATTTATTTCTGCGGCACATCTTATAAAACTCCGGTATGTCTCTCTTCCTGATATTTTTAAATAGCTTTTTATTCTTCCGTATAAAAAATCAATACTATTATATGCTATATTTCTCTTTTTCAAAAAATCGTCAACTAATAAATAATCCATTGTAATCGCGGATAGAATCTGTGATTTATTGCTGGTTAAACCACTATTACTAGATGTATCGTAATTATAAAGTACCTTACTCACAACATCAATCTTATTAATGCCTTCAATGTACTTTATATTAAATTCGAAATCTTCCCCCATGCTCCTATTGATATTAAATAAACTTCTGATAAAAGCACTCTTATATAATTTTGCCCAAGGCATATTGATAAAAGATGTATTAAACATTTGGCGGATAGTATTCTCCGACAAAGGCTCTACATTTTTAGGAAGTATGTCAATATAGCGTCCCTTGTCGTCATAAATATTTCTATATCCGCATATCACAAGATCCGCATCATTTTCCTGAACGCTTTTGTATAATTCTTCACAGTATACATCATCAACATAGTCATCTGCATCTACAAACATAATATAATCTGCACACGCCTTTTCAATTCCATAATTTCTTGCAGATGACACCCCATTATTCTTTTTATGCCAAACACTGACTCTTGAGTCTAATTGCTTTATATGATCACAAATAAGTGCGGTCCTGTCTGTTGATCCGTCATCAATGATAATTATTTCAATATTTCTAAATGTCTGATTCAAAAGACTTTTAATACATCTTTCTATACATCTTTCCGCATTATATGCAGGAATTATAATTGATACTTTGGGATTCACTTTATTAGCACCTCCTCGTTCACAATTTAGTATCCCTTCGTTGCATAAGAAATTCACTGCCCATTATCATCGACGGAAGCAAGATACAATAAAAATACTGCGATGCAAAATAGCTGATTGTATTATCTGTAAAATATAGCACTATCAAATACACAGTCATAAAAAAGTACTGCTGACCTCTATAGATTCCATATCGTTTCGTTATTTTTTTTCTCGCAACTATCAAATAATAAATCAGCCAAATATAGAAACCTATACATCCAAGTTCTACAAACATTCTTAAAATGTCGCTGTGGAGCGCAATAATTCTAAAATTCGTATTTAATGATGCAAATTTGTTTGAAAATCCATATCCACGCCCAACATATCCTATTGTAAAGTCATAATAGTCATTCATAAACATGTACAACCGTCGTCTACCCAAATCTAATCCTGACCATGCGGCAATAAATTCATCACTTTCAAGCACATATACATATAAGGAGCTTGCTGCAATTGTAATAGCAGAAATTATGTTCATCCATATATTCTTCAAGACTTCACTCTTCACCATCAGCAGGATAATACCAACTGCAACCACAATTACCAAAGAGAGGAATTGAATTCGCTTGAATCCAAGGAGAATAAAAGCAGAACAAATAAATAAATATCTAGTTTCCTTTTTTGTCTTTCTTCTTCCATAAAATATATACATTAGCAAAACAAGTCCTGCGGCAAAAGTACAGTCTGCAATTTCAAATGGATTACGTCCTGTCGAATTCAAGGTCGTTAGTATTTCTATTGCTATACTAAAAACAACCAAAGGACCTCGTTGAACAACTGCCTTAATTAAAACAATCACAAAGACTATAAGTAAGGATACAATTGAATCTTGTAATGTTCTCTTTTTCAGTCTACGCAATGCCGCAAAAGCAAATAGAAAATTAATCAGCATACATACATTGTTTATCAAGTATGTTTTTAAGGGAACATTTTCTCCCCTTCCAAGTGCATACATTAAAATTGAGAACACAAAAATAACCTGCCACGGTCTAAGAAAAATTCCCTCAAAGAAATTTATATCATCTGATTTGTTCTTCCGACTGCGTTTATTGCTGATTGCAATCATCCAATCGTATAAAACCCAGACAGCTGCCACCACATACTGCGTATAGAAGTTCAGTGAAAAAACACCTATATATTGTGAAAAAATTATAACCAAAGACACTATAAATAGTGCATCAATTCTTTTTACTCTAATCACAGCCTCACCCTTTTAATTGCTATCTTTCTTTACAATGTGTGCTGGAATACCCACTAGAGTTGCCCCTTCAACATCGCACGAGGACACCACAATGGCACCGGCACCAATCTTTACATTATTTGCTATTCTCACATTTCCTAAGATTTTTGCACCGAAGCCAATATCTACATTGTTACCAATCTGAGGTGCATAGTTGGTAATTCCATTATTTCCTATGCAATTATCTCCGTGAAGACCACAATTTTCACCAAGTCTAGCATCACCATGAATTATGATTGTTCCGTGATGGAAAATTGTCGTTCCCTTCCCTAATGAATTCGGTCTAATGTAAAAACCAAGCTTATTCCCTAATCGATTCTTTTTTCTTGCATAGATGAGTTCTCCAATTCTATAGCCCCAGCCCTTTTTATTAAAAAAATATTCTTCTTTTCTAAGGAAAATCATATATTTTTTTATCTGATACAAATGGTCTTTACTCATCCAAAGTCTAAGTCTTCTTTTGAACGGATAAGCGTTCAAATATTTTTGATCTTCTTTAATATACTCTTTTAAATCTTCTTTTGCCTCAATCATTATTTCTCACCCAGTAACCTATCATCAATATTATTGTCGTCAGTGTATACCCATTTAACATTAATAGACAATCAATAACGCTATCAATTTTTGACTTTTTGCTTTTGGAATGTTCTTTCATCAATCTTCTCAACTCTTCGCTTTTTCCAATTTTTTTTATATTATTTTGAGCGCACCAAAAGCCGTTAATGTGAGCATATCTCGCCTCTGATTTTATAGCATATCTAGAATAATTTAAAAACGATTCTTCCGCTCTTCTTTTCATATCCTCGTTTAAAAGAAAATCAGCCTCCAAAAGCCTGCATTTCTCATGAAACAAAACTTTACCTTTTTCGTACCGTTCCGGGTTATACTTCTCAGTCAATGATCCCGCATTTTGGCAATAAATATATCCTGAATTACCTGCGCCACATACACATTCTGCTTTTGAATAATATCTAATGTCAAATATAATGTCTTCACTAATAAATTCACGCTCTGATGGATATCTTAAATTATTTTTACGAATGATATCAAGCGAGTATAAAACACGCCACGCTGCCATATTAATCGTATCATTCTTATCCGAAGCTGGCCCGACCATCTTAGCCAGAACTCCTGTAACAATTTTCTCTTTATGAAAAATTTTTCCAGCAATCGGATTTTCAATAACTTGAATCACATCATTTGAATTTCTAGTGTATCCACCAATTACAGTGTCTGCATTGGCTTGCTTCGCAGCATCCACTAGCTCTTGAATCATCGTGGTCTCTAAATAATCATCCGAATCGACGAATGCAACAAATTTTCCAGAGGCCGATTCAACTCCAGTATTACGAGCCATTCCTAATCCGGCATTTTTCTTATGAATTACTTTTATTCTTTCATCTTGTGTCGCGTAACGCTCAGCTATTTCCCCGGATTTATCTGGTGACCCATCATCGACACATATAATTTCTATATTTTGAAATGTCTGGTTAATCAAACTATCCAAACATCGTTCAACATATTTCTCCACATTATACATTGGAACGATTACACTTACATCCACCATGTACTTTTCCTCTTTATACTCTTCCTTTAATACTTATTTTATTACGATCTTCATAATTTCCAGTGTTGACCTTGAAATCATTTTTAAATATATATTCTTGGGCGTCAATCTCTTTAAATATTTATTTCTCTTCCAATTAGGTCTTTCTGTATTTACAATTTCCCATGTTTCCTGTATTACTTTTTCACGAAGCGTTCTATCTTTCATTTTTAACATTCTCATTAAAAAACTGCAAAATACAGTTTTTACATATTTGCATTCAACAATTTCTTCAAATTCTCCTTCAAAACGCCTTTCATTGTAAAACGCAAAAACATCAGCAAAAATTTCATGTATTTCCAAAATCCGTTTATTCGAACTATTTAATATTGATCCTTCTCTTTGACGATAATGATATAATGGAATATGCACCGTTACAGGTAATCGTGTGAGATACGGCATAATTTTACAAAAAAAACAAACATCTTCATATAGTAACCCCTTCGGGAAAACGACATCAATTTTCTTAAGCCACTCTACTCGGTAAATTTTGTTCCAAGCGCATACACGAGCATTTAGCATGTAATCACTTATGTTTTTGTACTCATTAGGCAAGCATATTCTTTCCTTTCGATCAGGGTATACTTTATCCAATTCGCATTCTACAATATCCGGATAGGATTTTGACGCAACACTCCAAAGTTCTGAAAACATGTTTTCTTCAACATAGTCATCCGAATCAACAAATGCTACATATTTTCCTTTTACATAAGGAAGTGCGTAATTTCTTGCATCTGAAAGTCCACCATTTTCCTTGACAAAATATTTGAACTTTTCTGGCCATTTCTCTGCATATTCCTCAGCTATTTTTCCAGAATTGTCCTTTGTTCCATCATTTATCATCAAGACTTCTATCGTTTCTAGTTTCTGTGCAGCCAAACTATCCAAACATTCTCTTAAATACTGTTCCACATTATAAATCGGCACAATAATACTTATGTCAATGTTCGTCATATTCTCCTCCAATTTTGTTTAACCACCTGCTCCCTTTTTCAAGCTTTCATATTATTTAAATATGTTTCTTTAAAAGCTGAACCAATTTGCTTGGCAAAGCAGATTTGATACGTTCTTTCAGTCGAATTCCGATTTTTAAATTTTCAATAAAGTCCTCGTTATCGATGTTTTTATAAAATGCATCTCTCTCTTGAGGTCTTTTCGTCGGATGAACAAGATTTCTTTGTTTTACCATTGCTTCTTCTAAAGTTGCATTAATAACCCATGCCTCATCCTTAATGCTATTAAATAGTATTCTTCCCTTTTCTGTATTCACAAAAACGCTAGAAACACCTTTTTCTGAATAGAAATCCGGATGACTCTTTGCAATACCCCAGAAGTCTCCTATTGTCAAATCTCCTACTCGATGAATATTCGCATATGCACACTGATAACAACTCTCTCTATAACAATCCCCCTCCATAAAATGTTTTCCATAACGATCAAGGGAGAGTGTCTTTGTCTTTGTCTTTGTCTTTGTCTTTGTCTTTAGTAGATATTGTGTTCCCCACCCTCGTTTATCTTTGGAACGGAAGTTGAAGTAGATTACTCTCCCCTCCATCTGCTTATTTTGGTATTCCAGATACTTTTTGAAGAACTTCGGGGAAGGCACACCGTGGCAAATCAAGTCAACCGTATATAGATTTTCATACTCCTTTCCTAGAAAAGAATAAAGTCCATCAATTTGACAAGGTGTACCCGTATAAAGAACTTTTTTCCCACTTTGTAAGTCTTTTTGAACCTGTGAATAGGTATTTCCTGTATCCGACTGTACATACTTGGAAGATTGAATTCGAGGTAACTTTCTTAAATCGTCTACACGTATGTGTTTAGCACAAAAGTATTCATCGTAAGCGACTCCATACGCCACACCACTTCCTTCGATTATCTTCTGTGCAGTTAAAACACCTACACCACCCGAAGCGGATTTCAGGATTCTCTTATCATTTTTATCTCTGACTGCGAAGACAGACATTGGCGTTGCTGAAATATCTCGCGTCACTTGTGTTGGACAATGTTTTACACACAAAGAACAATTAATACACTTTTTTTCATCGATATAAGGATAAAGAAACCCCTCTTCTTGCGCTTTTATGACAATCGCTCTCTTGGGACAGACCTGTTCACAGCTCCTGCAGCCCACACAACTGCTTTTTACATCATATATATTCTTCATCATATTCCAGCTTTCAACTCATCAAGAACCCTGTTCATATACTGAATAGATTTCTTTCTTTCTTTCATAAGTATTTCATGTACAACAACAAAATCTGTTGCGACATCCGCTGCATCAATCGTGGGCATCTCATCAAAACCTCTCTTTTCCGTATGTGTCAATTTCAAGATGCTACGAAGTCTTGCACTTGCCTGTTCAGGAAAGATATCAATAAATTTCGTTCCAAAAATCAAAGAAAACGCAGTAGCATGAAAAGAATCTGTCACAACATATTCAGCGTCTCGAATCAGTCCAAGATATTCTTCAATCGTAGGACACCAAACCAAATTACCCGAACGAATAATGTCATGCCAATTATAACTAATATTTAATACTTTCAGATTGTATTTTTCAGCCAATTTCGCTGCATACCGATCAATTCTTTTATCATGATGCAAATTATATGTAACCAAATATTTCTTGTTTTTATACCGATCTGATACATATGGTGCCCACACTTTTGCTTCAAATAGTAAAGTTGGATCAAGCACCTGTGTTACATTAGTTATTCCTATATCTCGAAGAACTTTCACTCCACTATCTTCTCGTACAGAAATATACCTGTACTTTTCTAGCAGTGGTACAACTTCATGCCTTTCATCATCCTTTAATTTGTCACTTCCAATGCTACTCGCATAAGAAAATCGATAAGCGTCATCTTGCAGAAAACTCAAATAGAACGGACGATCAACGCCTTCATTCCAGTGGCTATTCCATACCTGATCACTACCAGTACAATACGCATCTGCCTGTGGAGGATCCTCCATCAAATCCTGCTCAGAATAGTATGTCTTAGCTGTTAAGTTAATATGTTTTCTTAAAAAATTATCAAATACAAGATGCTTTTTATAATACGAAGGGGCAATTGCAATCTTAGCCATCAATAGCAGGATTGGATTGCCCTCTAATTTTTTGCTTTTATTTTTCAGTCTCTTTAATAACCCCTTGCTACTATAGCGTTCCGGATAATAATCTATAACTTCTGTTTCGCACCCCAATTCTTTCAGAAACATTTGTGTAGCTAAAGTCTGAAGCGTTGAACCATAATTTCGTACTCTATGCAAGGTAATGACATCTATTTTCATTATTTTCTCACTTTCATTAAGTATCATAATTTCTGTATAAACTTTTCTATAGTTTCCACCATTTGTTTTCTCTGCGATATGTATTTTGCAAATTCGTGATGTTTAGCTTTTACTATCAGTTCTTCTAAACTGTCATCTTCCATACACATAATCACATAATTCTGCTTAGAAAAAGATTCCGCAATCTGCACCTGATGATTATCAACATGCTCTCCATACTTAGCTAGTCGTGGCACAACAATTACTTTCTTTTCATATTTTAATCCTGCAATAATCGTTGCCACTCCGCTGTGTGTTATTAACACATCACAATTTTTAATTCTATTTTCAAATTCACTTTTATCAAAAAATGAACTGTATTCAAAATTTTTAGGTCTATAATCCGAATTTCCAATTTGCGCATAAACCGGCTCATCTATTTTTCTTTCATCAATCAGTTTATCCACATTTTGTAGCAATCTATTAAACTGAAATTTTTGTGTACCAAGAGCTATAAATATCATAATTCATCCTCAAAAAATTCCACCCACATACTTTGCTTTTGGATATAGTTTCAATAACGGCTTCCACTGTACCAAAAACAAATCTGCGAATGGATAAACAAGTTTACCTGTTAGTGACTGATTATTAACACGAGCAAATGATTCTATATAGATAACCTTGATTCCTCTGAATTTTGCAAAGACGCAAAAAGGGAACGCTATTAAAGCTCCCGTTGTGATTAAAAAATCTGGCTTTTCAACTCTCAAAATTTGGGATGCTCTTTTGAACAATTCAATAAAGTGACGCAAGAAATTCTTCTCATGACGATTTATTTGCGGAAGCGTGTATATTTTGTTTAAGTTAGAATCCTCTGCCTGACCACCTTCCTCTGTAACATAAAATGTGTCATACTTGTCCGCAATGTCCTTCAGACACATGAGTTCTTCCCAATGTCCTCCTGAAGATGCTATAAAACATGCTTTTTTAGTTTTTTCGCAACTCATCGTCATTCTCCTCCGTCTTTTTCATCATCTATGTACACATCCAAAAGATAGTATTTTTATCTAATCCTCGTGTATTCTCCACACAGTCACCTAAGTATTTCCTCATGCTGTCATCCCATCTCTACACACTCACCCGGATCTCCCCATCCTCTTTCTTTACATCAAAAACAAGCGGATGCTCCTTCCCCCACTCCGGATTTTCCTTCTCCTTCTCATTCCATTCCTTCCATTTCTGAATGAAACCATTGTGAATCAGGTTCTCCGCCGCAAGTCTTG
>ERZ869983.457-NODE-457-length-13481-cov-3.068263_pt1 | contig 13481 bp, 9 predicted proteins | sample MGYA00521106_ERZ869983 | MGnify/ENA primary metagenome ERZ869983 (study PRJEB32232, sample SAMN07284972) | human gut metagenome | biome: human-associated habitat; material: feces | host: Homo sapiens | place: Tanzania | collected 2014-04-05 ...
CCGGAGACTTCACTGTCACCGGACACAAATTAGAGCTGTACGGCTACTGCAAAAAGTGCCAGGAAGCCCGTAAAAAACAGTAATTTCACCTATTGTACAAATAAATCGAAAAAAATATTTAAATTTTTTTCAAAAAGTACTTGCATTCTTGAAAACCATGTGATAATATATGTCTTGTCGTTGCGGGAGACATAACAACGACACAGAAAATGCACCGCTAGCTCAGTTGGTAGAGCACCTGACTCTTAATCAGGGTGTCCAGGGTTCGAGCCCCTGAAGGCGCACTAAGGACACTGTTTTTGCGGACATTGCGATTGCCGCGGGGACGGTGTTTTTTTGTGTTATAAGAATTTATTTTGTAATATTTCAGTAAAGCAAAAAAACGCTCCGCAGTTGCAATTAGCATTTGCTCAGAGTAGAATAGTGAAAAATCAGCAAACACTGATAAATGAAAGGATATATTTTTATATAAAAACCCAGATATTTTTTGCAGAAAAGATATGATATACTAACACACAAGAAAAATATATGAAAGGAAACGGAATGAAAAACCTGAACAATACAGAGGGAATCGACTTTGTGATCACCTGGGTAGATGGCGGTGATCCTGTGTGGCAGCAGGAAAAGAGAAAGACGCTTGAAGCTTGCGGGCTGAAGTCAGCGGCAGATGACAGAAAAGAGAGATACAGAGACTGGGATAACCTTCAATACTGGTTCCGCGGTGTGGAGCAGTTTGCTCCGTGGGTACGAAAAGTTCATTTTGTGACCTGGGGGCATCTTCCGGAATGGCTGAACACATCTGCACCGAAACTGAATATCGTTAATCACGAAGATTTTATTCCGTCTGAATTTCGTCCCACATTTAACTCTCATACCATTGAGTGGAACCTGCACAGGATTCAGGGATTATCTGAACGCTTTGTCTATTTTAATGATGATATGTTTCTGCTGGACAAGGTAAAACCCGGGGATTTCTTTCAGGGAGAAAAGCCGGTAGATATGCTTGCCCTGCAGCCTGATGTGGCAAATATAGATAATGCAGTTATGCCGTACATTTATCTGAATAATGCCATGGTTCTTGCAAAATATTTTAAGAAATATGAGAATGTAAAGAAACAGCCGGGGGCATATTTCCATATAGGCTATCCGCCGATGTATTTTTTCTATAATTTTATGGAGATGGCATTTCCGAGATTTACCGGGTTTTATACGGTTCATGGTGCTTCACCGTTGAAGAAGCAGACATTCGAAACACTGTGGAAGCTGGAACCTGAACTTTTGACAAAAGTATGCAGTCATGCTTTTCGGTATAAAGAAGATATCAATCAGTATGTACTTCGGGAGTATCAGAAGTTAAAGGGTGATTTTGTGCCAAGAAATATCCGTAAACTGTGCAGTTATTATGATGTTTCACAGAACAATGAAAAACTGCTTCGTACCATTACCGGACACAGAAACAAGATGGTCTGTATTAATGACAGCAACCATGAAATAGATTTTGAAAAGGCAAAAAAAGAGATCAATACTGCACTGGAACAGAGGCTAAGCCAGAAATCTTCATACGAAAAATAAAAGGAGCACAGAAGAGGAAAAATAATGAACATCCTGTTGGTGGGAGGCTCATGCAGCCTGATGGACAGTATGATCCTGAAACTTCGAAAAGAAGGACACAGGGTATATATACTGACTGGAGATAAGTATAAACATAATAAATATGAGAGAGTATTTGAAAAATATGAATTTCCATATGACACAGAAAATCTGAATTCTATTTTTGAAAGTGTCAATCCGGATGCAACAATTCTTATGGGTGCTTTTGACACCAATTATCACTGGAATGAAGAGGAGAGGGAATCTGTTCGCTTTGTGTCTCATCTGGTCAACATTCTGGTGGCGTATTCTACAGTCAGGAAAGGTAAACTGATCTTTCTTTCCTCAGATGAGGTTTATAGTGGGAATTATATAAATGACATTGAAGAAACAGAAAAAACTCTCGGATTTGGAATGAGGGCAGATATCCTGGCACAGGCAGAAGAGATATGCGAGAATTTCAGAAAGAACCGAAATACGGATATTGTCGTTCTCAGACTGGATCATCTGTATTGCATTCCGAGAGACAGGAAAGATGTAAATAATATTTGTGCCCGGATGTGTCTGGAATGTCTGAGCGAGGGATACATCAAAGCCGACACAGACCATACGTTTTCACTGTTATTTGAAAAAGATGCAGTAGAATATATTTATAAAGTTGTCAGTACCGAAAAACATGAATATTCGCTTTATCAGCTTTCTTCCAATGACGTGGTCAGTGAGCTGGAACTGGCAGCCATGGTACAGGAGCATATGGCGGACAGTGCCAATATTGTGACTTCATCTGGAGGTATCGGCCGTTGTGTTCTGTCCGGAACACGATTCGAGAAAGAATACGGTGTACATGCTTTTGGTGATCTGAACAGAAATATTGAAAAAATGGCAGTGTATATGCAGAAGCACAAGGCTGTTTTTGTAAATGAGGATAAACTGGAACTTCCATGGTGGAAGGTCTTGTGGAATAAATGGAAATGGCTGCTCAGTGTTTTGTTTCCGTTTGTGGAGAACCTGATCTGTTTTATTCCGTTTTTTATGATGAATAACAGAACGGTAGGCAGCCGATATTTCGCGAACCTGGATCCGTTTCTTCTGTATGTTCTGCTGTTTGCAATCGTGTATGGACAGCAGCAGGCAACTTTTTCTGCAATATGTGCAGTGGCTGGATATATGTTCCGGCAGATGTACACGCGGAGTGGATTTGAAGTTCTTCTGGATTATAACACTTATGTGTGGATCGCACAGCTGTTTATTCTTGGTCTTGTAGTCGGATATATGCGGGATCAGATCAAGACTATGCGCATGGAAAGCGAGGAGCTGGAGGCTCATCTGTCGAGGCAGATTGCAGATATCAAGGACATTAATGAAAGCAATGCCCGCCTCAAAGGCGTTATGGAGCAGCAGCTGATCGACCAGAAAGACAGTATCGGCAAGATTTATACGATCACACATACACTGGATCAGTATATGCCGGATGAGGTTATGTTCTATGCGGTAGAGATGCTGATGAAGCTGATGCGGACCAGGGATGTGGCGTTGTACAATGTCGTCAACCAGGATTATGCCCGAATTTTTTCAGCAAGTTCTGCCAAAGCAAGAAGTCTTGGAAATTCTATCCGTTACAGGGAAATGACAGAAGTGTATGAGGAACTGACAGAAGAAAAGGTTTACATCAACAAAAACATGGATCCCCGTTATCCTCTGATGGCACGTGCCATCTATGAGAATGGAGATATTAAAATGATCATCATGCTCTGGGGACTCAGCTGGGAAAAAATGACTCTGGGACAGGCAAATCTTCTTACTGTAGTCAGCTATCTGATTCAGAATGCAGTTCTGAGGGCACAGCGATATATGCAGGCACTAGAGGAGAATCGATACAGTGAAGAAGGATCGAGGATTCTCAGAGAGGATGCATTTAAACCACTGGTGAAAGCCTATATGGATGCAGAAGCAAAAGATCTGGCAGAATGCGTATTTCTGAAGATAGATGCCGATCCGGAACAGTACAGACAGATAGATCAGCTTATGGCAAAAAAACTGCGAGACAGTGATTATCTTGGAATCCTTCCAGATGGAAAGTTATATGCACTTCTTGCAAATACAACAAAAGAAAATGCCGGTTTTGTGCAGGAAAGATTTGAACAGAATGGCTATAGTACAGAAATTGTGGAGAAGATTGCAGTATGTCCGGAAGAATGAGGCTGTTTATAATTTTACTTATTCTGAATCTTCTGGTGGTTGTGGTGTATCTTATCTGGAACCATCTCAGAAGAAAGGAAAAAAGCTTAAGTACATGGATGAAAGCAGGAATGATGCTGCTATGTCCGATTGTGGGACCGACCTTTGTGTTTGTGGCATTCTGGACCAGCCGGCTTTTTATGCTGATGTCTATGGATCTTTCTGATGTGGTATTCAGTAAGGAAAGGGTAGAAACATTTATACGTCCTGATGAAGAAACAGAAAAAAATATGGTTTCACTTGAAGAGGCACTGGAAGTCACCGACAAAAAAAGTCTTCGTAGTTTTATTCTTAATGTAATTCGCGGCGATTATAAGAATTCTCTGTCGTCCATCGCACTGGCACTGAACAGTGAAGACACGGAGACTGCTCATTATGCCGCGTCAATTCTTCAGGATGTGCTGAGTGATTTTCGTGTCGGTGTACAGGAAAAATACCGTACCCTGGACGAAGACGAGGAGCATATTGCAGAGAACTGCGTTAATCTTCTGGAATATATGAATCCTGTTGTTGAACAGAAGGTTCTGACCGATCTGGAGCAGCGTTCCATGGCAGAGCGAATGGATGAAGTTCTGCAGAAGGCATGGACGGCAGACAGACAGAAGATAAGCAGTTCCGTCTATGAGAAGGTGTGTCAGAGACTTCTTGAGACTGAAGATTATGAAAACTGCCGCAAATGGTGTGCCCGAGCCAGAGAGCAGTATCCGGAGGCACTTTCCAGTTATACCTGTCAGCTCAAGCTGTTCTTTTCCTGCGGCGACCGGGAAAATTTTTTCCGTGTCATGCAGGAACTCAAAGAATCTGATATTACGATTGATAATGAGACACTGGAACTTATCAGAATATTTATGTAGAGGATGAAACAACATGTTAATGTCAACACTGGTGATTTTACGATTTACAGGTATTTTTGCTGCATATACGGGAATTACAGTGCTTTTGCCGGAAATCATGTTCCGCAGAATACTGAAAGGCAGGAGGTTGTCAGAGCAATTTCTGATGTCCTATACATTTGGAAACTTTTATATTATTAACATTGTATTTGCACTTCAGCTGCTTTACATTTCGAATTTTTTTACGCTCACAGCAGTCACAGTTCTGATGAGCATATTGATCGGACTTAAGGTCAATCAAATCCCTCTGAGGCGGAAACTTGCAGAGGGCAAAAAAATATTTTGCAGGCTGTCCGATGGAAGCCTGGGTATCAGGTCTGCCGTTAGCAAATTTGGAGAATGGATGAAAGCTGGATGCAGATATTTTGGAAAGCTTTTTTGCAGATATATTGTGAAGAAACCAATACAGTCTGTATTTCTGATATTTATCTGTGGAGCACTTTTCTGGATTTATGGCCGCCAGATCATACTTACTTATGGTTATCGAGCATCGGATATTCCAGTGCATTTAAGCTGGATCAATCAGATGAGCAGAGGAAAAATCTTTTCCAAAGGTGTTTATCCGTTTGGATTTCATTGTATGATCTACTATCTCCATACTGTTTTTGGAGTAGATACTTATGTGATTTTGTGTGAGTTTTTCTTTGTTCAGGTTATTTATCTTCATGCAGTGCTTCTGGCCATGCTGAAGCTGTTCTGCAAAACAAAATATCTTCCGTACATCGGTGTATTTGCATATATCGTTGGAGATTTCTGGTCAGTGCAGACTTATTCAAGATTTTATTCTACATTGCCGCAGGAATATGGTATGATTTTTGTGATTCCATCCGTCTATTTTCTTATCAGATTTTTTCAGATACGTAAGGAAAATCTGAAAGACAGGGAAACTCGAAGGATTCTGCAATGTTTTGCGATGGCATTTTCTCTTACACTGGCAATTCATTTCTATGGGACGATGATAGCAGGACTCTGCTGTATTGGCATTGCGATGGGGTTTTGTTTTCGATTTGTGAAGAAGGAATACTTCTGCCGCATTATGGTCACAGGAATTCTCAGTGTTGTACTGGCGGTTCTTCCGATGGCGATTGCTTTTGCAGGAGGAACACCTCTTCAGGGGTCTCTGGGATGGGGAATGAGTGTTATTAATGGAAGCCAAAATAAGGATTCTGATGCAGACAATACTACACAAAATAACAAGGTACAGGTTACAGCGGGCGATGGAAAGGTCACAGAGATCGATGTAAGTAAATTGCCATCTGCTAAAAAAGGTGAAACGACGGTTATTGTCGAGCAGAAAAAACCTTCTTTAGGAGACCGGATGCGGACAGTGGCAGATAAAATTAAGACAATATCAGATAAAATACAGGCGTTGCCAGATAAAATACCGAAGGCAGTCAGGACAATGTCAACACGAATAAGAAATATAGTTATTCCTGTAGACTGGCAGAAGATGGGAACAGCAGTAATGATGGCTTATGCGGGTTTACTGCTCCTGGGATTAGGGTTCTGTGCTTTTCGAAAAACGGAATATGGAGCGGCACTTATGTCAGTTGGATTCTGTATGCTGATACTGACTGTTCTCCTGTGTGCGGGGCCATTTGGCCTTCCGACTCTAATGGATGCGGCACGATGCAGTATTTATTATGCATATCTTTTACCGGTGGCGGGAGTTGTGCTGGCAGACGGGATTTTATGTTTTATGACGATGCCCCAAATTTTCAGAAACAGCAAAAACGTATTATCGTTGGGAATATCTGTAGTCCTTCTGATTGTGTTATTGCAAAAGGATTTGGTGAAAAATCCGGAGTTTTCATCAGGATATGTAACAAACGGTGCGATTACCTGTCTTACGAATATTATCAAAGAAAATGAGGATGAAACATGGACAATTGTTTCTGCAAACGATGAAACGCAGATGGGTCTGGATCATGGATGGCATTATGAAACGATTACCTTTTTGAGACAGCTTGAGAAAATAGACGAGAATACAAAGATTCTTATTCCAACGAAAAATATTTACTTTTTTATTGAAAAGATACCGTTGGATTATAGTGTCAGCTATGCTGACAGTGGACAGACTATTTCTAAGGAAGGTGCAGGTCAGACGCTTCCAAATGTTGGCGGGATCGGAATGTATCAGGGTGAAAAAAGATGGATCGTAATGTCAAGAATGTACTACTGGGCACAGGCTTTCATGAAAAAATATCCAAATGAAATGAAAGTTTACTATGAAGATGACCAGTTTATCTGCTACAGAATTCCGCAGAATATGTACCATCAGTATAATTTTGCGATTGATTATGGATATAATCAGGTAGAAACAGAGGAACAGGAGGCAGAGTAGTGATGGTTTCTAAGAGAAAATTTTTCAGCATTGCGACCATGATGTTTGTCTTGTTTTTTCTGTTTCAGTTTTCCATGGTGCTCAGAGACAGCAGGAATACCTATGATGTAAACTCCAGTCTTGCAGAGAAAAAGGCCGATGGTGAGAATCAGTGGACGCCTTCTGACAGCAACAGTACCACAGTGATCGGGACTGACAGTTCTGTTGTCTTTGTCGGAAATGAAGATGGCGATATGGGAACAGCTGTCAGCAGATGGTGTACTTATGCCAAGCGAAAACTAATCTCCTGTAAATCTGTAAGTACATATAAAGCAGATGACAAAAATCTACCGGAGATGATGATTCTGGAATCTGAGAAATATGCAGATGGAGACAACCTTACTACACTGGAAACTCTGGAAAAGAAAGGCGTAATTATTGTCTTCGGCTGTCTGGAAAACGCAAAGAATATTCAGAATAACAAGGATTTGATGAAATTTCTTGGGATTCAGACGGTTGTTGCAGAGGAAACACATCTTGCAGGTGTGAAGCTGTTTGAAGGACTGCTCCTTGGAGGAGAAGTGACCTATAATACATCGAAAGATAAAGAGGAAAAGAAACGTCAGGATCTGGAACTCGATGTTCCCTGGTATCAGGTAGGAAGCGGAACCAAAACCTATATGGTAGGACTTCTTGATGAAAAAACAGGAAAAAATGTTGAAAATGAGGATCTTCCGACAATCATCTGGCGAAATGGAATAGACTACGGAAGTGTCTTTGCGGTAGTCGGAGATTATATGAAGGACAGCACAGCTCTTGGACTCCTGGATGGAATGCGAGCAGAAGCACTGCAATATACAATTTATCCGATCGTTAACGCACAGAATCTTTCCATGGTTAATTTTCCCGTTTTTGCAGATGAAAACAATGATGAAATGCTGAAACTATACAGTCAGTCTGTAACTGGTATTGCCCGGGATATCATGTGGCCCGCATTGATTTCTGTTGTCGAGAAAAGTGATATGAAAATGACCTGTTTCATTCAGCCGCAGGCAGATTATACAGATGATATAGAACCCAAATCCGGGAATCTGGAGTTTTATCTGAAGCAGATGAAGGAACAGAATGCTGAGGCAGGGATTTCCCTGGAATATCAGAAGCTGGATAAAGCGGAAGATAAGGTTATAAAGGATACCGAGTTTTTTGAAAATGAGAAGATAAACTATCGTTTTGGCGCGGCATTTGCAAAAGAAAAAGACCTGAAGGGAATTCTGAAAGATACGGATTCCGGTCTTCTTGGAGATGTCGGAACTCTGGTCTGTGACTATACAGAGAACCAGCCGGTGGTCTCTTATTACAGTGATTCTGTAACACTACAGACTGTTACAAGTGACGGTATGAATTATGCCTACAGTGACGATATCCGGATGCGAAGCATTCAGACCGCGCTTGGATATACAAATGTTATGCTGGATATGTATGATATTTTCTGGCCGCAGGAAAAAACTGACCGATGGGAAGTCATGCAGAAGCGTTTTTCCAGTAACCTTCTGACATATTGGAAAAATTTCAGAGATTTTGACAGCACCACTCTTTCTGAGAGCAATGCAAGAATCAGAACGTTCCTTAATCTGGCATATAGCCAGTCTCGAGAAGATAATATGATCACGCTTCAGAGCTCAGAGGTGGGAAGCTGGTTTATCTTAAGAACACATGGTGAAGAAATCGATGAGATTGACGGCGGCAGCCAGACAGAAATAGAAGCTGATGCATATCTGATCTGTGCCGAAGATACTACAGTAAAAATCCGGTTAAAAGAGCAGGAGCTTTACTATGATATCCGCAAAAACTGATGTAGAGAGAGGTAAGAGATGAGAGTTTGCTTAGTGGCAGAGGGCTGCTACCCATATGTGGTCGGTGGTGTTTCCGGATGGATCAACAGTCTGATCAAATCCTTTCCGAATATAGAATTTATCCTGCTTGCAATTGTGGCAAACAGATCTCAGAGAGGAAAGTTTGTATATGAGCTTCCGGAAAATCTGACGCAGGTATATGAACTGTATCTGGATGACTGTGAGTGGGATGAAGGAAGAAAAACGAGAAAGAGCAGAAGAAAAGCCCGCCTTCCCAGAAAAGAATATGAAGAAGTCCTGAACATGGTTCTCAACAGAAAGACCGACTGGGGAATTATCTTTGATCTGTTTCACCATGGCGGCATCTCTGTGGACAGCTTTCTGATGGGACCGGACTTTTTTGAGATTGCCAGAGAATGCTACAACAGACAGTATCCGAATATCACGTTTTCGGATTTTCTCTGGACGCTCCGTTCCATTTATCTGCCACTGTTCTGGGCATTAAAGATGGATGTGCCAAAAGCTGATCTGTACCATTGTGTTGCTACCGGTTATGCAGGGGTACTCGGAAGTATGGCAAAGCATTTCCATGGAAGCTCGCTTCTGATCTCCGAGCATGGAATCTATACCCGAGAGAGAGAAGAGGAGCTGATCAAAGCACAGTGGGTAAAAGGTGTCTACAAAAATATCTGGATCGAACAGTTTAAGAAGATGTCACTTCTGGCGTATGATAAGGCAGATGCTGTTACCTGTCTCTTTGAACGTGCCAGAACGCTTCAGATGGAACTCGGCTGTCCGGAAGAAAAAATTCAGGTGACGCCAAATGGAATTGATGTAGATGGTTTTGCAGATATACCAGGCAAAAATCCAGAAGAAAAGATGATCAATATAGGAGCTGTTCTTCGTGTCAGTCCGATCAAGGATGTAAAGACGATGATACAGGCATTTGCTTTTGCCAAAAAAAGTGTGCCGAAGTTAAAGCTCTGGATCATGGGTCCGACCGATGAGGATGAAAAATATGCACAGGAATGTTTTGACCTTGTGGATTCTCTTGGAGTATCCGATATCGAATTTACAGGAAGGGTCAATGTGAAAGAATATCTCGGGAGGATGGATTTTACGATTCTTACCAGTATCAGTGAGGGACAGCCGCTGACAATTCTGGAAAGCTATGCGGCACATAAGCCGACGATTGCGACAGATGTCGGAAACTGCCGGGAACTGATCTATGGCAATGATGATGGATTTGGGGCAGCAGGTATTCTGACCCACATCATGAATCTGGAAGAAATTGCCCAGGCAATGATAGATCTTGCCATAGATCCGGAAGGACGGAAACAGATGGGTGAAGCCGGATATAAGAGGGTTACTTCCTTTTACCGGATTGAGCAGATGAAGGAAACTTATAAAGAGATTTACCGTAGATTTGCAGAGGAGCAGCAGGCTGGATGGACAGAAGAACCGTTTCAACTGAAACGATAGAAAACAGGATGGAGACAGGATAATGGCTGGAATCGGTGTTAAATTAAACAATATATATGGAAAAAGAACGCTGACAACAAATATCATCGGAATGGGTTACAGTACGGTCATGACCATTGCTCCAATGCTTACTGTGATTGGTGCACTTTGTATTATGGAGCATTTTCTTGGCTTTGATTCAGTCGGATATGCTACGAGAGAGTTGTTCTCCTGTACAGTACTGTATATCTTTATATTTTCGCTCCTTACAGCATCGCCGTTCAACTCTGTATTATCCAAGTACATGTCGGATATCATCTATGAGGAAACCTTTGAGGATATCCTTCCGTGCTACTATGTCGGGATGATCCTGAATATCACATTCAGTGTACTTTTCGGAATCCCGTTCTGTATCCACGAGTATCTGGTGGGAAATGTGGATATCATCTATGTTTTTACCGGATATTGTGGATTTGTTGCCCTGGTACTGGTATTTTATTCTATGCTGTACCTGTCGATCTGTAAAGATTATAAGAAAATTTCCTTTTTCTTTATGATCGGTATGACTGTGACAGTACTGTTGTCTTTTCTGTTTGTAAAAGTCATTCATATGAGCATCACCTATGGAATGCTTCTTGCACTGGCCATTGGTTTCTGGCTGACAGCCTGTCTGGAATTTGCTCTGATACGAAGCTATTTCCGGGAGAACAGCGGAAGATACCGAAGGGTATTTCATTATTTCAGAGAGTACTGGCCGCTGGTGCTTACCAATTTCCTGTATACGCTGGGACTGTACATCCATAACTTTGTATTCTGGACGACAGATCTTCATATGGTGATAGCCAGAAGCTTTGTATGTGTGACAACTTATGATATGGCAACCTGTCTTGCGATGTTCACAAATATTTCTGCGAGTGTGATCTTTATCAGCAGGGTGGAGATGAACTTCCATGAAAGGTACAAAGCGTACTCGGAGGCTGTTATCGGAGGCAGGGGAGCCGATATTGAGATCACCAAGAAGCGAATGTTCCGGCTTCTGGCAGAGGAACTGCTGAGTCTTGCCAGAATACAGTTCATTATTACGCTGGTTATCTTTCTGTTATGTATGATCTTTCTTCCGCAGGTCGGATTTGGAGGCATGACGCTTCGAATCTATCCCTGCCTTGCAGCAGGATATTTCATTTTGTTTTTGATGTATGCAGAGATTATTTTTCTGTATTATTTCGATGATTTTAAGGGCTCTGTACTTACCGGTCTGTCCTTCTGTATCGGGACACTGATCGGGAGCATAATTGCTACACATCTTTCGGATATCTGGTACGGAATCGGACTGACAGTCGGAAGCTTTATCGGCTTTACAGTTGCGTATCGCAGGCTCCAGTGGATGGAAAAGAATCTGGATATCCACATTTTCTGTAATGGACATCTGCTTCAGAAATCAAAAGGAAGCTGTCCTTCACCGAAAGTATTTGACAGATATGAACAGAATTAAAGGAGGGAAAATATGACATTGGGAGATTTGTTAACGATATTTTTGATAGTGATGGGAATTTTTCTTCTGGTGATGGCAATATTATCACTGGCAAAGAGAAAAATGACGGAACCGTTCTGTCTTGCGTGGGCTATTGTATCAGTGCTGCTTGTCATATGCGGAATTCTGATAAAGCCTTCTGAGCTGGAACGGTATGTAAGTCTCAGGATTTTAATCTTAGTTTTTCTTATAACGATTGGAGCGGCATGGACTCTTTGGTTCATAAGCACACAGCTTTCAATCCTGATGAGAAAGAATCAGGAACTGGCGATGCAGATATCCCTTCTTAATCAGGACAGTGAAAGAATGATGAAGAGATTAGAAGAACTGGAAAAAAGGATCGACCAGCATTTTGCAGGAGGTGATGATGTACAAAAATGAAAAAAGTTCTGTTTGTGATCAATACACTTGGAGGGGCAGGAGCCGAAAAAGCTCTGATCGAACTCCTGAAACATTTCCCGAGGGAACAGTATGAAGTATCACTGTATATCCTTCTGGATCAGGGAGAACTGATCTCTCAGATTCCGGAACATGTAAAGGTTCTTAACAGGGAATATTCAGATGCCTCTGTTCTCTCAAAAGAAGGAAAAAAAGTTCTTAACAGAAAGATATGGAAACGTCTCTGGATTCGGGGAGCGGTGCTCAGAAATATACCGTTTCTTCTCAGAAATACCTTTGTTATGTTAAAAAAAGGCAAGATAAGTCCGGATAAACTTCTCTGGCGTGTAATGTCAGACAGTGGACAGCGTATCAAAGAACATTATGATATGGCAGTTGCCTATCTTGAGGGTGGAGCGACCTATTATGTCCATGATCATATTAATGCTGACCGGAAGTTTACATTTCTCCATGTAGACTATGGATTTGCCGGTTATACAAGAGAGCTGGACAGAAACTGCTATCCGGATTTTGACAGGATTTTTACAGTGTCCGACGAAGTGAAGAAAAGCTTTGTCGAGACATATCCGGAGTGCAGTCAAAATACATATGTATTTCATAACCTCATAGATCAGAAAGAAATCCGAAGGAAAGCAGAACTTCCAGGTGGGTTTGAGGATTCCTATGATGGGAAGAGGATTCTCACCGTTGGAAGGCTGACAGCACAGAAGGCGTATGAGATTTCGATTGATGCAATGAAAATCCTCAAAGATCATGGTGTAAAAGCCAGATGGTATGTTCTTGGAGAGGGAGAACTGAGAGAAAAGCTGCAGAGCCAGATCAACCGTCTTGGTCTGCAGGAAGATTTCGTGCTTCTGGGAGCAAAGACGAACCCATATCCGTATTACAGACAATGTGACCTGTATGTCCATGCAACTCGTTTTGAGGGGAAGAGCATTGCAATACAGGAAGCACAGACTCTGGGATGTGCTATTATTGCATCCGACTGCAACGGGAACCGGGAACAGATCAAAGACGGTGTGGATGGACTGCTCTGCGAGCTTACCCCGAAAGGAATTGCGGACAGGATTATTCAGCTGATTGAAGATGATGCGCTGAGATGCAGGATTGGCAATCATGCAAAAGAGAAAGAGACAGAGTATAAAGAAGATATACAGAAATTATTGAGGATGATGGACTGAGGGCAGGGTGAC
>ERZ869983.458-NODE-458-length-13475-cov-4.442454_pt1 | contig 13475 bp, 12 predicted proteins | sample MGYA00521106_ERZ869983 | MGnify/ENA primary metagenome ERZ869983 (study PRJEB32232, sample SAMN07284972) | human gut metagenome | biome: human-associated habitat; material: feces | host: Homo sapiens | place: Tanzania | collected 2014-04-05 ...
CTGTGGGTCTTCCTCATAGGACTTGCGAAGTTCTGAGCTGGTCTTGAGTGCCTTATCCAAAGTAATATTCAGCTCCTTCGGAATAAGCTTCGCAATATTATCTACAAATGCATACGGCAGATCCATCACACGTCCTACATCCCGGATCACACCTCTGGCAGCCAGTGTACCAAATGTGACGATCTGAACGACTCGGTCTGCGCCGTACTTTCTTCCTACATAGTCGATCACTTCCTGGCGTCTCTCGTAACAGAAATCCACGTCAATATCGGGCATGGACACACGCTCCGGATTCAGGAAACGTTCAAACAGAAGCTGATATTTAATCGGGTCAATGCTTGTAATCTCCAGACAATACGCCACAATACTTCCGGCACCGGAACCACGTCCCGGTCCGACCATGATCTTCTGTGATCTTGCATAGTGAATGAAATCCCACACGATCAGGAAATAATCGACATAGCCCATCTTGTGAATAACTGACAGTTCATAGTCCAGTCTGTCTTTCAAATCCTGTGAAGGATTCGGGTAACGTCTTTCCAGCCCTTCGTAACACAATTTGTTCAAATATTCCCAGGAGGAAAGTCCGTCCGGGACATCATATTTTGGAAGCTTTGTCACACCGAACTCAATCTCTACATTACAGCGGTCTGCAATCTTCTGTGTGTTCTCAAGGGCCTGCAATGCATATGGGAACAGCTTCTTCATTTCCTCTTCTGACTTGATATAATACTGTCCGCCCTCATAGCGCATACGATCCTCATCCGCCAGCTTCTTACCTGTCTGGATACAGAGCAGAATATCATGTGCCCGCGCATCTTCTGCATAAGTATAATGTATATCGTTCGTCGCTACCAGTTCGATTCCCGTCTCCTGTGACATGCGCATCAATGCCTGATTAACTGTCTGCTGCTCCGGAATTCCATGATCCTGCAGCTCCAGGAAAAAATTCCCTTTTCCAAATATTTCCTCGTACCTAAGAGCTGCTGCTCTTCCTTCACTGTACATGCCTCTTGTGATATTTTTCTGAACCTCACCTGCCAGGCACGCACTAAGCGCAATGATTCCTTCGTGAAATTCTCTCAAAAGCTCCAGATCCACACGTGGTTTATAATAATATCCTTCTGTATAGCCACGGGACACAATTTTCATCAAATTGTGGTATCCTTCGTCATTTTCTGCCAGGAGAACCAGATGATAATATCTGTCATCTCCGCTTCCTACAGCCTCTTTGTCAAACCTGGATCCTGGTGCCACATAGACTTCACAGCCAAGGATCGGCTTGATTCCCTGAGCACGGGCAGCACGGTAAAAGTCGATCACGCCGAACATACAGCCATGATCGGTAATTGCCACGCTGTTCATTCCAAGCTCTTTGACCCGCGCCACGCACTCTTTAATTTTATTGGAGCCGTCCAACAAACTGTACTCTGTATGAACATGTAAATGTGCAAAGCTCATATATTTTTCTCCCTTATTTTCCTTATCTCAGCATTCGAAAAATGCCCTTGCATTCTTGCTGCTCTGATACAGATAGAAAAGAAAGCGCTGACAGACTTTTTCGCCTGCCAACGCTAATACTCTCATCAATACTTCTTTCTCTCTTCTGATCCTAGCCGTTAATCATATAAGAAATCAGTCTGTCGATGTCTTCTTTTTCATGTGCAACGATTTCCAGCTCCGGAATCTCTCCATTTGAAAAGATGGTCGCGAGTGATACATACTGGGATAATTTTGATTTCAGATTCAGTCTGTCTCCCTCACCGGTAACAAGCTCAACTTTTCCTTTACAACTGTCAATTGCTTTAAAAAACCCTTCGATATCTGTAATATTCTGTACTTTCATGCGCTCGCACTCCTTTCAAATTTTATCACGCCCTCATTATACCTTATCTGTGTGGAAATTCAATAGATTTTTCGGTAATAATGACTTTGTTTTCCTTTAAAAGACGTCCCACTGCACGCTTAAATGCATTTTTGCTCAGGCCAAGTTCATTTTTAATTTTTTCCGGATCTGCCTTGTCTGTAAATGGCAGTTTTCCCCCGCGTTCTTCCATTCGTTTTACGATCAGATCTGCATCTGCATCCATCTGGATAAATGCTTTCTCACGCACACTTAAGTCCAGCTTTCCGTCTTCACGTACCTTTATAACTCTTGCATGGACTTTATCCCCAACCTGAAGATGTCCGCCGTACGCTTCACGCTTCGGAATCAGTGCAGAATACTTATTGTCTACTGCTACAAAAACTCCAAAGTTATCGCTTCTCTCATAGACGATTCCTTCTACATGATCGTCTTTCTTATACGGGGAGTCTGTCTCTAATTTTTCATAAACCTTCATAGTCGCACATAATCTCTCGGACTTGTCCACATAAAGCGCAACCAGCACCTGATCTCCTTTTTTCACCTTAGCAGTCTGCTCTTTGAACGGAAGTAACAGGTCTTTCGGCAGTCCCCAATCGAGAAATGCTCCAATCTTTCCGGTATCTTTCACTGTCAGAACAGCCAGTTCCCCCAATGTGATTTTTGGCTCTGTTGTTGTTGCGATCAATCTGTCGCTGGAATCCTTATAAAGAAATACTTCCACCGGATCTCCAATCTCAATCCCTTTTGGTACTTCTTTCTTTGGAAGCAGTACACGCTCCTCACTTGTTCCAAGATATATTCCAAAATCAACTGTCTTTACAACTGTCAGCATTCTTCGTTTTCCGAGTTCTTCGATTAACTTCATCTGTCTTATCCTTTCTCTCTCTACAATCATCTATAATCAGCTTATTTTATGTAAATGCTCCTACGCCCACGCAAATTCTACTGTCGCGTACAATTCTCCATCCGTCGTGCAAAGTTCCACAACTGTCCTGCCGTCTCTTTCTCCAACCTTAGGCACAATCGTGTCACCGAATACTGCAGACTTTTTATATTCCACCCGTACCTGCCTGATGACTCTCTCTTGATCCAGCATTTCCATAGCCATCTGTACATACTGGCAATTATTTACATGTTCATTCGTATCAATATGGTATCTGCGCACCGGGAACGGCTCCAGACTCACAGCTTCTTCCGGCAGTGCGATTTTTCTGGATTCATAGTCCATCTCCAGCGGTTCACACTGTCCATAAGCATCCAGTTCTTCCTGATCCGGTCTTACCGGACGCCCTTTTTCCACATCCATATATACCCAGACTGACTGTGCATACGCAGCCTTTTCTCCATTCTCATCGGTCATACAGAAGTTGCGCTCCGCAAGCATTCCCTTGAACTTTGAAGCCCATGTACTGACCTGGATCTTATCATTCATTTTCGGATAATGATCGATCACGATCTGCCAGTAAGTCAGAATCCACGCTTTTTCCTTTTTTGAAAGTACGTCCAGACCGACTCCGATATCTTCTGACTGAAATGTACTGCAATCTTGAAAATAATTGATGATTGATGGAACTGTAATCTTTCTTGTGTGGTCGATCTCACTGAAACGGACGCGGCCGTCAATCGTATATTTATACTCCTTCTTTTGCACTTGCAACGTAACTCCTTTCCACAGTAATAACACACTGATATCTCGGATCTACAATCTGCAAAACTCCCATAAGCGCAGACCGGATATGATCCTGTTTTTTCTGATCATATTCAAATGGCACGACCAGATCAAAGATCAGATTAATCTGATCCGTCCCGGAAACCATTCGAAAGTCGTGGATACTAAGCTTGGGATCCATCGCCCGCAGCACTTTCTCGACTTTCGCCTTTGCCTCCAGCACATGCTCATCTTTTGTCTCCACAGGATCCATATGTATCACAAGCATAATCCCCAGCTGTTCTAAAGCTTCTCGCTCCACCCGGTCGATAACCTCATGGGATGTCTCAATATTCACATCATTCGGGACCTCCGCATGAATGGATGCCATGCTCCTGCCTGGTCCGTAATTATGTACGATCAAGTCATGGCTTCCAAGAATCCCGTCATATTTCTCCACAAAATCACTGATCTGCTTATAGACCTGCGGGTCTACCGGTGCCCCGATCAGTGGCTCCAGCGTATCTTTTGCAATTCCGATACCGGCCCACATAACGACTAACGATACACCAAGTCCTACATATCCGTCAATATTAATTCCTGTAAAATAAAAAAATAATACTGAAGCGATAGTCGCCCCCGTTGTGATCACATCTCCCATGGAATCTGCAGCAGTCGCCATCATGACCTGGGAATTAATACGTTTTCCAAGCTTTTTATTAAATACACCCATCCACAGCTTCACTGCCACGGACAGAAATAATATGAGCATAGATACCGCCTGGAAATGTAACTCTTCCGGTTCTCTGATCTTCGCAATAGCACTTTTTAAAAATGTGAAGCCAACTTCCATTACAAGAAATGCCACGATCAGCGCTGCGATATATTCAATTCTCCCGTGTCCGAACGGGTGCTCCTTATCTGCCGGTTTTCCTGCCATCTTCACCCCGATCAGACTGATGATCGAAGAGCCTGCGTCAGACAGGTTGTTAAATGCATCTGCCATAACAGATATACTGTGAAGCAGATAGCCGATCAGCCATTTTGCCGCAAACAGCAATATATTACAAAAGATGCCTGTCACGCTTGCCAGCACTCCATATGCTGTACGCACAGACACCTTACTCGTATTCTCATAATCTTTTACAAAATGTCGTACAAGAAACTCTGTCATCTCATACTCTCCTAATCTCCGAAGAAAAACCATTTCACCTTAAGTTCTTTATTATCCGTAAGCAGTTGATATTCCTCGTCTGTAAGCACCCCTTTAAGGTCTTCTTTCCCTTCATCACTCACCACTGCACAAGTCTTGTCCAGGAAACAGAGATTTGGATATAACACACACCACCAGTTATGTCCGGCCGCCTCGCCTAACGTGATCCGAAGTGCCTCATACTCGCCCTGTGGAAATGTCATATCTCCATAATTTTTTTCCGGGAAGTAGCACTTCGTCACATGCGCATCTGCCTGATAATCCACGCCTTCCCGTTCAAGCACCTGGTCAGCCACCAGGACCAGATCGTCCAAATGAGACTCTGCCCATTTCTTCGTTGCCTGTGCAGAATTTTCCTGACTTTTGGGATTCATCTGCTCTGTCTGATCCATTGTCACTGCGTGATCCATCTGGTTTGTGGTACCTGGCATCTCAGATGTCATATAGGCAATCACTGCGTCCCGGACTTCCAGCTTCACCCGCTGGTCTTTTTCACTGTCACTGTTGGCCAGCACATGAAAACGAAAGACTTCATCTGCAATCCCTCGCTGCATCTCGCAGCTTTTCCTGTCCACAAAAGCCACGCGCCATGCAGTAAAACTCCACATCCATCCAACTGCTATACAAATACCAAGTATACCACAAATCAGATTCTTTGTCCCGATTTTATTTCTCAACAGATCCCATAACTTTCGCATATCTATGTACCTCCTGCATTCACTCAAACATTTAAATTGAATTTATACAGAAAGTATGGACAGATATCCGTAAATTATTCAGGTTATCTGCTAATTATTCTTCGTTCTGATCTTGTCCGTCACCGCAGATACCTGATTATCAATATGCTGACATGTAACTGCTGTTGCTTCTACTTTTTCTCTTCTCTTGATATGGTACACGATCTCTTCGTGTTCCTGGATCAATTGCTCGTGAACATCTGGGTTCTTCAGATATTCTACACGATAGCGGTACATCTGCTCTCTTAATTTATTCAGCAGATGGATCAGTTTCTGATTATCCGTTGCCATATAGATCACATCATGGAATCTCACATCTGCCTCTGCTACTTCTGTGATATCTTTACTTCTTTTCAGGACTTTTTTGAAATTCTCTCCTGCCTGTTCCAATTCTTCCAACTCTTCCTGAGTGATCTTCTCACATGCGAGCTGCACTGCCAGTTCTTCCAGTGCTTTTCTGACTTCCAGCACATCTCTCAGGCTTTTCTCAGTAATGTCCGCCACTTCCGCACCTTTTCTCGGAATCATAATGACCAGACCTTCCAACTCCAGCTTACGGATTGCCTCACGAATCGGGGTACGGCTCACGCCCAGTTTATTTGCAAGCTGGATTTCCATCAATCTTTCACCCGGTTTAAACTCTCCTCGAAGGATTGCCTGTCTGAGTGTATTGAATACCACATCCCTGAGCGGAAGGTATTCATTTTCATTGACTTTCAAATTTTGCTCCATGCTTTCTACTTCCTCCTTGCCTGGTGTATACTCGTTACATATACCTGTTTTGCCAGTTTCTGTTCCTTTATCTTCTGTGCCGCACGTCTCGCTGACTGTCTGTCTTCAAATAAACCAAATACGGTCGGACCGCTTCCGCTCATCATAGCGTTCATGGCTCCGCCTTCTTTCATGACATTTTTGATCTGTTCAATGACCGGATAGACAGGAATCGTCACCTGCTCCAATACATTTCCCATACACTCTGCCACCTTATGGATATTCTTTCTCGCAAGTCCGTTTAAAATACCATCAATATCCGGGTGTTCTGTAATTTCCAATGCATCCATTTTTTCATAGACCATCTTCGTCGATACACTGATCGGTGGTTTTGCCAGCAGCACAAAACACTTTGGACAGGCCAAAAGAGGTGTCAGCTTCTCGCCGATTCCCTCTGCCAGAACTGTCCCACGCATCAGACAGTATGGTACATCTGCGCCAAGCTTTACCCCCCGTTCTTCAAGCTCAGTCATGCTAAGCCCCAGTCCGAACATCTTATTGACTCCAAAAAGAACTGCTGCCGCATCTGCGCTTCCGCCGGCCATACCTGCTGATACCGGAATTTTCTTGTCCATGGAAATGTGCACTCCCTCGGTAATGTTAAACTCATCGATCAGCATCTTTGCTGCCCGGCATGCAAGATTATTCTCATCTACCGGAAGATAAAAAAGATTCGTCTCTGCTTTTACCCCCGGCTGCTTTGTCTTCGTTATCACGATCTGATCATACAGATATACCGTCTGCATGACCATACGAACATCATGATATCCGTTCTCCCTGCGGCCAAGCACATCCAATCCAAGATTGATCTTTCCAAGTGCCTTTAATTCCATTTTATCCATAACTTTTTCTCCTCGTATCCAGCCCCGTTTTGTATACAATATACCTACAGTATACTGGCATTTTCCTTAAAAATCAATAGTTTGTCGCCACATTTCAACTGTTCAGACTCCATATGATTGATGTCCATGATCCCTTCCTTTGTCGTACCGTAGTGTTTCGCCAGATTCCACAGATCATCGCCTTCTTTTACGATATATCCAATGATTCCCGGTCTCTGTTCCAACACTTTATAATCCAACTCTTTCTCTTCTACTGCATCCATGTTACGAAATGTCACTTTCCCACGAAGGAAACTCCGAAATGCCAGCACTGCCTTTACTTCTATTTCTCCATTTCCAAGGAGACTGATGCCAAGCTGTTCCAGAGACGGCATCATATCCAATGTCATATCTGATTGGACTTCATTGCTTTCCAACAGCCAGGAAAATGGTATCATCCCCTGCCACAGGGCAAATGGTATCTGATCATCCGGTCTGACATACATAAAATGGATATGGAGTACTCCTTCTATTTGAATACCTGTTTCCTGAACCGTCATCTGCTCGACTTGAATTCTTGCATCGCTATAACAGATCTGTAAAATGTCATCTTTAATCTCAGGCAGTGACAACCGCTCTGCGATTTTACATTTGGAATGATTCTGCATCAGAACATTTTCTGCCTTGCACTGCGTATACGCCGGAACACAAGATGTTTTCAGTGAATATAAATCGTCTAATATCTGTATCTTTTCCTCCGTGCACAAAAAGAACCGCATGGAAAGTGTTGCCTCGATGCCAAGCAGACGCATTTCTCCGTCCTCATCCATAGCCGGCTCTAAAAGTGCATCCGTAAGGATCGGATAAATCTGATGGTACATACCTTCCTCTGCACCAAAGCACTCTACCTGTCCCTCATACGGGACATTTTCACAAATCCAGTCTGTCTTTCCCTCCGCTGATTCATAAAGGCAGAACACAAGAAGTTCTCCCTGAAGTTTTAACGTATCTGCCTCCAGCCTCGTGTCCAGGCGGCGGCTGAGTACTTCTTTCCACAAGATATTTCCGATACTTTCTTTTGTTCCGGAGATCGTCAGCTGCTCTTTGATGCGGTATGTATCTTTTTTCACGGTGTGAAGAGTCAGAATCTGCTTCTCCTGATATTTTGTATAAATCTGCTCCCCGCTCTCAATCCCGGTCGTCACTTCTTCGCTTACCTGACTGTCCGAACTCATAGTTACTTCCGCCATCGCTTTCACATTGATTTTCCGTGAATGGATCAGATTGACAGTCAGTTCCGTCTGTGCTGTTTTCAAAAATAACGTTTCTTCCAAAGTCTCGTCTACATAATACATTTCCTCAAAGGGAATTTTCCCTTCCAGAGAAGATAAGGTATTGTCACTGTTATCTGCAACATATAAAACTTGAAAAGCAAGCCGCCCGGTGATCCGGATATAATTCTCCACAAGCTTCAGGTCAATTTCCTCCATAACCGCATCGCCCTCTATAATCTCCCGGATATCAGCTTTCGTGTCTGGTACATTATAATCCTCATCTACATAGAACTGATCTGTAAAAGTTTTCCCCTGTCGGTAAATATTCAGCATCTTTTTTTCACAATTCACACACATGTCCCCCTTATTATTTGTTTTATTATAGTGTTGTATCAAAAACCCAAACTATGGCTGGCACATTACTTTTACTCAAATATCACATCTTTCTCTCTATATTCTGTTTTCATCACCACATACGGATATGTCTTCTTTTCTTTTGTCTTCTCACCCTTTTCCGGTCCGAGAAGTGTTGTCTGAATCCTGATAGAATCTGATGTTTCATAACAGGCGTTAACCTCTACACTGTACCCGGTTTTCTCTTTTTCTCCATACCCTCGTGCCATGTAAAGATATCCCTGATCTGCGTAAGTCAGGCGAAATGGGGTATCCCGCGCCTTTTCAATATCCGCTTTCAGTTCCTCTGGTACGTCTTCTGGTGCTACTACCGTAAATTCAATATCCTGTATCTTTTTTGTATCTTCCTTTTTAATACTGCACCCAGCTAGTGCCAGAATAAAAATCCCTGCAATTATGTAGAAATGTTTTCGATTCATGATGCTCTCTTTCTTCATGAAAAACCTTTTATAACATCATACACACCAAGTCTAGGAAAAATTCCAAAATTGTTGTATACTTAATAAAATGCCATGTTCAAGAATACTTCGGCTTGACTTTGCTTAAGCAGGCATTAAGTTTAAAAGTTCCTACTTCAACATGGTTTTAAAAGGAGATTACAAAAATATGATAAATAACGAACGCCTATCCGGCATTCTGCTTCACCCGACTTCTCTGCCTTCCCCTTACGGGATCGGGGATCTCGGAGATGAAGCATATGCCTTTATCGATTTTCTGGCACGGGCAGGTCAGCATCTCTGGCAGGTACTGCCACTGACCCACACAGGTTTCGGAGACTCTCCGTACCAGAGTTTTTCTGCTTTTGCAGGACAGCCTCTTCTCATTGATCCAAGACATTTGATCCGTCTTGGACTGATCGGTGGCTGGGAACTTACCGACTGCCCGATTGCAGACCCAAGTCACGTAGATTATGGGCAGGTCATCCCGTGGAAGGAGAAAGTTCTGACCCTTGCCTACAGCCGTTTTCCACAGAAACGCCATGAAATCCCAGGCATGGATCAGTCTTTCCAGGAATTTTGTGAAAGCAACCGCTACTGGCTGGATGACTATGCTTTATTTATGGCATGTAAGAAATTACACCATGGCGCTGACTGGCTTCACTGGCCGGATGAATACCGGTGTCCGTCTTTGGAATTCAAAGCCGGTCTTTTAAAATCCATGCACGAAGATATAGAATACTATCGTTTCATTCAGTTTTTATTCTTTGACGAGTGGAAACGAATCAAAAAATATGCAAATGACCACGGTATCCGCATCATCGGTGACATCCCGATTTTTGTATCTATGGACAGCGCTGATGTGTGGGCGAACCAGCATCTGTTCCAACTGGACTCCAAAGGGTACCCGACTCGCGTAGCCGGAGTACCGCCGGATTATTTTTCAGCCACCGGACAGTTATGGGGCAATCCATTGTACAACTGGGAAGCTCATGAGGCGGAACATTTTTCCTGGTGGATATCCCGTATCCGTGCACAGCTTCACAACCTGGATATTCTGCGTGTAGATCACTTCCGCGGATTTGAAGCTTTCTGGTCCATTCCTTACGGCGAACCGACCGCTGTGAATGGCGAATGGGTGAAAGCTCCGGGACACGCATTATTTTCCGCAGTCCGGGATGCTTTGGGCAGCGACCTTCCAATTATTGCAGAAGATCTGGGCATTATTACTCCGGAAGTGGAAGCTCTCCGGGATGAATTCGGATTTCCTGGTATGAAGGTTCTGCAGTTTGCATTTGACTCTCTGGATGAAGGAAGCTACCTGCCACACCGCTACACTTCTCCGGTCTGCGTATGTTACACCGGAACTCATGATAACGACACGACTCGCAGCTGGTATCAGATGCTGCGCCCTGAATGCCGCGACAAAGTACGCCGCTACACACACTGCAGCAATGATACACATTTCCCATTGGATCTTATTGGAACCGCACTTGCAAGTGTTGCTGCATACGCAATCTTTCCTCTGCAGGATGTTCTGTGTGTCGGTGCAGAAGGACGCATGAACACACCGGGTGTCGGCGCCGGGAACTGGAGCTGGCGTTATCAACAGTCTGCACTTAAAGGTGAACTTGCCGATGAGCTTCGTGGCATGACTACTTTATATGGAAGATATTAGTTGGAGGAACTTGACATATGTTACGATTTATACTCGTTGCAATATTTTTATTGTTATATTTTCTGCTCGGGATTCCTGTACTCGGAATTCTCTGGCTTATTGGCAAAGTGAATAAACGCTCAGCCGATCTCGCAGCACTACGTATCGTTCAATGGGGATTTAAAGTGATCCTGAAAATTTCCGGTGTCGAAGTGACCGTCATCGGAGAAGACCGTGTTCCTGATGAACCGGTTCTCTACGTGGGCAACCACAGAAGTTATTTTGACATTTTGCTGACTTATTCCCGCTGCAGGAATCTGACCGGATTCGTTGCCAAAAAGGAAATGTTAAATTACCCGTTCCTTCGCACCTGGATGAAACGGGTATACTGCCTGTTTTTGGATCGAGACAATATAAGAGAAGGTCTTAAAACCATCCTGACTGCGATCGATCAGGTGAAAAATGGAATTTCTGTTTTTATTTTCCCGGAAGGGACACGCAACAAAGGAGAAGAATTAAGTCTTCTTCCATTCCATGCCGGATCCTTTAAGATTGCAGAAAAGAGTGGATGCCCGATCGTACCGGTCGCACTGAATAACACCATTAATATTTTCGAGGGACATTTGCCATATATCAGAAAAACTCACGTTGTTCTGGAGTACTGCTCCCCTGTATATATGAATGAAATGGAAAAAGAGGACCGCAAGAAGATCGATGTTTACTGCCAGAAGATCATAAAGGACACGATTGAGAAAAATCATACCCTTGTATAAAGGTACCATTATGATATATAATACACAAGATATCATGAAATGTACGATACGAAGCAATCCGTGGTATCATCAATTATGAAAACAAAGCTTACGATTCAGTCATGAAAGGAGCTCACTATGAACAAACAAGATTTAACACTGCTGACTGATTTATATGAACTGACAATGATGCAGGGTTATTATAAAAAGGGTCAACATGAGACGGTTGTATTCGATGTGTTTTACCGTCACAATCCTTGCGGCAACGGTTATTCCGTCTGCGCGGGACTTGACCAGGTCATTGACTACATTAAGAACCTGAATTTCACCTACGAAGATGTAGACTACTTACGAAGTCTTCACATTTTTGATGATGATTTTCTTCAGTATTTAAGTGGTTTTCACTTTACGGGAGATATCTATGCGATTCCGGAAGGAAGCGTAGTATTCCCAAAAGAACCTCTACTTAAAGTCATTGCTCCGATCATGGAAGCTCAGCTTGTCGAGACGACTATCCTGAATCTGATCAACCACCAGTCTCTCATCGCTACTAAGACTTCCCGTGTTGTCTATGCCGCTGACGGAGACGGAATCATGGAGTTCGGACTGCGCCGTGCACAGGGACCGGATGCCGGACTTTACGGAGCACGTGCCGCTATGATCGGCGGCTGTGTCGGTACGTCAAATGTACTGGCTGGTCAGCTTTTTGATGTCCCTGTTATGGGAACTCACGCACATAGCTGGATCATGACATTCCCGGACGAATACACTGCATTTAAATATTACGCAGAGCTATATCCGGACAACTGTACACTTCTGGTAGACACTTATGACACATTAAAATCTGGCGTCCCAAATGCCATCCGTGTCTTCCAGGAATTTAAAGACGCAGGAAAACCATTAAAAAAATACGGAATCCGTCTGGACAGCGGAGACCTTGCATATCTTTCCAAAAAAGCACGTAAAATGTTAGATGAAGCCGGATTCCCGGACGCTTCCATCTGCGCTTCCAATGATCTGGACGAATATCTGCTCCATGATCTGAAGGCACAGGGTGCAGCAATCAACTCCTGGGGTGTTGGTACTCATCTGATCACGTCCAAAGACTGCCCGTCATTTGGCGGTGTATACAAATTGTCTGCAATCAAGAATGAAAACGGAGAATTTATCCCGAAGATCAAGATTTCTGAAAACACAGAAAAGATCACCAATCCAGGAAATAAGACAATCTACCGTATCTATGAAAAAGAGACCGGCAAGATCAAAGCTGATCTGATCTGCTTCGCTGATGAAACATTTGACGAAAGTCAGGATCTGCTTCTCTTTGATCCGCTGGAGACATGGAAGAAAACAAAGCTTGCAGGTGGCACTTATACCATGCGTGAAATGCTTGTTCCAATCTTCAAAAACGGAGAATGTATTTACACTTCCCCTTCTGTCGCGGAGATTGCAGAATATTGTAAACAGGAAAAAGACTCCCTGTGGGACGAGACAAAACGTCTCTTCTATCCACACCGGGTTTATGTAGATTTATCCCAGAGATTATATGATGTAAAGAAAGCCTTACTCGATCAGGCACACAAACCAGAATAAAAGGAGAGCATTCATTATGAAAATTATAGTATTAGCAGGCGGCTTAAGTCCGGAGCGTGACGTCTCACTGACTTCCGGTGCCGGCATCTGCAAAACACTGTTGGAAAACGGACACCAGGCTTATCTTCTTGACCTGTACTTCGGTCTTGAAAATGCGCCTGCGAATCTGGAAGATGTATTTACTCTTCCGGGCGCAGGTCTTGAGATTGCAAAAAATATCAGCACAAAAGAACCTGACCTTGAAGCCCTTAAGAAATCTCGCCCGGATCAGTCTGACTGCATGTTTGGACC
>ERZ869983.459-NODE-459-length-13464-cov-12.530664_pt1 | contig 13464 bp, 14 predicted proteins | sample MGYA00521106_ERZ869983 | MGnify/ENA primary metagenome ERZ869983 (study PRJEB32232, sample SAMN07284972) | human gut metagenome | biome: human-associated habitat; material: feces | host: Homo sapiens | place: Tanzania | collected 2014-04-05 ...
TCGGCATTTTCTATCTTTGCAATAATTCCGATATGTGCAGCATTATTCTTTTCTAAAAGCTGCTTTACCTGAAGAACATCTGCCGCACTTCGGCAGAATGATGCCGCTATAAAATCAAAATCCTGCTCCCTGAAATCATTCCGTAAACAGTATTACACTAAAAAATTGCAACATACATTCTGTAACAAGTACCTTAATGTAAGAATGAAAAAATCACAGAAAGCATATCCGCAGTTTCTTCTGCTTCTCATCCTCTCTGTGATTTCTTTCTCTGTCATTGTTCACAAAACATCATTGAACAACAGCTTTCTTCTATTTTTCGTAACTGTTCCTATCGTCAAACAGCCATAATTTCTCCAGCTTACAGCAATTCCTCTGCCATCTTCTCAATGTCCGCTTTATTCTGCTCATCCATAGAAGACATGATCTTTACAGAAGTCTCAAGCCATGTGATATTCTTGCTCTTCTCAAACATTCCTGTCATCACTTTACCGGCCATAGAAGCCCAGGATCCGTTCTCAATCAGACCAATTGTCTTGTTCTGATAGTTGCGCTCTGTCAGGTGCTCGATAAATGTCTTCATGAACGGGAATACATCTCCGTTATAAGTTGTTGAAGCAAGAACGATCTTACCGTAACGGAATGCATCTTCTACTGCCTCAGCCATATCCTCACGGGCAAGATCTGTAACAACAACTTTCGGACATCCTTTTTCTTTCAGCTTCTCAGCAAGAAGTTCTACTGCCTTCTTTGTATTTCCATAAACAGATGTGTACGCGATCATAACACCTTCAGACTCTGTTCCGTAAGAAGACCATGTATTATACTGTCCAATGTAATGCTCCAGATTCTCTGTAAGAACCGGTCCGTGCAGTGGGCAGATTGCCTGAATATCCAGTGTTGCAGCAACCTTCAGAAGATTCTGAACCTGTGCCCCGTATTTTCCAACAATTCCGATATAGTAACGGCGTGCTTCGCAATCCCAGTCCTCCTCTGCATCAAGTGCTCCAAACTTACCGAATCCATCTGCAGAGAAAAGAACCTTATCCTTGCTGTCATATGTTACCATAACTTCCGGCCAGTGAACCATTGGTGCGAACACAAATGTCAGCTCATGCTTTCCAAGTGTCAGTGTCTCTTTATTCTTCACTTCCAGCTTATTCTCATCCGCAAGTTTCAGATCACGGAAGAAGTTTCCGATCATTGTAAATGTCTTTGCATTTCCAACAATCTTTGTATCCGGGTAAACTTCCAGAAATCTCTTAATATTTGCTGAATGATCCGGCTCCATATGCTGCACGATCAGATAATCCGGTTTTGCTCCGTTCAGGACTTCTGCAATATTCTTCAGCCACTCATCACCAAAAGCTGCATCCACTGTATCCATAACCGCAATCTTCTCATCATTGATCACATAGGAATTATAAGCCATGCCATTCGGTACGATATACTGTCCCTCGAATAAATCAATGTTGTGATCATTTACACCTACATATAAAATGTCATCTGTAATTCTCATATTATGCTCCTTCTCTGCCGAACTTTCAGCAGTCTTTTCATTGCCACTCCCATTGATCTGTGAGCAGCACTTTTTTCGTTACTGTACACTCCCGTGTCAATCACTCCGCTGATTGACACGGAGGATGCGTGTTTTGACTTGAATGCATCTCGCCCCATCGCCAAAGGCGATTTAAAATGGCGAGATGCGTTGCTGGTCACACATCGTGTGAACAGTAACCTTTTTTCTTTTATCACTGAATAGAGTATAGCGCAAACCGCCCTCAGAATCAACGTTCATTCTCATATTATTGTTTCTTTTTTGAGAACATGATTACTTTTCACTTCCGTATCAATCGCACCACTATTCAGCACGGAATATGCATGTTTTGCCTTAAATACAATATTACACCATACATTCATGCAGGTCTTCCTGCTCAATCCCTTTTTCCTGCATTACATGCCTGATCTGTTCTACCGCCTCAAGCGGTGCTGCCCAGGCAAGTCCGCAGCCGGCCGAGATTACTCTCGGCACCGGGATCAGTCTGCCCGGCACATTTTCTGCTTTACATATCTTTTCCATTGCCATCGCATCTGCTGTTGTGTGAAATGTCACCACAAGTTTTAACTCTTTCTTTCTCATTGTGCGATCTCCTGTTTTCCTTTTATCTTTCTTAAAAAATCACAGATTGCCCAGGCAATACTCATTCCCGCCGCAATCCCAAGCGCATATAAAAATGTATCTCTTCCATAATTCCACGCCTGATGTAAGTTTCCCTCAACAATACTTCTCATACAATAATAAAGTGTACTTCCGGGAATCAGCGGAATTACTGATGTCACAAAAAATGAAGTCGAAGTACTTCTGCAACTACGTGCAAGTATCTCCGCATATAAATCGATTCCAAAAGCTGCTGCCAATGTCGGGAAGAACACACCGCCCCAGCATTCTCTGCAAATGATAAACAACAGCCAGCCCAGAAAACCGCCGAGCGCTGCCAGCGGAAGGTGCTTCTTCTTCATATGAAATAATATACCAAATGCAACTGAACCTGCCGCACCAGTAAATAATTGAACGATATACATCATCAACCAATCCTCCCAATCAGAAAAATTGCTCCGATAAATCCAAGTGCAAGCACTGCCGCAAGAAGCATTGCCTCTATAAATCGCATCACACCTGATATCGTATCTCCGATCAATATATCACGGATTGCATTTGTCGCCATTAGTCCCGGTATCAAAAGCATAATATCTCCGATCATAATCTTATCCACATGCAAAACCGGAAAGATCCGCGCCATAACACAAATAAAACATCCCGTAAGAAATGATGCCACAAATTGAAACGTCACTTCATTCATGCAATACTTTCTTATATGTCTCTGTGCTCCCCAGATTAAGATGCCTGCTAATCCGGCCAGTAATGCATCCCAAAGATTTCCTCCATAAAAAAGCGCAAAACTAAAAGCTGCCAGAATACTCCCTGCGAGTTTTCCTGTCTGTGTCGGAACAACTTTATCTATCTGATCGAATGCTTTCCTGAGTTCTTCCGGAGACATTGGATTCTGACAAAACTGTCTGCTCAGATTATTCAGCTTTTCCAGCTTCTCGAAATCATTTCCTCCGTTCTTTCGGATTCTCCTTGTCTGAGTCCGGACATTTTCTTCCGGAAATTCCATTGTAATAACAATACTTGATGTGATCACAAACACATTCATCTGTGTTGCGCCACACGCATATCCCATACGGTTCAATGTATCTTCTACACGAAAGATCTCCGCACCGCTCGAAAGCAGTGCATCTCCGATATCAAGAAATACATGCAGATATTTTGTTGAAATATACATGCTGTCATCCTCAAACTTTCAATTTTCTCAACGCTCTTATTATAACTGAAATCAGAAAAATAGAAAACGATTTCTTGTTATTTCTTCGTATCAAAAATGCTCCCCTTACCAGATCTTCATTCCGTAAGGGGAGCAGGGCTTTTTACTTCTTTGATTTTACTCAATCACAACAGCAAATCCATCTTCGATTTCTTCTACCGTTGTTTTCTTTCCATGATCCTTTGCGAATTTCTCCACATTTGTTTTCTGATGTGGTTCTGTCACAAGAACCTTTACCGGGCTGTTATCACTTTTGATTGCTTCTGCTGTCAGCATCAACGGTTCCGGACAGGAAAGTCCTCTTGCATCTACTTCTCTCATAACTTACATCTCCTTATTTTGCTTCGCTTCTCTTGTTTGTAAATGCGATTACAAAACATACAATGATACAAATAATCGCTGCAATCTTACCAGCTGTCGGCACAGCTCCTGCTACAATCTCACCTGTCTCAGCATTCAGCGCTGTTCCGCTTGCCGCCAGACCGAGGTTATGTGCAAGTGCACCGCCTGCGAACATACCGATCACTGTTACACCTGCATCAGAGGATCCCTGTCCTGCAAGCACAAGCTGACGCAGCGGACATCCTCCGGCGAGAACAGCTGCGAATCCCACTGCATACATTCCAAGAATGCTCCACAGATGCTGGGAATGAGCGATCACCCCCGGTGTGTTGAATGCAAGAACAAAATGTCCTGTTGCAACATTGTATACAAGCATTACTGCAAAGAATCCAATAATAATTGTAATCAGATCAAAATTCTTCATAAGAATGATATCACGGATACTTCCTGCGAAACACATTCTTGATTTCTGGGCAAATGCTCCAAAGAGAAGTCCACCGATCAGAGATACAATAATTGGTGCATGCATGCTTCCCGGACCTGCTGTACTGCTCTTTAAAAGGTTTGTTCCAAGTGCAAGAACAAGAACTCCGATCATAAGAAGTGGAAGTACACTTCCGCTCACTTTATTTGTCACATGTGCGCGTCCAAGGCTGAAGCCTTTCTTTAAAGCAAACACACCTGTCGCAACACCAAGTGCGAATCCGATCAGTGCTACCCATGCGTTCAGATCTCCGGCTGACATACGGATTACCATACGAAGCGGACATCCAAGGAATACAAGTGCTCCGATCACAAGGATCATTCCGAGCACAAAACGTACGATTGTAGAAGATCCTGCTGTTGCACGATATTCTTTTGTTGCGATTGAAATAATAAATGCACCGAGTACGATTCCAATGATCTCCGGTCTTGCATACTGTACCGGCTCTGCAGAATGAAGTCCAAGTGCTCCTGCTGTATCACGTACAAAACACGCAATACAGATTGCCATGTTCGCCGGGTTGCCAAAGTAAGCAAGTGCTGCTGCTACCAGCCCCATTACGACACCGGCGATTCCCAGTTTCTTCTTTGAATCAAATAAATTCATTCTCTCTTCCTCTCTTTCTTTACAACTCTTTTATTGCACGAATTGCAAAATCGACCTCTTCTTCCGTATTGTAATGAGAGAAACTGAAGCGGACAGCTCCCTGTTCCACAGTGCCGAGTGCTTTGTGCATCAGCGGTGCACAGTGTGCCCCCGGTCTGGTCGCAATCCCATAAACTTCATTTAATTCATCACTGACTTCAGAAGAGTCATAATCTCCCAGATTGAAAGTCACAATCGGAGCTCTTTCCTCTGCTGTAAAATCTCCATAGACTTTCACATCCGGGATTTGAGAAATCCCATCATAAAACCTGCGCATCAGATGAAGTTCTTTCTCACGGATCACATCAATTCCCGTACGGTTCAGATAATCAATCGCTGCGCCAAGTCCTGCGATCCCATGCCCGTTAAGAGTTCCGGCCTCAAGTGCCGTTGGCATCTGGGATGGATGATGCATATTGTAAGTATCTACGCCACTTCCTCCACACAGAAGCGGTCTGATCTCCACGCCTTCCCTTACATAAAGTCCACCAGTCCCCTGTGGTCCAAGTAATCCTTTATGCCCTGTAAAGCACAATACATCAATCCCAAGTTTCTGCACATCGATCGGGTAGACACCTGCTGTCTGAGAAGCATCCACAACAAACAAAATCTGCTTCTCTGATGCAATTTGTCCTACCCTTTCCAGATCGATCATATTCCCCGTCAGATTCGAAGCGTGCGTACACACAATTGCCTTTGTGTTCTCCCGCACTGCATTCTCCATCTCTTCATATGACAGATTTCCCTTGTCATCGCAGTTCAGAATCGTAAGCTCTACTCCCTGTTCCTGGCACCAGTACAACGGACGCAATACAGAATTATGTTCCAACACTGTTGTGATTACATGATCTCCCGGTTGAAATAATCCTTTCAATGCAATATTCAGACTCTCTGTAGAATTCGCAGTAAATGCGATTCTTGTCGGATCCTCTGCATGAAAGAAATCCGCAAGCTTTTCTCTTACTGCATAGATACTTCTTGAAGCATCCAAAGCAGCCTCTGTTCCGCCTCTCCCGGCATTCCCCATATGCTCAAGGGCATAGAGAATCGCCTGTTTTACTTCTTCCGGTTTCTGTAATGTAGTTGCCGCATTATCCATGTAGATCATAGGGCTTTTCTTCCTTTCTGCATGTGTTTATATCGTTTATTTTTCAGATACAAATCACTACCTATAGTATACTTCTCTTTTCCATTTTCGTCTAATAGGAATCCTTAATGGATCCACCTTATTTATAGGAGCTATCTATAAATAAAACAAAGCTTTTTCTATCTATTTATAGTATCATTTTCCTTCTTCAGATACATTCTTTTTATCATCTTTATAAATCGTTCTGCTGCCGGAAGCAATGGATATTCCGCATCGTAAACAAGATTGATCATTCGTTTACCACCCCGGCTTCCCAGTGGGAACGCAAGAAGCGTTCCGTTCTTCAATTCTTCCTCAGCTGCAAGTCTGGATAAAATCGTAATTCCCATTCCTTTATTCACAGATCTCTTAATTGTCTCCTGATTCTCCATCAAAGCTGCAAGCTTCAGTTTTTTCATATCAATTCCTTGTTCCGCTAAGAATCTGGCGGCTTCTTTCTTTGTCCCTGATCCTTCTTCTCTTAAGATCACAGGCTCTTCCATGATCCACTCTGCCAGTGGCTGTCCATTGCAAAGCTTTTCGACAAATTTCTCATTCGCCGGAGTAAGCACAACCAACTCATCCTCGTAAAACGGTAAATATTTACAATTTCCTTTCTCGATCACAGTTCCTGTAAAACCAATATCAACATGATGCGATAAAATCATATCGATCACACCTTCACTGTCTGCCTCAAAGAGTTTCAGTTTTTCACCAGGATATTCCGCATGAAACGTAGACATTACATTCGGAAGAATATATTGAGCCGGAATGGTTGACGCACCGATACGAAGAACATTTCCCTCTGGTTTTATTTCTTTTCCAAAACGGCCTTTGATCGTCTTTTCGATTTCAAGCATCTGTACCGCATAAGCATAAAGTTCCTTCCCGTTCTCCGACAACTCAACTCCTCTTGTATTTCTTATAAGGAAACAGGTATTCAGCTCTTTTTCAAGCGCCGATACATGCGCACTGACTGTTGGCTGCGTCAGGAATAATTTCTTTGCCGCTTCTGAAAAACTTTTTGTCTCTGCTACTTTTACAAATGCTTCCAGTTGTTTTAAGTTCATTCATTCTCACCCCGCTTTCCTCTGATCTGTTCTTTTGCTGATCCTTTTCCCGCAGTACGTTCCGTCTCTGCTCCCTCTTTTACCGTAAGTCCGATCCGGTCTGTATATTCAAAGATCAGTCTTGCATTCTTTCTGCTCGTCTGGAATACTTCTTTGATCTGACTCAGCGTGATCACCTTAGATTCACACAACAACTTACTAATCTCCGCTTTTATCTTAAATGCTGTATCTGTCGTTGTATAAAGATCTTCTCGGATTTCTATGATTTCTTTTTCATCCTTCAGGTAATCCAGAATTTCCATCAAATCAGTCCGATTCTGCTTTTCATTTTTCTTTTTTGTGTTATCGGCTGATGCAAGACAGGTTTCCAGTTCTGTTCTATTGAGAAAAAACACCATTTTTCCAACAGACTCCGAACAGAAAATTCTTCTTATTGCAGAAACTTCTTCCGTATCTTTCACTTTATACCCCTTCGGAGAAATCAATTCCATTCTTTTACTGTCTTGTTCTGACTTTCTACAGCACACAACTTCATGTTCCTCCAAAAGTAAGAGACATTTCTGAATCTCCTGATTTTTCTCCTTTTTCCCTTTACTGATCTGGTTAAAAAGAATACTCTTTGGCATTCCTCTTCGATATGGATGGTCAGATAACCAGCTTTCCAGTTCATCCATAATTTTCTTTTCTAAATGGATCTGTTCCTGCAGATTCTGTCCAGCTTCGGAAATCTCCCGGGATTGAGTCCCCTCTTGCCCGCAAAGACTTTTCTCCAACCTCTCCAGTCTTTGTAAAATCCTGTCATGAAATTTCCGTTCTTTCTTTTCTCCCATCTCAAGGATAATTCCACCCCCAATCGTCTCAAGCGGCGAATAGAATCGGACAACAAACCTGTCTCCTGCACAAAAAGCAGCTTCTTCTTCTAATCTCAACTGCACATAAGCTGACGCCCCCGGTTCCACTTTCTCGCATGACAGTGGCACTGCTCTGCACAGAACTTCTGTTGTTCCGCTGTAAAAATGTAATCGAGTCTGATGTTCAATACTTCTTTTACTTTGAGGAAGAAGTGTCAGTTTTGCATTCACATAGCGGCTGACTTTCATGCTTCCTTCCGGTGCGATCACATTTCCGCGATATACAAACTTCCCGTCACTGCTCTGTTTCCGTTCCGTCTGAGCCAGATTCAGTGCACTTCTTTGTCCTGCTTCGCAAACTGCTGTTTCTTTCTCATGCACCTGTATTCCACGGACTCTGCACGGAGTCTGCTGCGGATAGATCATCATCCGCTCTCCCGAATGGATTTCTCCTCCAAGAAGTGTTCCGGTCACAACGGTTCCGCTTCCTTTGACTGAAAATACTCTATCCACCGGAAGTCTTGGAAATGCAGGAGTTTTCCACATTTCTTTCTGCTTATTTACACATTTCAGGATCTGGCTTTTTAACTCTTCAATCCCAACTCCTGTTCTTGCTGAAACACGTATGATATCCACATCATTTTCCGACTTATCTTCTACCCATTCGTTTTTCTGACCTTCCCCTGAAAAATGTTGAAACTCTTCTTTTATCTGCTGTTCTACCATTTCCAGCCATTCCTCATCCACAAGATCACATTTATTCACAACAACAAGAATGTTCTCAACACCAAGAAGCCGTAAAATTGCAAGATGCTCTCTTGTCTGAGGCATAACGCCTTCATCTGCTGCAACCACAAGAAGGACAAGATCCATCCCGACTACACCCGCTGTCATATTCGAAATGAATTTCTCATGTCCCGGAACATCAATGATTCCGACGCGCTCTTTGTCTGGCAGATCCATCCATGTAAACCCAAGATCAATTGTGATCCCACGTTCTTTTTCTTCTTTCAGACGATCGGTATCTCTTCCTGTCAAAGCCTTGATCAGTGTTGTCTTCCCATGATCAATGTGTCCTGCCGTTCCGACGATCACATGTCTTTCCATCTGATGCTGTTTCCTTTCTTAATGTTGATTTCTTTCTGTGATGCGTCTGATTTCTTTCGCAAGATATTCGATTCCATCCTCTGAAAAAGTTCTCATATCCAGAAGAATTTGTCCTTCCTTGATTCTTCCTATTACCGGAACTGAAAGATTTCTCATCCTGTATTCCAATTCTTCAACCGTAATCTCATCTGGTTTTAAAGCCACTCCGTAACTAGGGATTTCCGTCTCCGGAAGTGCTCCTCCGCCGGCTTTCGAACTGCATGCCTCCACACCGATCTGAACTGCTGCATCTTCCTGCATCCATCTTTCACAGCAACGGATTGCCTTCTTTTTTATCTCTTCCACAGAACTTGTCAGCATCCTCAGAGTCGGAATCTTTCGAACTGCTTCTCTCTGATCCAGATAACATTTCAATACTTCTTCTATCGCTGTCAGCGTGAACTTATCCGCCCGGAGTGCCCGAAGTAATGGATGGTTACGCATCTGGTCAATATATTCTTTCTTTCCGACGATCACCCCTGCCTGTGCCCCGCCAAGCAACTTATCTCCACTAAAGCAGACAACATCCGCACCGGCCTTTAACTCTTCCTGTACCGTCGGTTCTTTGGAGAAGCCATAATCCTCCAGATTCACAAGAACCCCGCTGCCCAGATCTTCAATCACTGGAATTTTATTTCTTTCAGAGCGATTCACGAAATTTTCAGATGATAATTTCTGTGCACTCTTATTCAGACTGTCACTCAATTCACGTAATTCTTCCACATTTACTGATTCTGTGAATCCAATGATTCTGTAATTACTTGTATGTACTTTTAAAAATGCTTTTGTCTTTTCACTAACTGCATTTTTATAATCTTCTGCTCTTGTCCGGTTGGTCGTTCCAACTTCTTTCAAAACCGCACCACTCAATTCAAGCACTTCAGGAATACGGAATTTCCCACCAATCTCGACAAGTTCCCCGCGGGAAACAATGACTTCCCCACCTTTCGTCAATGCACTTAAGGCAAGAAGCACAGCTCCTGCATTATTATTTACCACGAGTGCCGCTTCTGCTCCTGTGATCTTGCAAAACAGTTCTTCCGCATATCCGGTTCTGTTTCCACGTTTCCCGGTCTGTAAGTCATATTCCAGACTGGAATAATGCTCTGCAACTGCTTTTAATTTCTCCGCAATTTCATGGCCGAGCGGTGCTCGTCCAAGTCCAGTGTGAAGGATCACTCCGGTTCCATTGTAAACCGGATGAATTTCCTTTTTCTGTTCTTTTTCCAGAAGTTGATTCACTTCTGATCTCTTCGAACTTAATTCTATCTCATACAGAAATTTCTGAATCTTTTCTTTTGCTTCGAACTCACTGATTCCGTTCTGAATCCCTTGTGCGATTTCATTTCTCAGATTCTCCACCGAATCCCTGACTGCCCAGAGGACACGCTCATATCCTTCCTTTTCCGCCAGCTTCCGGACATTTTCCTTCTTCATCAGCTCATCGACTCTCGGAAGCTGACGAAAGATCTGATTCTTTTCTTTCTGTAAACTTTCTCTTTTCTTATTCTGATCTAACTTTTTCTGATCTGATTTTTCCAACTACTGCTGCTCCTTAATTTCTCTTTCTACAGCGAAATGCTGCAAGAAATCTCTTACAGCATTTCCATTTTTCCTTTTTTCAGTTGGATGAGTTTTTCCTGTCGTTCTTTTACACAGCCTACAACTGAAACTTTTGTCTCCATCCCAGCTGCTTCAAAGTCTGCTAACAGACCATCTAATTCTTCTCTTGGGACGCTGACTAAAAGCCCTCCGGAAGTCTGCGGATCACTGATCAGATCCAGATAAACTTCCTCTACGTCTCCTGGATCCAGACCTTCTGCTGCGAACTCCCGGTTCTTATATGCTCCTGCCGGAACAAGTCCCATTCTTGCATACGCAATCGCATCTGTCATATATTCGATCTGCTCCGGATATAATTCCAGGGTCATGTCACTTGCCTCGGCCATCTCTGTACAATGCCCAAGCAATCCAAAGCCGGTCACATCTGTACATGCATGGATCGTGTGTTTCTCAATTGCTCTTTTCGCTCTCTGATTCAGCGAAGCCATTACTTTGGCTGCTTCACCTGCGGCTGCTTCGGAAGCCATCTGTGCTTTCACTGTTGTATTCACAATACCGCTTCCAAGCTGTTTGGTCAGAACAAGCACATCTCCCGGCTGACACCCGTAGTTCTTATAGATCTTATCCGGGTGAACGAAGCCTGTTACCGAGAGTCCGTACTTTGGTTCATCATCCTGCACGGAATGACCTCCAACCAGAACCGCTCCTGCTTCCAGAACCTTGTCTGCCCCGCCTCTCAAGATTTCCCCTAAGATCTCCGGATCCAGACAATTTGGAAAACATACAATATTCAAAGCAACCTTCGGCTCTCCTCCCATTGCATACACATCGCTTAAGGAGTTTGCCGCTGCAATCTGTCCGAACAGATACGGATCATCCACAACCGGTGTGAAGAAATCCAATGTCTGAATCATGGCAGTCTCATCCGATATTTTATAAATTGCGGCATCATCTGATGTCTCAACACCGACAAGCAGACGCTCATCGGAAAATTTAGGCAGCTTACCCAGAACCTGGGCAAGGGTCTCAGGACCGATTTTGGCCGCTCAACCAGCTGTCTTTGTCATCTGTGTCAGATGAATCTCTTTGAGTCCCTTACTCATTTCGCCCACTTCCTTTCGAATGCTTTTTCAAAATAATTCCCTTGATATACGAAAAAGCTGTTGCAGCAGCTTTTCCATCACTTTTTTTAATTACTGTAACTGTTCCTATGCTTCTAGCAAGGTTTCACAATCTTTCCTGCGTTATTCATAGACTCTACAATATCGTACATGTTTGTCACTGTTCCTACTGCCAGCTTATCTTTCAGTCCATAATAATCAAGGCATGTACCACATGTCACGATCTCAACTCCCTGATTCTCAAGGTTCTTCAGATCCTCTAAAGAATCAGATCCTTCACATGTGATCGTAGCACCTCCATTGTAGAAGATCATCTTCTTCGGCAGTTCTTCAAGCTGTGTGATTGCAAAGATACATCCTTTGATCAGTACTTTACCAAGCTCGTCATTTCCACTTCCCATCTTGTCAGAAGAAATCACAACCACCGTGTCCCCTGTCGGAGCACAATCACATACTGCACCTGCCGGTGCTGTCTGAGTCCCCTCTCCTGCAAGAGCCTGAATCGTCACTTTGTATTCATTCTCTCCAAGCTTCTCCTGTGTCACTGCTGCGCCTGTGCTCTGCGCCATCTTCGTCACATTGGCTACCGCTGTCTCATTATCAACAAGAACTTCTACTGTCTCCGGAGCTGCCAAGGCATCCAGTGCTTTCTTTGTCTTGATTACCGGAACCGGGCATTTATCTCCCATAGCATTTACTGTTACCATTCTACCGTTCTCCTTTACCTATTCATTCAGGTATTTCAACCTTCAGGCTTCTGTTTTTCAGTATAACATTTTTGCTATAGGTTATCAAACTTTTCTATAGGAATTTTCTATAAATTGCCTTCTTTCTGATTCACATTTTTACGCAAAGCTTCTCCCAGTTCTGTAATACAAAGCAGTGTAACCACAAGAAAGATTCCCGGAATAAGAATGATCCACCAGGAATTCGTCATCAATGCCTTTTCAGAAAGTGAGAGCATGCTGCCCCATGAAATGACTTCCATCGGAAGACCAATTCCAAGAAAACTCAATGTTGACTCTGCTATGATTGCGCTTCTGATATTCATCACGACCATGAACATAATTGATGAAACAAAATTCGGCAGCAAATGCACATGCAAAATATGCCAGAAACTTCCACCCATACATTTTGCAGCGATCAGATATTCACTCTCACGGAGCTGTCGTACCTCGGTGCGCACGATTTTTGCAATATTCATCCAGCTGGTCAGACCGATCACAACGGTGATCGCGACAACAGTGTTCTTTCCAACCAGCGCCTGAAGAAATATGATCAAAAGAATCGACGGGATGCTCAATAAAATTTCTGTGAAACGCATCATCAGTTCATCAAGCCACTCCGGTGCGATTCCACTGAAAGATCCGTAGACCACTGCAATCGCAGTCGATAACGCGGTTGATATCAAACCGATAAACAGCGAGATTCTTCCTCCGTATAAAATCATAGAAAAAATATCTCTGCCCATCGTATCTGTTCCAAAGAGAAATTCTTTATTTGGTGAAAGATTGCAACTCTCCAGATCCATATAGGTAGGGTCTTTTGTCATAAAGAAACGACAGAAAACACAGGCAATCACAATAATTACAAGAATGCTTCCGGCAATTACAGAAGACCTGTTTTTTCCCAAACCTTTCATGTCAGATTTCCTTATTCTATTTTCGGATAAACTATTATTCTTCTCAGCTTTTCTCATCTTCTCCACCTTAGATCCGATCTGTCTTTCC
>ERZ869983.461-NODE-461-length-13402-cov-5.344240_pt1 | contig 13402 bp, 28 predicted proteins | sample MGYA00521106_ERZ869983 | MGnify/ENA primary metagenome ERZ869983 (study PRJEB32232, sample SAMN07284972) | human gut metagenome | biome: human-associated habitat; material: feces | host: Homo sapiens | place: Tanzania | collected 2014-04-05 ...
TCTTCGTTCTCGGTCATGCGTTTTGCAAGCTGGGCGGCTTCCTCCGGGGTATAAAACAGCCTGCGTCCGATGTCGCTCAGCGGGAAAGAATACGGTGTCAGGTACCCGCCCGCATTCTTTCCCGTCAGCCTGATCTCGGTGTAGCCGCCCTGAAAATAGCCGGTCACTCGGGCTTCGCGCACCACATATTCCATCAGCGGCCCCGCGCGGGTATTTTCGTAGTACAGGTGTTCCAGCACGTGCCACATGGGCGTGCCGATGGGCGGTTTCTGGGTTCTCATCCGGTATCACCCCCATTGTTCGGCCATCGCCTTTGCAACGCCTGGCGCGGTTTTGCTTCTGGCTTTTTCCCGGCCCTCTTGGCCGTTGGACGTGCCGCGAATACCTTCACACCAGCTGATTTTCTTTTGCTTTTCCCCGTTTGAAACGTACACGGGCTCCGGCGCGGGAAGGTTGTTTTTTCGTTCCAGAGGCGGCAGGTTTTTCAGCCAAAGGCAAGTGCGCTTTGTGTGATAGTTCTCCGCGTCCTCTTCGCTTTCGGCAAAGTAGTACGGATGAATGATCTGGTCGGCTTTTCTGTACGCCGTATTCATGATGCCTACAGGGTTCTCGACTGCAATTTTGGGGACATCTGCCAGCATGAACTGCATAAAGAAAATTGCGGCCTTTACGCGCTCTGCCCACCGGGCAACAACTTTTTCGGCCGGTGTGACCCGCAAGCTGAAAGAGCGTGTTGCTGCGTTGCTCAGGTATGTGCAAGGTGGGTGTGCAATGAGCAAGTCCCACTTGCCAACGTCATGCGTTACGCCGTCCATCGTCACGACTTGCCCCCCCTCAACAGCCTTGAGCGCATCGCCCAAGATGTGCCACTCAGGATGCCCGCCAGACGGTTCCTGAATGTCGCAGGAGTAGGCTTCGTGACCTTTTGCCCGGAACGCCTTGCACACTTCCTGTGATTCCTCACAGGCGATAAGTACTTTCATCTGTCCGCCCCTCCATTCGCTCCCATGTACTTCTTGCGGCCACGCTCCCGGTGGCGGTCCTCGTGATCGTAGTGGTATACAACGCCCCGGTCGGTCATCTGCTTAGTATAAGCGAGATCAGCGGCACGCTGGCGCTTAAACTCGGCGTACTTGGGGCAGGTGTCGTGGCACACCGGGTGACGTTCAGGGCAGTCTTTACACGGCGTCATCGTCATTTCAGCACCTCCGTCCTCACCGGCTTGATGTCCTGATACTCGGGGTAATGGTCGCCCGCCAGCTGACAGGCCCGGAACTCTGCCGCAAACTGACTCGCGGCGTTGATGCGGTATGTAAGCGCCGCGTTCCCGTGCGGGCCGCTGCACTCTACGATGACTTTGTATCTAGGCATTTTGTCCTCCGTTCTGGTTTTCCTGCCCAAGAAGCCTTCTTTCCGCCCTGAACTTGAGCATCCGGGTGCGGGCAGCAAGGCAGCGCTTTGCCAGCATCTGCTTGCTCTGGGCCTTTTCGACGGCCTTTTTCCACGCCGGGAGAAGCTGGCTCTGCCAGCTGCACTCCGAAATCACCTCGTGGAACGTCTTATAGGCCATCTCATCCGGAACATCCTTGAGCGATGAGTTCGCCCAGATCTCCGCAATGCTTGCGCGGCTCTCTGCGGTCTGAGGCCGTCCAAAATAGGCCTCAGCGTCCGCAAGAAGCTTTGTCATCATCTCCACTGTCACGGTTTCACCCCCTTGAAAATATTTGCGTATGCCTCTGCGGTGCTTCCTGTGGCTGCGCGGTTTCTCCCTACCGCTTGCTCTGCATCTCTGGCTATCCACCCTGATGCAGCTGCCTTCCACTTCTTCATCGGGTTTTTGCCTACGCGCCACCCGTTGGACTCGTAGTAAGCAAAAAATCTTTCTGCCTGGGCGCTCGTTCCACCTTTTTGGGCGAAATATTCCGAGACGCTTTCCATGTCCGGTGGGTGGAATCGGGTAGATTTTAGAGTAGGAGACGGCGCTTTAGCGCCTTTCTTTATATCTCCGTTAGGAGATATTTCTTTATATCTAATATCTATCTCTTTATCTCTAATATCTGTATGGACATCTTGTGGACACCGCTGTGGACATTGTCCACAGTCGCCGGATGAAATTTCACGTTGAATCGACCTTTGCCGTCTTTTTTGTGCTGAGAAGTCCGTCTCACTGCCTACCAGCTCAGAATGGTTCGTCAGCACCAATGTGCCGTCCTGATCCTGATACACAAGGCCAAGTTTTGCATAAAGCCCAAGTGCAACGCGGACAGTGTCCACAGAAAACCACTTTGTATCGCGCTGAATCTTTTCCGGGTCATACGGAATGATGACATCCCCGATTCGCCTGGATAGCTTGCCGTTGGTGTTGGCCGTCATCAGGCAGAGCATCTGGTACAGCACCACATACTGTGCGCCGTTCGGCTGACCCATCAGAAAATCAACTGTGTCAGATGTCATGAAAGTCTCTTTCAGCTTGATCCAGTAGTATCTTTTCCCTGTAGCCAACGCGTTTTCACCTCCTTTGCGCGCCCGTATAGCCGGATAGCGCAGCTCTTGGTTTAGAACGGCAAGTCCTCCGAATCGTCGATGACCGAAAAGTCGTCTGCGCTGCCCTGCGAATACTCCGGTACGCTCTGAGGCTTCTGCGGGGCGCTGTGAGCGGCGTTTGCTTCCAGCACATGATTTTCCGTCTGCTGGTCAAAATCGCGCACAGTGGGCTTCTCTGCGGCCTTTCCGCCGCAAAAACTCACCTGCGACGCAAGAACCTCGGTGGATGTGCGGTTGTTGCCGTTCTTGTCCTGATACTGACGGGTCTGCAAGCTACCTTCGACTGCGATCATGCTGCCCTTCTGGAAATACTTGGAGACGAACTCGGCGGTCTGTCGCCACGCGGTGACATCGATAAAATCGGCCTTGCGCTCTTCGCCCTGCCGGGTAAAGCTGCGGTCAACCGCGATGCGGAAACTGCACACGTTGGTGCCGTTCTGGGTGGTCTTGAGCTCCGGGTCGTAGACCAGACGGCCCATTAGCACAACAACATTAAGCATCGGTGGCACCTTCTTCCGCAGCGTCGCCGTCGCCCACCTCGTAGTCGATGTTGGCGCCCATCAAGACCTCCGGACACTCGGCGCGGGCAAAGTACGCGGCGGCGCGGTACTTGAGCATCATTTCGGTCATCTTGGGCCAGTAGCTGCCATTCTTGTTCCACCACCCGGCATCCTTTGCCATCTTGACCGTGACTTTCGGACCTTCAACCTTTTCGCCGGTGAGCTTGTCTACGCCGATCAGGCGGCAGCCCCAGCTTTCGGTGCCTTCTTCGCCCTCCATGCGGTAGCGGGTGCGGCCTGCAAACTGGCCGCTGTTGTCGATGAGGGCCTTGCAGCTCTTGCCGCTCCATGTAGGCATACCATGGACGACGTAAAGGTTCTGCATGACGAAGAGGTGAGAGACGCCCATGCGCAGGGCCATCTCGCAAGCGATGGCACACGCGCCGGGATTTCCGGTGTAGGTCTGAGGCAGAAAGCCTTCGGGCAGCTGCGCCATCGCTGCGGCTTTGGACTTTGCAAGCATCCAGTTGCGCTCGTCAATAGTCAGGCCCTGCACCTTCTCGGCATAGCTCTGACGCTGCGGAGGCTGAGCAGGCGCAGCGGGTGTAACAGGCGTGGGCACCTCGGTGCTCTGGACGGCAGCTGCATTCTGAGAGAGCATTTCAGCGGGAGGCTGGTTGATTTTTTCAGGCATGGTGGATTTCCTCCTCGGTAAATTTAATATCGATGATATTTGCATAACGCTTGATGGCGTCAAGCTCGGATTTGGTGCACCGGAAAACAAGCCTCCGGTCGCGGGGTTCTTCCTTGCGGGTGAAGCGAGCAAAGAAATCGTCATCGTACTCGTCCGGCGTGTAACCATCGCCGCGGTTCACACCCGGCTTCACAAGGCTGACAGTGTAGGGGTTCTGCGCCGGGCCTTTGTAATTGTCCGGCATCCCACGAATGACGGCCTCTCGTAGCATAGTGCGGTACTCGGTCATGTAACAAAAATCTATGGATTCATATGGCTCAGGCATGATTTCCTCGCCAGCGGCGGCGTGGACGATGTCAATAAGGCACATGAGCTCACCGACTCGGCGATAAATCGAGTCGATTGTGCGGCGTGTCTCAAAATCACTCAGCTGATGACTCCGGGCAAAGCTGGTGAACAGAGCCACAGCATAGTTGACGTCGCTGGTGAGCTTGTTGCCGGTGCTGATGAGTCGGAACAGCACATTGTCGTTCCCGACGTACTGGAAAATGCCCTCGGCCTTGTTGGAAAGATCTTTGATGCGGGCTCTGCGGGCTAACGTCTGGCTCATGTGTATTACCTCCCGTAAATCTTGCGGCCCGAAGAATCCAAGACGTCGATATGGTCATAAAGTGTCCAGTTTTCGTCCGCCCAATGCTGAGCTTGCACACTTGACAATATGGGGTCAAATCCAGTAAAAACCAGTTTGTCACATCTGCCAGAATCCTCTTTATGGTAAGCATGGCAGCAGAATGAAGCCTGCTGTTTTTGGATTTTATTTCGATGGATGTGCCGCAGTCGCTCCGGCTGGCGCTTATGCCAGCGAATCTCCGCGGCGCGCATATATCTACCGTTCATATTCCTGTTCCCTTTTCGTATACCGGCCTTTCTTTTTGCAGTAGCGGCGAAGCGGAGGGAGGCAGTCAACCTCAGCGCGGTCGATACGCTCCTGCTCAAAAATGTACTTGTGCGGACGCTTTTTTTCATGGCGTCGGTGTCCAGCGGAAGATGCAAAGCTGTTGGCGGTCTTATATCCAAGCTTCGCGGCGCACATGGCGGATGTTCCGGCGGCCACTACCTCGCCGGTCTTGGCGCTGTACACGGTGTACCATGTGACATAGTGGATGCAATCAGCCATGTGCAACGTCCTCCGCATCGTGGAGGGCTGTGAGCAGCCCATCTGCTGCCGCGCTATAGACCTCTGATTTTTCCCGGCAGATGACCCGCAACCAAATGTCTTTTGTGAGCGCGGACTCTGTTGCGAGCCGCGTGGCTGCTTTCAGATGCTCTTCGGCCTGCTGCCGAATCAACTCTTCCAGCTTCATGCGCCCTTCTCCTCGTTCTCCGGATACTCCGGGTTCCGTGCGTGGCAGCGGACGATTTTGCCGTAGCCGCTGCGCTTATATCGCTTGTTGTCCTCATGCATCCCATAAAGCGACATTGCCAGCCCGGCAGTGGATACAACAATAATCCAAGGCGCGGCCTGCATGGCCTCGGCGATGTCCCAGCCGCCCCAGTAAGCCAGCGCAACGGCCAGCAAGGAGCAGGCCCAGTGCACCACCTGCACCGCGCCGATGATAGCCAATAAAGCCAGCCCATCCAGCGCGAAGATGAGGCAAAAATTCATCGGTTTCTTTCTCATTCTCTCGGTTCCTCCTGTGTGTAAACTTTTTCGAGATGGTAAAACTCTTTGACCCATGCCATAAACCCGGCACGGGAGATGTCAGGGCAAAGTTCTTTTGTTCCTGTGGACGGCTTTGACCACTCCGGGAAAATTCCCGCCTGGATCTGCGCTCCCAAGACCTTTTCGGTCTTCGAGATGTTGTTGTCACGCAGGATTTGGACGCACTCGCTTATCGTAAGACTCGGCTTCTGCATGGCCTACTCCTTTCTTTTTGATTTGGTTCTGCCGCCTGTCCCAGCGCTTTTCCGTAGGATTCCAGCGGTTAAAGTTTTGTAGTGCCTTTTTCACGGCTCCGCCTCCACAAACTCTCCGTTTTTGAGCGCGTACCAGACGTTTTCTTTGACGCTCTTACCGTCAACCTGTGCCATTTTGGCGCAGAGCATGTTGCCGTCATCGTCATACTCGGTCAGCACCAGATAGCATCCCATCGCGCCCCGCGCCTTGCTGTGTGCGCCGTTTGCAACTGCAATGTTATCTTTTCCGTCTGCTTTTGCTCTGCAATAAGCCCCAGTGGCTGCCGCCGTGCTGGAATTGCCGCTGGAACCCGCCGTGCTGGAATTGCCGCTGGAGCCCGCCGTGCTGTAATCGCCGCTGGAGCCCGCCGTGCTGTAATCGCCGCTGGAGCCCGCCGTGCTGGAATTGCCGCTGGAACCCGCCGTGCTGTAATAGCCGCTGGAACCCGCCGTGCTGTAATAGCCGCTGGAACCCGCCGTGCTGGAATTGCCGCTGGAAAAAGGCTCTTTGCCCTTTACTCGATTAAAAACGGCATTCATCGTAGCTTTTACCAGCCCTGCAAAATTTACCTCGCCTTTCACCGTCAGCTCAGTGCAGGCCAGTTTGCTATCCTCTCCGCTTTTGTCCACGTTCCCGCCGCACTCGACCTCAAAAAAGCGCGGGCTATCCTTCAGCGGGTAGTAGCGCAGCACGTCCAACGGGTTCTCGCAGGCATGCATTCCGGCGTTGCAGCAGTCCGCCTTGTCCTCGTAGTAAGTCTTGCCCACCTCGTACTGCTTGCCACGGCAGGTCATGTCTGCGTTCATGGCCTTGTAGGCGATGATCTTCTCACTCATGGGTGGTGTCCTCCTTTCTATCAATGCCGCAGCACAACATTGGACGAATGAACCAGATAGGTCACGCCGTCAATCTTCACCTGAAGCTGGTCGCCTTCATAGTCACACCAGTTTTCGACATTGCCCTCGACAATCGTGCCGTCAGGCATTTTCAGCTGCGCCCAGTCGTATTCATAGGTCAGGTCGATTACCTGCTTATTGCATCCGGCCATCAGCAAAGCGCTTGCCAATACGGACGCTACGCCAATAATAACTTTTTTCATGCTTATACCTCCTTAACAAACTTCCCTGCGGTGGTGGCGTTCTTCTGGGCAGCAGCTGCGGCAAACAAGCTCGTCTGGCCGTTGCTCTGCTGGATCAGCATCACGGTGTTGGTGCTGGGCTTCCAGCGGTTGACGTACTCGATGGCTTCGTCAAAGCGCTTGCGGGGGATGTTGCCCACGCTGTTCACCCGGAACCAGTCCTGCACGTCGTGGTTACACTCGCTGTACACCTTGCTACGCACGTGGTTGTCGATGTAGGCCGGGGTGTCCTCGCCGCCCAGCGCCCCAATGACGGCCCGGCTGATGGCCTTGCGCAGCACACGCTGCTGGTTGTAATCCACCGTCATGGTGTTTTCCAACGCCGTGAGCCGCTCTTCCTGCCGCTGGGTGCGGGTGTCCAGCATAAACAGCGCCTGCATCTCCTTGCTGAGCTTGGGCATCATGTAGCTGCCCGTCTTGCGCAGGGTGGGCAGCACCTCGCTTGTCACCCAGCGCTTGAACCGCACCGCCCCTTCCAGCTTGCTTCCAAAAATCAGGCTGTACAGGCCGGACTCGTTGATAACGGTGGTTTTGCTCTTGTAGTTGGAACCATCACCCTGAATCAGGGTAGTGGTTTTGTCCTGTTCATCGACATGGGCCGCCAGCGCGTTTTCGGGTTTTGCGTAGCCCAGCGCCGCCGCGACGTCCTTGCCTACGAACCACGGCTCGCCGTTCTGGTCTACCGTGCGGATGTCCCCGAACTCGGGGCTTGTGAAAATTTGAATGTTTGCCATGTTTTGTCCTTTCTTGTTGTCCACCCCGGCGCCTGTTATAATAGGCAGGGAAGGAGGTGACAAAATGAGTGATTTCAAAACTTTTCCGAGTTCTCTTTCTGAAGCTCTCGCCTTGACCTATGTTCAGCATCAGGATTTGAGCGGGAAGACCCCTGCGGAAATTCATACCATGTATTGGGAAGCACTGTATGAAATCCGAAAGGACCACAGGGAAAAGCATGATTCTGGATACTTTAAGGAGCATCAGTGAGCGTCTTGTAAACCTTACACATTGCATCCGTAAGGCTTACTAGGGTATCCAAATCGGCATTCGGGGACTTCTCAGCAAGCAGCTCCAACTGCTTGTTGAGAAGTTCTTCGTTTTTATCCCTGTCTTCTTTGGTCATGTCTATCCTCCCTTCCTTAGCAGCCACCATAATATTTGGAATACTACAAGTGACACATTAAGCACGGTTATCAAAATACAGATAATCGTAATCGTGGTTGCGTCCCAGCCGAGCTTCCAACTGGGCTTTTTGTTTTGGTTCAATCCACCTTTCCTCCTTCGTCGTAGACCACAAGCTCGTTCAGCGTGACCTTGAAATACTTGGCAAGCTTGAGCAACTGCGAGATGCTGGGACCGTATACGCTACGCTCCCACTTGCCGATTGCGCCGTTGCTCAGGCCTGCCGCGGCTTCCAGATCGGTGCGGCTCAGCCCGTGCAACTTGCAAAATTGGTCAATTTTTGAAACATTCACTAGCAATTCTCCTTTCCGGGCTTGAAAATCACTAGAAAATATGCTACTATGTAGTTGCGAGGTACAAAGTGAATAAAATCTAGCGTCTGCCCGATATAATATTGTCAGGGGCTTTGGTTTTGTTTGCCCTGTGCTTAGTATTATACTAGCCAAGTGGCTATTTTGCAATAGCCAATCTGCAATCTAGTGAACATTTGGCTATTTTCACAAAATAGCGAGGTCTTTTCTATGCGAAATGTGGAGAGAGCTAAAAAAATCGCTACCGAAAAAGGAATCAACATTTCTTTTGTGTGCCGAGAGATCGGAAAGAGTCGCGGTTATATTTCGCAAATGCTAGTAAGCGGACGTGACTTCCCGGATGAAATGCTGGCGTCAGTAGCCAATGCGCTAGGCGTCACGGTCGAAGAGCTCACCGGCGAAGAGCAAAAAGAAAAGCCCGCCCCCGGTGGGAGCGAGCTGGACGCGAAGGCGAAGGCTACTCTTGATAAGATGAAAAAGCTTTCGCCTGAGCAACAGGCGGCGTTTTGGGATATGCTGAATACCACGATCGATGCGGTACTGAATATGCCGGACGGTGACGGGAATGGTTAAGCTAAAGCAGGAAGAGGAAGCAATGCGCTTTCTTTGTAGCTACTACGAAAACTACCCAGAGCATCATCAAACAACCATTTCGGCAATGCACGCGCAAGGCATTAAAGATGCCGATGCCGTTGTGGCTGTATTGGAAGCAAAAGGGCTTGTGATCGTTCGTAATGAATACAAAGAGGCCAACCGCTGGGAGTATCCAGTTCGGTTGACCTCTAAGGGAAAGTCTTATTTTAGCGAAAAGCAAAAAGAAAAGCGTATTTCCAAAAGACAATTCTTGCATGATGCCCTTATTGCCGTGATTGGGGCGGCTGTAGGTGCTTTATTGGCCTTATTCTCCACTCAAAGAAGTGAAGGGTCTGAGACTTCCAATGTTTGATTCTGAGTGTCCAGATTGTATGCGGAAAGCGTTTTGTAAACATTTAGTTTTTCATTGTCAATATTTTGTGGGTTGATAATGGCAAATCCGCCACCTCCGTCCACTACCTTGAAAATAGTTTCAGGGCAAAGCTCGCAGAGGTCGCCTAGCGTAACCTTTTTAGGAAAACATTCTGCCGGAATGACGGTATATTTTGGCTTTTTGTGAAAAAACGAAAAGTCGCTCAAGTCAAAAATGTCGTATGTAAGAACGAAAAATATCGCTGCAACTAGCACAGTGATGACATAAAGAAAAAATGTGTTACCGGACATTTTGTATTGCCTCCTGTAAGAGCTTGTCCACATCAATGCCGAGGGAAAGTGCAAGCTTGATTTTCTCAAGTATAACACATTCTGGTGTTGCTTTCATCAATTTTGTGCTAGTTTCTTGCATTTTATTTTCCCCCTTTGGCATTGTTCGTTGATAATTTAGTTTTTCGGCAGCTGGTTGGCTGCCTATTTTTGTTTATGTGAGGTATGAAGCATGAGAAAAAAGATTCTTGCGGTCGTCTTGACACTATGCGGGCTGTTCATGTTTTCAATGGTAGCAGTCGCGGCAAAACCTTCCATTGAATTAACAGACGTCTATTTTACCGTAAATTATGCAGACGGTGTGTCTCCTACAATTTGCTTTAGAAACAATTCAAATAAGACAATTAAGTACGTCACTTTTACGATGGTTCCTTTTAATGCGGTTGGTGACCGTGTGCGTTGTGAAGCACGTGGATACTCAGCGACCACCGCTCGCCTTGTTGGGCCGATTGAGCCGACCCGATTTGATAAATCGGTTTATAATGTGGTCAATTCTTCCATGGATGAAGGGCCTTTCAAAGTCCAGCAACAGCTTGTAACCGATTATTTCTTTGGAGCGGAAGAAAGAAACAACCATCGAATTTTTCTTGACAAAGACGGCAATGCATATTATTGGGATTCTTATATAAATGTTCCTGCCGGAAAAGATCAAGCCGTTTTTTTGACAGATGATGAACTCCAAAATGCCATTTACGACACCGCCGTTGAATGGGATTGCCTTTGGTATAATGGAACGATTGACGATGTTATTGTGACTCAAGCTGATGTTATTTATATGGACGGAAGTAAAGAGACTGTCAAGCAGAGTGCTTTGTACTCGGGTCATTTTAGAAGTGACCCGACCAATGCTCCATACTATACGCTGACCAGAAAATATGCATCGGTTTATGACTATCAGTTTTACAAAGCCAACAATCCTGACTTGTATGCCCTTTACGGTGACAACCAGTGGAAATACCTTGAGCACTTTGTAAACAGCGGCATGAAAGAGGGCCGACAGGGCAGTGCAGGATTCAACCTTGCTGCATATAAGGCCAACAACCCCGATTTGGTGTCCCTTTTCGGAGACGACAATCAGAAATACTATGAGCATTATGTTGCGGGCGGAAAAGCAGAAGGCCGAAAAGCTGTGTGAACTCGTTCACAACCGCATTATACAACCGTTTATTGTATCGCGTCAAGCGCATTTAATCGCGCAAAAATGCGCGAAAAATTTAGCATTTGCGCTGAATCGTTGAAATTTACGCTGACTTTTTACTAAATACGCGCGTTTTGTGCGAACAACGCGCAAAATATGCGCGATATTATTCGAGGTTGCAAGGTTGTTGCAATTTTTGCAACAGGTCAGCGGCCAGCTCCCCGCCGGGTGCGTCTGCTGCGGCCTTGAGCTGCCGGATGTCTCCGACCTTGCGGGTCACGAAAAGCCGCGCCCGGGACTGTCCCTCGGGCAGCATATCCTCATAACACGCCAGCGCGGCGCGGATGTGAGTGCAAAACAGCTGCATCTTGTCCATCTTTAGTCCTCCCAAGGTTCAGGCGTTCGGGTCGTGCCGGTCAAAACGGTGGCAGGCATCCCGTCGATGATGGTCATTTCGTTTTCTTTACCGTTTCTTTGCTCGAAATCCATTTTATTTCACCTCTGTTTTTGTTCAATTTGTCCAACTTGTTTTAGATTTTACCATTTTATGGGAAAACTTGAAGGACTTCTGCTCTGTCGAGTGGCATGGGTTTTCCCCATGTCACTTTTTGTTTTTATGGCATGGAAATTTGTGAGGTTATAACTGATGAGCTACTTTACTGCGGAAAAGCTTGGCATCACGCTGGCGCGGGCCAGAGTCGCGGCAGGCTTGAGCCAAGTCGACATGGCCCGTCGTATCAACAAGGGAAAGGCTACGATCCAGAGCTGGGAATGTGGGGCGTCCAGCCCACCGGCAGACAAGATAATGGACTGGTTCGAGGCTTGTGGGGCTTCTCCGCTCCCCGCCATGCAGGAAATGCTGCACCCGGAGCTTTACAAAGAACCCATACAGCGCAAATCAGACGAAGATCTGGATGAGGCGCTTACGGAATACTTTCGCACGGCACCGCGAATTGTAAAAGAGATGGTGCTGTTTATCCTTTTGGGCCGACATGGCAGCTATCCACCGGCGGTGTTTGCTGAGGTGTGCGCAAATCTGCATACCCCCTTACAAAACAAGGTGTCTGTCTGCGGCCAGATACTGGACAACTACGGGTTTGCCGTGGCTACAGGGGCAGACCCGATTCCGTGGGAAGTCCAGCCGCCGGTGAATCTGCTGAGGTCGGCGTATCAGGCTGGCAAAGAGGCCGCGAAGAGCGGCGAGGCCGACTATACCGCAAAGCGAGGTGAAGAGCCTTGAAGTGCATTCGAGCCTGCTGCCGTCGGGAAATACCGGACGATGCATCTTTTTGCCCCTACTGCGGCAAGAAGCAGCCCGAAGCCGCCCCGCAGCAAAGAAAAAAGCGCCGCCGCCCAAAGGGCAGCGGCAGCGTGTATAAAAAGGCTGACGGAAACAGAAACAGGCCATACGTTGCCGTTGTTCCGTCAGAGAATGGAGGAAAAACAGTCCTTGGGCACTATGCCTCTTCTGGGGAGGCCGTTCAGGCGCTGGACACTTACAACGCCCAAAGGACACCGGCAGAGCGCTTAAAATCCACTTTTGCGGAGATCTACGAAAGATGGAGCGCTACGCACTTTAGTAGCATCGGCGAGGATACAAAAGATGGGTATATAAGAGCTTACAGCAAAGCTGAAAAGCTTTGGAACGTCGAAATGCGTTCTCTTAAAACAGAAGATTATCAAAAAGTCATTGATGAACTTTCCGCAGATGGAAAATCCAGAAGCCTATGCGAAAAGCAAAAAGGACTGTTTCGGCAGCTATGCTTATATGCCATGAAACAAGATATCATCAACCAAAACTATGCTGACGGGTTAGAGCTGCCGCCAGCACCCGGCCCAAAGGAAAGGATTCTCACACCGGAAGAGACGGCTAAAATCAGAGCCGTTGCAGATGATCCTAAAAGCGGAATGCGTTTAACGGCGCAGATTGCAATGGTTCTTTTATACACCGGAATGAGAATCGACGAGCTTCTTTCTTTGCCCAGAGATAACGTTGATCTAAAAAACGGCAATCTGACCGGCGGCGAAAAGACCGCTGCCGGAAAAGGGCGTTTTATCCCTATCTTAAATCCGATTAAAAATATTCTTGCGGAATGGATGCTGTTGAGCATCGGAGAAAAATATCTTCTTCCCACTGAAAGTGGAAATAAAAAAGACAAAAACAATGTCGAACATTCTTTTCGGAAGCTGATGCTTGATCTTGGAATAAACCAGGTTGATACTCCGATTAGAGATCGCATTACTCCCCACGCTTTGCGCCGCACTGCAACCACCCTTCTCGTTGAAGCAAACGTGGCACCCACTGCAACAAAAAAGATTATGGGACACACAAATTTCTCCACCACCGCAAGATATTACGTTGCTCACCGTCAAAAGTTCCTCACCGATGAGATGAAAAAGGCTGAAAAGCTTTTTGAAGAACGTGAAAAAGAGGAAGAGTAATTGAAGTTTCAAGGTAGCTTATTTGGTAGATTATCACACCGTTTCAAGACATTTCACATCACTTTACCACAAAAAATAACGCACAGACGGTTCGCTTTTTATCGTCTGTGCGTTATTTTTTGGAGCTGGTGACAGGAGTTGAACCTGCAACCCACTGATTACAAATCAATATTTATTATCGAAAATACGTTTATTTTTATGGA